>JAEEGH010019626.1_pt1 | contig 14162 bp, 9 predicted proteins | sample 9134181 | NCBI WGS metagenome assembly JAEEGH01 (sample SAMN16246544, study PRJNA631951) | gut metagenome | biome: gut microbiome; feature: rumen; material: DP-attached | host: Bos | place: Iran: Karaj | collected 2018-10 | reverse complement strand
CTTTATCAAGCCTGAAACCGTCTTGCGGACAGGTTTCGTGTCACGTTGCTTCATCTGCGAGCCAAGAATAAAGAATTCGTCAATGGCATTGACATAGCTCTTTTTACGTTGGTGGTGCATCCATTCGCTGAAGAAGTCTGTAGAGAATCCGAAGTGGTTGGTGAAATGATGCGGAGCAAATTTGATAATCTCCCATCCCGGCAGGAAGAAACTCAGACGGTCAAGGAAAGCCGTATCGTTAGCTATCTTGTCGCTGAAAGGGCTGAATAAGTGGCTTGTTTGAAGCACCGTTTCTACAGGCTGGTTGATATTACCATTCAGGATGATAGAAGCATTGGCGGCCTTTTCTCCAGCCTTGCCTGCACGTGAGAAGCTTCCGCTCTCCATATAGTCCTTCATCAGCGGAACCACTTCTTTATCCTTGAACAGTTCGTCGGTCGATTCGTCAAAGCACAGAGCATCCCACAATCCCACAGCTCCAATCTGGCCGGAAGAGTTGTTGACAAAGAGCGATGCAGCTGTCCCCTGACCACCACTCACAAGCATGGAGTATGGCGATAGTTCTTTGAACACAAAGGACTTTCCTGAAGAGCGAGGCCCCAACTCAGCCATGTTGAAATTAGACTCCACCAGTGGGATGAAGCGCGACAACAGCAGCATCTGTAACCTTGGAGTGATGCCCTCCGATTCTGGTTCATAGCCACCACTGCGAAGCAGAACATTGAGCCATTCCTGATTATCAAATGCCTCTCTCGATTTCGCTATCCGTTCTTCCTCGAAGTTAGACAATTGTATGGGTCTGATTTTTGAAATGACAAAAGGATAGATCCTCGAACCAATGGTTTGCAGAGGGTCATAGTCTATATCGATGATAGCCCAGATACCTCCCGTCATCAGTTTCTCGTGGCTGGACACCAAATCCTCTGAGATATTGGCATCCTTGATATTCAGGTTCGACAGATGCGCCCAGTATTTATCTCTGGAAGGGTCGAGTCTGACGCTTATTTTGTCGATAACCTTATACGAACCGCGTTGCTGGATTTTTGCCTGAACCAAATTCGCTTCATCTGGGTTGACATAATGTTCGCGCAAAACACGCTGAACATTCTCAACACCTTCTTTGATTTTCTCATCATCATCCGTACTGCATGAGTTTGCCAGCAGATATTCGAGTACAAAGACTGGCACGTTGGCCGTTCCCTTCACCGAGCGGACAATGTCTTTTCTAACCACATATCCTTGGAACGCATCCAAGAGTTTCTTATCGAGGTCTATCATATTCAATTTGTTTCTTTAAAAAAGGTCATCTATATCTCGACTGACTGATTTTTTGATAACACAGACATCCAATTGCTCCGTTGTCCGTGCATCAATTACTACCACTTTCAGTTGACTGGCATTCATCGTGTTCTCAAAGTCCAGAACCGCATCAGCTTTTATGTTGATGATGCTTGACTTAGAGTCTTCACTACCATCTTCCCGGTAGAAGAGCAACTGCACTTTGCGTTCTGACTCGAACATATTATTCATATCTCCAGTTCCCGCCAGTTTGATGGTATAGAATTGTCCTGTCACAGCATTCAGCTCCGTTTTGTTCGAAATAGAGACTTTCAGCCCCATCTTAACATTCTTCTCTGCAAAATGGTAGGTTGGTATCAGACATTCCTGGGGTGTCATGCCTCCATGCGCATAGCCATATTTACCTCTGGTTCGAAAAGGCTTGTCAGTTTGGGCATAGTACTGATAACTGCCATTGGTCCATACATCGTTCCTTTCTATCAATCCACACTGCAGAGGGTATGTTGACACGGCAAAGCGTTCGTCGATGGATGCTCCTGCTGGTGCAGGCACTTTGTCCGCTTCATCCAAGATTCCCGTAATTACATAGCCGTGATCTGTCGTGAGAAACACATCGTTGTAGCCCATGCGTAGCAACTGCTGAATCGAAGCATACAGTTTTTCTTCATAGCCGGAAATCTCTGCCAGTCCTGCCATTTGCAGCGTCTCACCTATCTCATCGATATTTCCGTATGTCAGCACGAGTTTCGATGCCGTAACGCTGTTGTTCAGCTTATCCAACGGCATGATTTCCACATCAGGTACGTCCTGCTTTAGTGCTGCCTGACGTTTTGCAGTGCTTTCACCGACGGCAGAAGGCAAGCCATAAAGCGCACTCATGCCATTAGGCGTAACCGATGGAAGTTTGCTCCATGCGGTTGTCTTTCCAATGGAAATGCCTGAATGGAACTTCCGCTTGGCGATGGCTTCAGCCATCTCTAATCGCAGACCGTCGCAGACGATGACAGCTGTTTTGTTGCGTCCTTGGTCAAACATCTTCTTCAGTAATCCCTGCTGGGTCTGTTCGTAGTGGTCAGTCAGTCCAAACCACGCATCCAGCATCAGCTTATTTTGCATTTCGTAATACTCCTGCACAGGGCGCAGCACGTCAGGCTCGTTCTGCCATTCCACGTAGATACGGCGCATGGCTGTGTCGAGCGGTGCAAAGGTATCGCGATAATATTCAGCCAACTGCGGAAGAGAATTGATCAGGTGGGGTTGTCCGATATTGAAGTCGAGTAGCAGCCCAACCTCTTTTAGCCATGCTGGCTTGTAGCGAAGTGCTTTCTTCGAGGCTAATCGGTGTGCTATATACCTTCGGTCATCGGTAATGTCTTCATGCTGTTTTAGTTTTACTGCCAGATGTCTGAACATCTCTTTGTCGATAGCCGCAAATGGATGGTCGGCATGACAGGTGTATGGATTCCAACCTGTTGAGGGGAACTTGAAATCATCAATATACGCCTGCAACTGTTCCTTCATCTCCTCGCTGTCTGCCATTGCATAATAGATGTCCAGCAACTCGCTATCAGCCGTCCCGTCTAACAGTTTACTGAAAAGTGAGGCCATGAATTCTGCCGCCAGAATTTCTGGTGTTTGATTGGTTTTTGGCTTCCCGGCTATCTTGCAGGTTTCTTCCTGCATGACGACATACACATCGCTATCCGATTCTTGTGCAAACGTCTCGGGGCTTTTCAGAAACTCAGTGATAAGCCGCGTTGGCTGCAAGGGGTTGTTGATGCCCGTAGCGATGCCTCGCCACCAGTTTTCATCTCTTCCTTTGCTCATCTTGGCAGCCAATAGTAGCGTGCGACCGTCCACTTGTGTGTGAAGAGCCAGTTCCTCGTGCAAAGTTCTCTTGATGTATGCTTCCATGTCGTCGAGAACAATACAGCCGCAAGTGGCAGCATATTCTTGCAGTGCCGACAGTTTTTTCTGTGGAATGGTGGTGTAGAAGATGACGTTCTTCTCGCGGTAGTCACGCTCCGCTTCTGTCCTGACTCGTCTTTCCTCGGAGGGCTTCGAGGCTGTCAGCACTATATATCTCCGTGCAGGCAAATAATCCAACAGGAAAGCCCCATCGCCTTGTGTGTCAGTAATCACTAAGCGGTGGTGAGCATCAGTCAGTTCCTTTACCTTATCTAAAAACCATTGTCCAATCATGGCTATATTTCTTTAAACAAGTCATCAAGTGTTATTACATGCTGGAATATACCATTGTATTCATTATAAGTCAATCCGTAAGTGGTCACAAGTATTGAATGAACAACGTCCTTTCGTGAAATCTCTTCGGTCAACATCTTTTCCCGATAATTCATTTTCAGGAAATATGCTTTATCTACAGAAAAAAACTCACCATTGAATTTCATTTCACATAAGTTCACTATGTGGTCAGCACGTTCGATAATCAGATCTATCTGTGTTCCATCTTGTTCGTCATTACCTGACACTGCCCATGAGGACTGGCGTGAAGAAACGCCTTGGATTCCTAATGCCTGTTTTATCTGGTTGATATGCAAGAGACAGACTTCCTCAAAAGCAAAGCCTCGCCAACTGACTATACCCTGCGCCGTTTGATTCTGTTGCCAAAAACTGCTAACGTAGCTGGCATTTTCAGGAACATAGCGTAAATAGAAAATGCAGAATGGATCTATAAGCTTATAATGCACATCCCGTTTAGAATGGCCAAAGGGCACATAACGCATCACAAAATCGCTGGCCATCAATGCCTTAAGCGAATTACTGAGACTGCCTCCTGAAGAAAGTCCCGTCTTTTTTGCTATATCTTCCAGCGAGTAGCCAGTGTGTCGGGAACTTAGCAACCTCACGATTTTTTTCATGTCTTCAGGCTGAGAAAAGACTGAAGCAAACAGACGGTCAAATTCATCACCTAACTTAGCATTGTCCGCAAAAAACAGGTTGTCTATATTCTGTGCCAAACTCTTTCCGCTTTCAAAGTAGCCTAGGTAATAGGGTATGCCACCAAGTGCCATATAGCTCTGAACGATATCATAACGTGACAGTTTGACGCGATTCCTTTGGAAGAATTGTTCACATTCTCTCAGCGTGAAAGGCAACAATTTCATTTCGCAAGTAAGCCTGCCATAGAGACCACCATGATTGTTGACGAGATTGTCCATAATCCATGATGTTGCAGAACCGCACACCACAAGCATAAAATTATCACGATGGCATCCCCATCCGTTCCAGAAAGACTCTAATGCCGTCACAAAGCTTGAGCGGGGAGTGTCCATCCAAGGCAGCTCGTCAAGAAACACCACTTGGCGTGAACCATCATCTGTCGCCTGCAAATGCATCTCCAGCATAAAGAATGCCTCCAACCACGATGTAGGGCAGTGGCTCTTCTTCATGCCGTGACAAATCAAGGAGAAATAGAAACTCTTCAGTTGCTCCTTCATGAAATTCTTCTTCTGCTGGTAGTCAACTGGTGACAAGCCAGCATGCCGAAAGGTGATACGGTCTTTTAGCGTCTGATCAACTAAAAATGTTTCCCAACCCTCCTGCGACCATATACCGCCACAAACTGAGGAATAGTGCTGTTGTACAGCCTGTTGAGTTCCTCTATTTCCTTCTTTCTACCAATGATATTCTTCATAAAAACATCGTTTTATTCAGCGGCGAAGTTATTAATTTTATTGTTCACCGCCAAATAAAACACATTATTTCTGCGGTTGTTTAACATATTATAGCCATTTTTTGCTTACCAATCAGCCTCCAGATATTTCTTCAGTTGCGTACTCTTCAGAACCTCATAACTGATGAGACCAGCTTTCTGCAGGGGAGCAATGTTCTTGCCTACGCCATCATCCAACTTGGGATAGTAGCCAGAGGCAAGCAGTTGGTCTATCTTCTCACAGAATGTAGTTAACTCTTTCAGTTGGGCACGTACTTCTGCGGCTTCTGACTTCTGGGTGGCATCACCTTGCATCAGCACTTGCAGACGGTCGTTCAGTGCAGCTTCACGATTGGCCGCATAGACCCTTTTGATGCGCAGCAGCGTATCGCGGTTCCACTTGTAGATACTCACGAATAGTTCCAGTGCATGGTAAGAGCCTGAGGTGAGGTGCCAGATGAACGGTGTCTTGGGCAGATACATAAAGAGGTTTAGGTAATGCCCCATCTCGCGCTTCATCCAACTCTGCGCACATGCAACACTGACGCCAGCCAAGACAGCCCTCCAGAGTTACTGGCATAAATTATGAGACCATCACAAACAAAACAAAAAATGTCATGGAAACAGGCACCCATACCCCGTTTTACTTCCATGGCTCACCTTACAGCGGCAGCAGCTGCAACAAATCAAAGTTGCAGCTACTGTCGCTATAATATATTAGGTATTATACCTATAGTTGATCGGTTTCTAAATGCCAAAGGGCTGTTCTGTGGCATCAGTTCATAATTTCTGAATAATTCTGCGTCCTATTCCTGATAGGGTCCGCACATCATCAAGTAAATATCCCTGCTTCCGATGATTGTCTCGCATGCCTTGGCAAGTATTACTTATCTATTGATAATTACTAGTTTCTATTTTATCCTGAAACAGGTACCTGTCCCTCCGTTTCTTTGTTTTGTGATCACATTGTCTGTAGTTTTAGTCCTATTGACAAGCCGACGATGTCTTTCAGCGGAATACTGCAGTCCTTGAACTTGGCGCGGATATAGAGGTCGCAGGAACTGACTTCGTAGAAGATACTGATGCTCTTGGCATATTTGCGGCGGTTGCGAGGGATGTCCCATGTGATGCGTTGGCCAAGGGCTACATTCAGGCGGAACTTGGTGGACATGAACTCATAGTATTTGTCGGGATAACGACCAGGCTGCGACTTCCAGAACTCATGGCCATAAACGGTGTTCACATATATGCTGGCAGTGAGCGGGTTCAGTGACCAGCCATGCCTCAGGAAATCATCTGATGTATCTTGCGAGGCTGACAGATGCACGTTCCAGGGGATGTAGTTCTCTTTCATGGTCATCGTCAGTTTGCCACGCGTGCTCTGATGCTTAGGAATATAGCCGAAGAGCAGATGCGTTTCCCAGTGCCCGTGGCCATAGCCCCAACCGGCACCCACTGACAACACACCCATGTTGCCGGCATTCTGAATGACAAACTGATTGGGAATGAGCGAGGCCCAGCGGTTTTGAAGCAGTTCGACGTGATGGCGATACGCCTCGCTGTCCTGATGCTCCGCCTCATGCTTCACGCCAGTGCCATCCTGCGCCCAAACAGCTGCTGCCATATGGAGAAACAGCCCGATACTAATAACGAATCTGCTCCATTTCATAGCCGTCAGGGGTTATTGTCATGATACGATAGTTGCGATGCTCGGCACAGTCAATGCCGTAGAAGAGAAGTCCGTCGCCATAGATTTCATTCACCTTGTCGCTGTGGTTATGCCCGTATACGCAGCACATCAAGCCGGGAAAGAAGTCAAGGTAACGGCGGAACGCCTTGCACACATTATTGTTAAACTGGTCGCTGTAGGGCGGTGCGTGCATCACGATGATGGTGCGGTCGAAACGGGCTGAGTCTTTAGTAAACTCTTCTTCCATATAGTCGAAGTTGGGCACGGCAGCCATATAGTCATACTCCGTAGCGTTGGTGTTCAGGCAGACGAACTTCACCCGAGCCGCTATGAAACTGAAGTCCATCGGTCCATACATCACGCCGTATGTCTGGTCGCCAGTGCCTAGGAAGTCGTGATTGCCGACGAGTGCCACAAACGGATAGTGCAAACCGCCGAGGATGTCACGGCTCCATTCGTACTCCTTGGTGGTGCCCGTATCTGTCAGGTCACCACAGTGAATAACGAAGTCGATGCCCTCTCTGCGGTTGATATCCGCCACCCCGTCACTTGCATCAGAGAACCACAGATGCGTGTCGCTGATAAACGCCACACGCAGCGTGTCCCTATCGGCAAAACGTCGTTCAATCTCTGCCATCTGCCTGCTGTTGATACCAGTCTCTCCCTTGATGTTCACGTCATAAGGATGCGTTAGGAACGCCTCGTCACACGAAACGAGCAGGAGCAGTAAAACGTATAGCAATTTCTTCATCTACTTATGGTATTTCATGCGATAGTTGTTTGGGGTCATGCCCGAGTGCTGCTTAAAATACTTGCCAAAGAACGAGGTGTTAGGGAAGTTCATGGCATGAGAAATCTGCTTGATGCTATCGTCTGTATATCGTAATCGACGTTCTATCTCTTTCGTCGTCATAACCTGAATAATTTCGGTAGGGGTGCGGTTAAGCGAACTGCGAACAAGGGTTGAGAGATATTTGGATGTAATATTCAGGCGGTTGGCATAGTATTCAACGAGCCGGTTACGTCCTCGGTCTTCGTTGACCATCCAGACGAACTTCTCCACTAACTGCTCGCCACGAGCGGTTGATTCTGTTTCAGGCATCTCCATTTCCCTGTCCATGATACTAACTACCTTTAACAGAAAGGCCTTGATAAGTGAGCGCATCTCGGCGTTCTTATAATGATGCTCTGCCTGTCGAATGCGACTGCATATAAGGTTATAGTAGGCAAAGACATCTTGAGAATCGGTTTCTGTAAGATGAACCACAGGATGCGTCTTGACATAGAATGCGCTGCTAATGACCTGAGTGTGCAATTCCCGTGATGCCATCAATTCTGACGGTTTGATGGCGAGCAGTTTGCAGTCGAACTTAGGAGAAATCATATAGTCTGACAGAACACTGCCAGGCACTCCGAGGAACAAATCACCCCCATGGATGGTTATACGCTGACTGTCGTATTCAACCTGAATTTTTCCTGCCGTACAAATCATTATAAGCACGTGTTCTGTGTAGTAAGTACTGTTCTCAGGCAAGTCCTGTATATTATCGATGATGATAAGGTCTTGCTCGTTGAAGGCAAGATACTCCTGATGTTTCGTGAACTCCAGATGCTTCATATTTCGTTGAATTTTTGCTTTCTGCTGCAAAAGTAGTCTTTTTTCTCCACATAAACACGTTCTTTTTTTCGCAATGAATATTCTATCCGTTAGTTTTCTCCATACAGGGACATTTGGCGGGAAGAATAGGACGCGAAGATATGCTTTTTTTTCAGAATTTTGCACCCGAAATTGAAAACTACAAGAAAATAGAACATGAACAAGACAAGCGTTTTTTTGATTGTAGCTGCTGCCATGAGCCTCATGGCATGTAGCGGGAACAAGACAGAGCGGAAGGCTGAACCGATAGCCGTGAAAACTGAGACGGTAAAGGCAGGAAGCGATTTGCAGAGCCGCACTTATGTCGGCACAGTTGAGGAAGAATCATCTACCAGTATCAGTTTCACTGGGTCAGGCACACTGTCACGAGTGTATGTAGAGGAAGGCCAGGCGGTACGCGCCGGTCAACTCATTGCTGAGATGGATAAGACGCAGGCACGCAACATGCTCGCAGTCGCCGAGGCACAGATGAAACAGGCCAACGATGCACTGACACGTATGAAACTGTTGCACGACAACGGGTCGCTGTCTGAAATCAAATGGGTGGAAACTCAAAGCGCTGTAGAACAGGCACAGGCATCGCTCGATCTGGCTAAGAAGAATCTGGCCGACTGCAGCGTTCATACCCCCGTCAGCGGCATCGTGGGAAAGAGAGTGAAACAGGCTGGCGAAACTGTGCTGCCTGCCCTGACGGTAGCTTCTGTCCTTAATATTAATAATGTACGTATCGTGGTAAGTGTTCCAGAAAAGGAGATAGCAACATTTAAGCCGAAGACACCTACCACCATCAGTGTGGAGGCACTGGGCGGACGTACCTATCAGGGCGGGACTATCACCAAAGGCGTGGAAGCCGATGGAACGACGCATACCTACGATATCAAGATACATCTGCAGAATACCGATCATAGCCTATTGCCGGGCATGGTGTGCCAGGTGAAGACCGCGCCTAACCCCTCCCAAGGAGGGGGACTTAGTGTGCCCATCACCGCTGTACAGAAGAATGCCAAAGGCGAACAGTTCGTCTGGACAGTGAAAAGCGGCAAGGCTCATCGTAGCATCGTAACTACAGGACGTGCCTCGGGCAATCGCATCGCTGTCGAAGAAGGCTTGACAGAGGGCGACATCGTCATTGTAGAGGGCTACCAGAAGTTAAGCGAAGGAGTAGAGGTTAAGTGAAGAGTAAAGAGTGAATAATAAAGAATTTGCTAACGCATGAAGGTGGCAAGCAGCATATAAGAAAAATGGCAAAGAAGAAACAAAAAGAGAACTGGGTAGCGTGGCTGATGCACAACTACCGCATCACGTTCCTGCTCGTAGGGGTGATGTTCGTAATGGGATTCCTAGGCCTCGACAAGATGGCGAAGGCTGAATTCCCCGACTTTACCATCCGTCAGGGCGTAGTGGTAGCGGTCTATCCAGGTGCTACAGCCGAGGAGGTGGAGGTACAGGTAGCCCGTCCCTTGGAGCGCTACCTGTTTACATACGACGAGGTGAAGCGCAAGAAGACCATTTCGACTAGTTCGAACGGCCTCTGCACGATGATGGTGGAACTGGAAGACGACGTGGACAACAAAGACGAGGTGTGGTCGAAGATCCGCCACGGTCTGAACTCGTTCAAGCAGCAGTTACCGCAGGGCGTCGTGGCCATCGCTGTGAACGATGACTTCGGCTCTACATCGGCCATTCTGTTGGCCATCGAGAGCGAACACCGCTCTTATCGCGAATTGAAGAAATACTCTGACGACCTGGGAGACGAGTTGCGACGCATCAGTTCGGTGAGCAATGTCAACCTCTACGGCGAGACCCGCGAGCAGATCACCCTCTACGTGGACCGCGAGCGGCTGGCAGCCTACGGTATTGGGCAATTGCAGCTCATCCAGACACTCAACGCCGCCGGACTGACAACAACCGCAGGTAGCATCACGGGCTGGCAAAAGGACGTGCCTATCCACGTGAAGAATGCGGTGAACAACGAGGAGGAGATTGAGAACACCATCATCTTCACCGACCCCAATAACCACGTAGTCCGTGTGAAAGACGTGGCCGAAGTGAAGCGCGAGTACGACGTGTCGGAGAGCTACATCGAGTACAACGGCCATCCCTGCGTCATCCTCTCCTTAGAGATGAAGCCGGGAAATAATATTGTGCAGTACGGCAAGGATGTGCAGGAAGTGATGGACGAATACATCGAGACTCGTCTGCCAAAGGATGTCACCGTACAACGCATCACTGACCAGTGTAAGGTGGTGAGCGACTCGGTGAACGACTTCCTCATTAACCTTGTGGAGTCGATGGTCATCATCTTCGTTGTCATGTTGGTGCTATTCCCTTGGCGAACAGCAGTAGTGGCCGGAACGATGGTGCCGCTCAATACCTTTATCTCCGTAGCCATCATGTACTTCTGCGGCATTCCGCTGAACACGTTGACGCTGGCCGCCCTCATCATCGTCATGGGTATGGTGGTCGATAATGCCATCGTAGTGCTCGACGGCTACTTGGAGTATCTGGGCAAAGGCATGAGCCGCTGGCACGCCGCCGCTCACTCGTCGATGCACTATTTCATGCCGATGGCGCTGGCCACACTGTGTATCAGCGTTATCTTCTTCCCGTTCCTCGTTGTGATGACGGGCATGGTGCTCGACATGATTTATTTCCTACCGTGGACCATCGGCATCAATCTGCTCGTGTCGCTGATGCTCTCCGTCGTCTATATCCCCATTATGGAGGTGTGGCTTATCAAAGCGCAGAAGCAGAGTAGCAAGCAGAAAAAGTCTATCACTGATTATGTACAGGCAGCATACGACACCACCCTTGCCTGGACGTTCCGCCACCCCTGGAAGACCATCGTCGGTGGCATCGGTGTGGTGGTACTGAGTGGCATGCTCATAGGCCCGAAGCTGAAAATACGCATGATGCCTATTGCCGAACGCAATCAGTTTGCCGTAGAGATAACCCTTCCCAAAGGCAAAGGACTGGCGGAGACTAAGGCTGTGGCAGACTCGGTATGCCGCGAACTGCACCGCGATGAACGTGTGCAGAGTGTCACGGCATTCATCGGTTGTTCGTCGCCACGTTTCCATACTGCCTACGCACCAAAGGCGTCAAGTCGCAGTTACGCGCAACTCATCGTCAATACCACATCGGCCAAGGCCACCGAAGAACTACTCGACAAGTTTGAACCGATGAGCGACCACTTCCCCAACGCTTTCGTCAAATTCAAGCAACTCGACTACCAGAACTTCACGCCCTTCGAATTCCGTTTCTATGGTGAAAATCTTGACTCTCTGCACCGCGTGGCCGACGACGTGATGGTGCTGATGCGTCAGAACCCAGACGTGATGAATGTACACACCGACTACGACGAGCGACGACCATATATCGAGGTAGAACTTGACCCCGTAGCCACGGCACAGTTGGGCATGAACCGCACACTGGCCGAACTGGAACTGATGCTCAACACGGGCGAGGTAAAACTCGGTCAGGTATGGGAGGGCAATTACGAAGTGCCGGTCAAACTGAAAGATATCCATAACGAAGAACTCGACTGCGACGGCATCGGCAACCTCTATATGTCAGCCGGCATCAATAGTGTGCCCCTGCGTCAGATAGCTGATGCACAGCCAGCTTGGGGCGAGACCAACATTCTGCACCGTAATGGCGTGCGCTGCATCACAGTCAGCGTCGAAGCCCGCAGAGGCGTCTATACCAACGCCCTACAGAGTGGCTTCACAAAGATGATACAGGAGAAGGTCATCCTGCCCGAAGGCGTACGCTTCGAGGTGGGTGGAGAGCCGGAGAATGATGCTGAGACACAAGGTACCCTCGGTGTCGGCATGGCCGTCTCATTCATCATCATCTTCTTATTCCTACTGTTCAACTTCAAGACCTACAAGATTACCTTCGTCTGCATAGCGGCTATTGCCCTCTGTCTGCCGGGTGCTTTGCTCGGTCTGTGGTTGATGGGCCGCCCAATAGGTGTCACTGCCGTCTTCGGCTTCATCACACTCATGGGAATGATTATGCGCAACGAAATCCTTATCTTCGAGCATGCCGACGGATTGCGCAAGCAGGGATGGACGGCACGCGATGCCGCTTACGATGCCGGACGCCGTCGCATGGCGCCCATCTTCCTCACCACAGCTACTACAGCTATGGGCGTGGTACCGATGATTATCGCCGCAACAAGTTTCTGGATGCCTGTGGGTGTAACCATCTGTGCCGGCGGCATCGGCTCACTCATCATGGTGGTCATCATGCTACCTGTTATTTACTGGAAGTTATACGAAAAGAAGAAAGACAAGCAATGAAAAAGAATATAGCATTTCTCCTCAGTTGGATATGCTGTGGAACAATCGCAGCCCAGACAACCCTCACGCTCGACCAGTGCAAGCAACTGGCCCGTAATAACAACATCACCCTGCGCTCAGCCCGCAACAACATACAGCAAGCCGAGCAGCAGAAGAAAGCGGCGTTTACCAACTACTTCCCCCAGGTGTCGGCCATGGGTGCCGGCATGACGGCCAACAAGCACTTGGTGCAAATGGACATGAATTTCCCTGCAGAGATGGCCGCCATGCTGCCCGCTGGGGCGTCTATGCCTACGAGCATGGGAATGATTAAGAATGGTGTCGTGGGCAATGTGATGGCCATGCAGCCCATCTTCGCCGGAGGCCAAATCATCAACAGCAACAAACTGGCCAAGGTTGGCATTGAAGCCAGCCGCATCCAACTGGAAGCCTCGGAGGACGAGGTGGAACTGACCACCGAGCAGTATTTCTGGCAGGTGGTGTCGCTGAAGGAAAAACTTGTCACGCTGAGTACTGTTCACAAGATGCTGGAGCAGTTGGAGAAGGACGTCACCGTCAGCGTCAATGCCGGCGTGACAACCCGCAACGACCTGCTACAGGTGCAACTGAAGGTAAACGAGATAGAGAGCCTGACACTACAGGTGGAGAACGGTCTCGCCATCAGCAAACAACTACTCGCCCAGTATGTAGGAAAGAACAGTGAGACCATTGACGTCTCCGAGCCTGTTCCGTATGATGCGACATTGATGCTGCCCCAGCGGCAGGATCACGTAGCAGCCCTTGCTGCCACCACACAGTACCGCCTCTTAGAAAAGAACGTGGAGAGCAACCGCCTGCAGCACAAGATAAAGGTGGGCGAAAACTTGCCTACCGTTAGTGGCGGTGCCGTCTATACCTACAATAACCTGATGAATGAAGGTCGTGGTGTCGGCATGCTTATGGCCACCGTCAACGTTCCCATCAGTGGATGGTGGGGCGGTTCGCATGCCATCAAAAAGCAACGTCTGGCCTACGAACAAGCCCGCGATCAAATGGCCGATGCCAGTCAGAAACTTGTCATCAACATGAACAACTGCTGGGCCAACGTCGAGACCAGTCACAAGCAACTCGCCATTGCCCGCAAGTCGATAGAACAGAGCGAGGAGAACCTCCGTCTGAACAACGACTACTACCGTGCCGGCACCTCGACCATGAGCGACCTGCTCGATGCCCAAAGCAGTTACCAGCAGAGCCGCGACAAGTACGTCGATGCATACATCGACTACCAACAGAACCTGCTGAAGTACCGTCAGGCTACGGGACAATAAAAAAACAGTGGGACATTTGCCGAGAAACATAGGACGCAAGAATATTTTTAAAAGATAAAAACGCAAGTGCTTTGTTACCAAGCACCTGCGTTTTTTTAGTATCTGAAAAATCAGAGATTTACTCCTCGACGGCTGCCTGTGCGGCAGCCAGACGTGCGATGGGCACACGGAAGGGAGAGCAAGATGCGTAGTTCATGCCAATCTTAGCGCAGAACTTCACAGAGCTGGG
>JAEEGH010019625.1_pt1 | contig 14162 bp, 12 predicted proteins | sample 9134181 | NCBI WGS metagenome assembly JAEEGH01 (sample SAMN16246544, study PRJNA631951) | gut metagenome | biome: gut microbiome; feature: rumen; material: DP-attached | host: Bos | place: Iran: Karaj | collected 2018-10 | reverse complement strand
CCTCTTTCTTCTTTTTGAATTTTAAAAAATCGAACAGTCCCATCTCTGCGCTCCTTTTCAGCAGTTTTACAGTTCTATTTCGGCGCAGACCCGCTCATCCAGGCAGGAGCCGCCGGCGTAGAGCAGGTATCTGCCGGGTTCTATGAGCTTCCGGCCCGCCTTCTCCATGTAGATCTCCAGGTCGCCGGCTTCCACGGCGAAGCAGGCTTCCCGCTCCTCTCCCGGGGCCAGGTCATGGAGCCGCGCAAAGCCGATGAGCCTGCGGAGGGGGTGCACCGTTTCGGAGGGGGAGAGGCGCTTTATATAAAGCTGCGCCACCTCGTCACCCTTCACGCCGCCGGTATTCTCCACCTTCACGCGCACCATGAGGGAGCCGCCGGGCTGCTTTTCCGCCTTCAGGCCGCTGTAAGCGAAGCTGGTGTAGGACAGTCCATAGCCGAAGGGGTAAAGCACCGGCTTGCCGAAATACCGGTAGGTCCTGGGATGGCGGATCAGATCATAGTCCTCCAGGGGAGGAAGGTCATTATCGCTCCGATACCAGGTCATGGGGAGCCGCCCCGCCGGATTCGCCTCCCCGAAGATGGCCGAGGCCAGGCCGTTGCCCAGGTCCTGGGAACCGGTGGCGCTCATGAGAATGGCGGGCACATGCTCCTGCATCCAGTTGATGGCGTAAGGGTAGTTGGCGATCAGCACCACGGCCACATGGGGATTGGCTTCATACACGGCCTCCACCAGCTTTTCCTGCATGGGGATCATTTCGATGGTGCTGCGGTCGATCTCCTCTTTGGCGTTCACCACGGGATTGCAGCCCACCGCCACGATCACCTTTTTTGCGCGCCGAGCCAGCGCTTTCGCCCGCTCGATGCCGTCGGAGACCGTCTCTGCGGTGAGGATGGACGCATCCTTTTCGGAACCGGCCCAGGTTTCCGCGCTGTTGGCGCCCTCCTTGGTGCCGCTCTCGGCCAGGAGGCGCACCAGCGGGTCCGTTTTCAGCCTTCCGTCCTCCAGATACACGCTCCGGCTGCCGAAGCAGTAGAGCTTGACGCCGCCTTCCTCGCCGTTCCAGTATTCCGTGAGCTCCACACTGTTGGCGTTCCGGGGCTCCGGCGTGCGCCGGGCGTCCGCCGTGCCGATGGTAAAGCTGTCACAGACATACCAGGCAAAGGGATCGTCGGAGCCCAGGCTGATCTTTCCGTCCTCCGCCACGGTCAGGTATTTCCGGTATGCGGGGGCATAGAGGAAATTGGAACCGCAGCCCCAGTTTGTCTGCTCGAAGGTAACGGCGTCCTCCGCCTTATCCACAAGAACGAGCTCGGCGGGCTCAGGGCTTCCGGGGCTCCTGTCGGCCCCCAGGTACTTGTCCCCATAGCGGAAGCGCACCAGGCTGAGGCCGCTGTCATAGGGGATCGGGCGGCGCAGCCTCTTTTCCAGCCCGGCCTTCAGCGTCACGGCATAGGTGGGCTTCCCGCCGTACCAGTCCATGTACCACCGGTCCCCGATGTGGCCGATCAGGGCGATGTCGTCCTCCTTCCGGAAGGGGAGAAAGCCGTTTTCGTTCTTCAGCAGGACGACGGATTCCTCGCTCATGAGCTTTGAAACGCGTTTGGCTTCATCCGTGCCCACGTCCGCCATGTCCAGGTCCCCGTAGGGATCCTCCGGGTCGAAGACGCCCTGGCGCAGCAGCTGCGTCACCGTGCAGAGGATGGACTTGTCCATCTCTTTCTCCGTGATGAGGCCGCGTTCATAGGCTTCCCGGGCCGCCTCCGTGACCGCGAAGGGATTGTCCAGCATGGCGTCCACCCCGGCCTTGACCGCTTCCGCCAGGGTCTCGGCATGGGTCTCGTAATAGTGATGGAAGTCCACGGTCTGGAGGAAATCGCCCCCGTCCGTCATGGCGTAGCGGATGCCCCAGCGGTCCTTGAGAATGTCCTGTACCTCGTGGTTCAGCATGGCGGGGATGTGGTTGATCTCATTGTAGGAGGTCATGACCCCCTCCGCGTGCCCCTCCTGGGCGCAGTAGCGGTAGGGCTCCAGCTCATAGTCGTATTTGACCTTGTCGCTGATGTCGAAGTTGTCGTAGCAGCGCCGCCATTCCTGGTTGTTGGCATAAAAGTGCTTCAGGACCGCGGCGGTCCGCACCCGGTCGCCCCGCCCTCCGGGGGCCAGGGGAGAGCCGTCGTAATTGTGCTCGTCCTGCATGCCCAGGACATAGGCGGAGGCCATCTTGCCGGTGAGATAGGGGTCCTCGCCGTAGCCCTCCTCGTTCCGGCCCCAGCGGGGATCGCGGCAGAGGTCGATGGTGGGCCCCAGGCGGCTGTGCCCGCCCTTGCTGACGGCATTGTGAAAAGCGCGGGATTCCCTGCCGGTCACGTCTCCGGCCCGGCGGATCAGCTCCCGGTCAAAGGTGGCGGCCATGCCGATGGGCTGGGTGAAGGAGGTGGTGGGGGTGGGAGGAAAGGCTTCCCCCTGCCCGGCTCTGGCTTGGACGCCGTGGGCGCCTTCACCGCCGCAGGTGGAGGCCGCGATCCCCAGCCGCGGGATCCGGATCCCCACGGAGAAGCAGCCGAACTTTTCTTCCAGGGTCAGCTGGGAAACGAGCCATCTGGCCCGCTCCTCCACGGGGAGAGAAGTGTCGTACAATGGCGTGTTCTTGTCCATGCTCTTTCCCTTCCGCCGTTTCCGCTTCAGCCTTCCGCCCCGGCAGGGGTGTGCTTATGCCCGCAGTCCCTGCAAAGGGCGTTGTGCACGCAGATCGGGCCGCCGCATTTTTCGCAGGACCACTTTTTCCGCTCCTGCTCCAGAAAAGCCTCCAAGCCCAGCGCCCGGATGTCCCGCAGGTTCTGCATGGGGGACTCCTTCAGGGGATAGGCCGTGGTGTACCGCGTTTCCCGTTCCATCATGTCCTCGCAGGGATAGTCGGGACATTCGTCGCAGAATTTATAGCCGTTCTTCACGCGCTTCTCGCAGGGGATGATCTTGCACCAGCTGGCGCAGAAGACAGGCTTGGAGTCGTCGTCCGCGTTGCAGCCGCGGCAGGGCTTCTCCTTGGCGTGGGCGAACATGCAAAGACTGCAATCCAGCCCGCAGGGGGCGATCATTTCCTCGGTGAACATGGTTTCTTCCTCCCCGTAAGAGTATTGTTTATGCCGATTGTACCATAGGACGCCCGGGCGCACAATGCGCCTCCCGGCATTTTTTCGCAAAACCGGCGGGCCGGGATGATTGCCAGATTCTGCAAGTTGTGCTATTGTACGGAGGGTCCGGGAAGGACCAGAATTCCAGGGAGGCGCAGCATGAATATCTGCTTGCTCAATGATTCCTTTCCGCCGGTGATCGACGGCGTTGCCAATGTGGTGATGAACTATGCGGAACATCTGACCCGGGATCACGCTGCGGGCGTGATCGTGGGCACGCCCCGCTATCCCGACGGGGATTATGAGAAGTATCCCTACCCGGTGGTGGCCTATCCCAGCTTCGACATGACCGGCGCTGCCGGCGGCTACCGGGCGGGCAATCCCTTCGCGGCGGAGGCGCTGGAAGCCCTGGCCGCCTTCCGGCCGGACATCATCCATTCCCACTGTCCCGCCTCGGCCACCGTCATCGCCCGGCTCCTCCGGGAAAAGACCGCATCGCCGGTGGTCTTCACCTATCACACCAAGTACGACATCGACATCAAACGGGTCGTCCATGCCCGCCTGGCCGCCAAAGAGGCCATCAGCGTCATGGTATCCAACATCGAAGCCTGCGACGAAGTCTGGACCGTCAGCCGGGGAGCGGGGGAAAGCCTGAAAGCCCTGGGCTACCGGGGGGACTACCGGGTGATGGCAAACGGCGTGGATTTTCAGAAAGGGCGGGTGGAGCCGGAGAAGGTGCGCCAGGTCACGGCCGCCTATGATCTGCCGGAAAACGTGCCCGTATTCCTGTTCGTGGGCCGCATGATGACCTATAAGGGCCTGCCCATGATCCTGGACGCGCTGAAGCTCCTCCTGGACCGGGGCGGGGATTTCCGCATGGTGTTCGTGGGCAAGGGGCCGGATAAGGAACTGCTGGAGGAGAAGGCGCGGACCCTTGGCCTTATGGGCTCCGCCGGCGGGCCGGACAGGTGCTTTTTTACCGGGCCTATCTATGACCGGGACGAGCTGCGGGCCTGGAACACCCGGGCGGACCTGTTCCTGTTCCCCTCCACCTTCGATACCAACGGCCTGGTGGTCCGGGAGGCGGCAGCCTGCGGCCTCAGCAGCGTGCTGATCGAGGGCTCCTGCGCCGCGGAGGGCGTCACGGACGGCGTCAACGGCTTCACCATCCCGGAATCGCCGGAGGCTCTGGCGGCGCTGCTGGAAAAGGTCTCCGGGGACCTGGGGCATCTCCGGCAGGTGGGGGAGCGGGCCATGGAAGAACTGTATCTCTCCTGGCAGGACTGCGTGGCCCGGGCCTATGAGCAATATCAGCTGATCCTGGAGAAAAAGGAGCAGGGCCTGCTGCCCGCCCGCCGGAAGCTGCCCGCGGACTACCTGGTCCGCCTCACCGCCAGGACGATGGAGGAGCGGGCGCGCCGCAGGCGGATATACCGGGAGCTGTTCCGGGATTTCCGGGAAACGGCGGTGGGCATGATGGAAAACATCCAGGAGGCCGAGGAAACGGCGGAGCATTTCCTGGATCAGCTTTCGGCGGACCTGCACCGAGGGATCGGCAAGGGCCGGAAGGGGTAAGCCATGGAAAGGTTCGATTATCGGCGCATGTCCTTTTATCAGATCTGGATACGCAGCTTTGCCGACGGGAACGGCGACGGCATCGGGGATCTCTACGGGGTCTATGACAAGCTGGATTATATCGCCTCCCTGGGTGTGGACGGCATCTGGTTCAGCCCCATCTACCCCTCGCCCAACGCGGACTATGGCTACGACATCTCCGATTATCGGAATATCCACCCGGATTACGGAACGCTGGAGCAATTCCGAAAGGTGCTGGACCGTGCTCATGAGCTGGGGCTGCGGGTCATCATGGACCTGGTGATCAACCATACCTCCGACGAGCATCCCTGGTTCCTGGAGAGCCGAAAGAGCCGCACCGGGCCTTACAGCGACTACTATATCTGGCGGGACCCCAAATGGAAGGGAGAAAGCAGGCTGCCGCCCAACAACTGGTACAGCCAGTTCGAGGGGCTGGCCTGGGAATACTGCCCGGAACGGGAGCAGTATTATCTCCATGTCTTTGCTAAAAAGCAGCCGGACCTAAATATGGACAATCCGAAGGTCCGGGAGGAAGTGAAGGGCATCATGCGCTTCTGGCTGGACATGGGGGTGGATGGCTTCCGGGAGGACGTGATCACCTTCATCTCCAAGCACCCCCAGCTGCCGGACGGGCTGCCCTTCGTGCCCGCCATCAACGGCATGCCCTTCTACAAGGACGGCCCCAATCTCATGGCTTACCTCCGGGAATTCCGGGCCGTGGCCCGGGAGTACGGCGCGGTGCAGATCGGGGAAGCGCCCATGACCCCCCTCAAAACGGCCATGACCTATCTCACGGGGGAAGACCGGGTGCTGGATATGATGATCCAGTTCGACACCATGATGGCGGACTGCTTCATGACGGAGTACATCCATCTGCCCTTCTCCCTGCCGAAGCTCAAGAGGGCTTTTTCCAAGTGGCAGCTTGCCCTGAGCGGGAAGGGGTGGAACGCCCTGTACCTGGAAAACCATGACCATCCCCGGGTGATCAGCCGCTACGGGAGCGAGGAATACTGGAGGGAATCCGGCACCATGCTGGCGGCGGCCTACCTGTTCCAGCAGGGCACGCCCTTCATCTATCAGGGGCAGGAGATCGGCATGACCAACATCCGCCTCGGCTCCATCGAGGAATATCAGGATGTGGCCACCATCAACACCTATCACAGCTTCCGCCGCCATCAGTCGGAGGAAAAGCGCCTGCGCCATGTCCACATCGCCTCCCGGGATTCCGCCCGGACGCCGGTGCAGTGGGACGATTCGGAATACGCCGGGTTCTCCTCCGTCAAGCCCTGGTTCGCCGTCAACCCCAATTACAGGGAGATCAACGTCTCGCGGGAAGAAGGGGATGAACAGAGCATCCTCAATTTCTACCGCCGCTGCCTGCGCCTGCGGAAGGGGAGCGAGACCCTGCTGTGGGGGGATTACCGGGAGTACTTCCCCCTCCACCGGGGCATCTACCTCTATGAGCGCAGCTATCGGGGCGAGCGCATCCTGGTCGTCTGCTCCTTTTCCAAAAAGGAGCAGGACTGGCAGCTGCCGAAGGGGTATGCCTGGGAGGGCAGCCAAGTGCTGCTGTGCAACTACCCCGGGGAGCCGAAGCCGGGAAAGCTGCGGCCTTACGAGACCCAGGTCCTGCGCTGGTAAAAAAGACCCGCTGCATATCGCAGCGGGCCGAATTATATAGCCGTTTTCGTTTTCAAAGGACCCGGTCCAGGAAGCCGAAGACCCGGTCCATGTTGGCTTTCATGAACCAGTCCGCCGTTACGATGTGGTTGAGGGCGCAGTGGTTCCAGCCGTCGAAAACTTCCAGGCGGACGTTCTCTTTTCCGCAGCGCTCTTCGATCACCCGGGCGAGCTGCTCCGATTCCGTGCAGGGCACCACGGCGTCCGCCTTTCCCACCTGCACCAGCGTGGGCGGGAAGCCCGGGGCGATATAGGTGAGGGGGTTCAGGAGGGCGGCCAGGTCCGGGAACAGATGGGGGTTTGCGCCGATATAAATGGACATCAGGTTGGCCGGTATGGTGCCGGGGACAAATTCCTTCGGCGCCTTCTCCTCCACCTCCGGGGGCGGGGCCATGAGCAGGAGGTCATAGCAGCCGCATTGGGCGACGACGGCCTTCACTTCCTCGGAGGCCGCGGGGAACACCGGCTCCGGCCCGCGGAAGGCGGGGATGCCGGCAGTGGCGGCGGCGAAAACCGCATAATAAGCGCCCGCACTGTCGCCGCCCACGGCGAAGCGCCCGGGGTCCAGGCTGTATTCCAACCCGTGGGTTTTCAGGAAGCGGATGGCGGACTTCACATCATAGAGGGCGTTGGGCGCTTTGCTCTCAAAGCCCTTGCGGTATTCCACGGAGACCACCGCATACCCGCGGTTGATGCCGTCCGCGGCCAGCAGGAACTGCACGTCCTGCTTGTCCCCGGCGATGAAGGCGCCGCCGTGGATGAAGAAATAGGTGGGGAAGGGGCCGTCGCCCTTCTCGGGAAGATAGATGTCCAGCACCTGGCTGGGGGACTGGGCGGCATAGGGGACGTCCAGCCATTTGCGCTTTACGCCGCTGACGTCCACCATGTCCGAACCCGAGGGGTCCTCCGGCTCGATCAGCGTCCATGGAATGTCCAGACCGAAATTGCCCATTGTTCGCTCCTCCTTATTTGCTTGTTTGCGCTATTCTATCATGCTTCCCGCGCCTTGACAAGAAAGCGCCTTCGCTTTGCTCTGCTTGCTGCAGCTTGCGCTTTTGCCGGTCCGGTGGTAAACTACAAACAGTATAGTGAAAGGGGGCCGTGGCCGGTGCACAGGAATCTCCTCAGACGCATCCTCTTTATCCTGGTATTTCTCGCGCTGGCTGCCGCCCTGGTTTATTTCGCCTTTCGGGACGCCTTCCCCGATCTGCTCCCGCTGCTGAAAAGCGGCGATGTGGAGGAGATACAGGATTATCTTCGGGGCGTGGGCACCTGGAAGGGCGTACTGTGCACGGTGCTGCTGCAAATGCTCCAGGTCTTTTCCCTGGTGATCAGCGGCGTGCCCATTCAGGTGGCCGCCGGCGTGGTCTACGGGACCTTTGTCGCTCTTATTATCTGCCTGCTTTCCTCCACCCTGGCCCTGACCCTCTCCCTTTTCCTGTGGAAGGGCATGGGGAAGCGCATGTCCAAGTGGTTCCCCGTGGAAGAAAAGCAGCTGCGCCTCATAAACCGGCTGGCGGAATCGGGAGCGCCGCCCCGCTTCGTGGTGTTCCTGTGCGGGATGATCCCCGTGCTGCCCAACGGGCTTATCCCGCTGCTGGCCGCCAAGCTGGAGATCTCCGTGCCGGAATTCTCCTTGTGGGTCGGCCTGGGCAGCCTTCCCAATATGCTGCTGTGCTGCGCCATCGGCAACCGGCTGATCCAGGGAGACTGGGTCATGAGCATCCTGTATGTGGTCATCATGATGGGCCTCGTCATCGTCCTGTGGAAATGGCGGGAGCCTATCCTTGGCTGGGTCCGCAGGCACACCGGAGCGAGAAGCGGCTCCGCCGGAGAGAAAGAATGAACGAGGAAACGATACGGGCGGCGATCGCCTATGTGCAGGCCCTTTTTGCGGGAAATGCCGACGGGCACGACGCGGAGCATACCCTGCGGGTTTACCGGAATGCCATGATGATCGCGGAAAGGGAAGACTGCGACCGGGGCATCGTGGCCCTGGCCGCTCTGCTCCACGACGTTGACGACCATAAGCTGTTCCACACCGAAGATAACGCCAATGCGCGGGCTTTCCTTTGCGCGCAGCAGGTGGACGAGAGTACGGCCGCGCAGATCATCGCCGCCGTCAACGCGGTGTCCTTCAGTCAGAACCGGGGCAGGAAACCGGCCACCAAGGAAGGGAAGATCGTGCAGGATGCGGACCGGCTGGACGCTCTGGGGGCTGTCGGGGCCGCCAGGACCTTTGCCTACGGCGGCAGGCATGGCCGGGACCTATCGGATTCCATCCGCCATTTCCATGAGAAGTTGCTCCTGTTGAAGGATGGGTTGAACACCGAAGCGGGGAAGGCGTTGGCGGAGCGGCGGCATGCTTTCCTGCTGGAATTCCTTCGGGAATGGGACCGGGAAATGGGAGAATAGGGAAGTTAACGCCGGTTTCGACGGGAAAGGACCGGCGGAAGATAATTGCAAGCCTGCACCGGGGCATACTTGGCGGACGAATGGGGAAAAGACGGAAAGACGCGGAAAAGCGGGAGCGCGGCAGGAAGGGGAAGCAGGATGGAACGAAAGGACAAGACCGTTGCGGAATCCAGGGTGGAGACATTCCACATCATCATGCCGGAGAATATGAATGATTCCGGGCGCTTGTTCGGCGGGGCCATGATGTGCTGGATCGACGAGGTCGCCGGTCTGGTGGGCCGCCGTCACGCGCAGATGAATGTGACCACCGGCACCGTCGAGAACCTCAAGTTTCTCCGCGGCGCGTATCTCCGGGAAATGCTGGTGATCTCCGGCAAGGTCACTTATGTGGGCAATGCTTCCATGGAGGTCAAGGTGGAATCCTTTGTGGAGAATACCGATGGGGAGCGGGAGCTTATCAACCGGGCTTATCTCACCATGGTAGGCATCGACGAGAACAACAAGCCCTGCCGCCTGCCGCGCCTGATCCTGCAGACGGAGGAAGACGAGAAGGAATGGAAACAGGCGGAGCTTCGCCGCCGGATCCGCCAGAAGCAGCAAGAAGAAGGCATCTTCTTCTACGAGGAGTAGAGGAACCGGTGATTTGATCCGGTTCTTCAGACAGATGGATGGGTGCGGCAAGCGCGCACCCCAGAGAGTAAGCGCACAAACCCCGCTTTCGGCTTGGGCCGAAGGCGGGGCCTTTTCGTCCTGCGGAGCCTCCGGCTATCCGGAGGCCTTTGCGGATCTGCTTTGCTTCAGGTTTTCCTGCAGGCGGCGTTGAAGGAAGGATTGACCGCGTAGATGTTCTTCTGATCCTGCCGGTCCTGCACCAGCTGCAGGGCTTCGCCGAAGCGCTGGAAGTGGACGATCTCCCGTTCCCGCAGGAAACGGATGACCTGATTCACGTCGGGGTCGTCGCTGAGCCGCAGGATGTTGTCATAGGTGGCCCGCGCCTTCTGCTCGGCAGCCATGTCCTCCGTCAGGTCGGCGATGGTATCGCCCTTGACCTGCATGGAAGCGGCGCTCCAGGGCACCCCGGCGGCGGAGGCGGGATAGACCCCGGCGGCATGGTCCACGAAGTAGGCGTCGAAGCCGCCGGTGTGCAGCTGCTCCTCCGACAGGCAGCGGGTCAGCTGATGCACCAGGGCGCCGATCATCTCCAGGTGCCCCAGTTCCTCGGTGCCGATGTCCGTCAGCAGGCCCTTCAGCTCCGGATAGGGCATGGAGTAGCGCTGGCTGAGATAGCGCAGGGAAGCGCCCAGCTCCCCGTCGGGGCCTCCGTACTGGGTGAGGATGATGCTGGCGAGCCTGGGATTCACATTCTTGATATTGACGGGAAATTGCAGCTTCTTTTCATAAACGAACATCAGTCGTCCCTCCTCTCGCAGGCTTCGCAGCCGGGACCGTATTCCCAGGGCCAGGGATCGCCGACCCAGTTATAGCCGCCCTCCAGAGTGACCTGCATCTGCCGCAGGGGACCGTAGCGGGCCGTGAAGGTCTCCTCGCCCTGCTTCAGCAGCGCCGCGTATTCCGTATAATAGCGAAGGGCCTCCCGGTCCTCCGGGTGGGTGTCCAGATAGAGCCCCAGCTCCTGAACGACGAAGTTCAGGGACATAAGCTCCCCAAGAGGCGTACCGCTCCACCCTGCGGGCGTCGCATTGGCGACGTTCATCCAGGGCAGGTCCAGGCCGGGGAACAGGGTGCCCTTTGCCAGGGCGTCCTCCGGGCTGTATCGGCGGCAGCCCTGGGGCTGTACGGGAACGTAAGATGCCGCCAGGCGTCCGCAGGCGGGCAGGGGAGCCCCGCCCCGCGGGCAGGCGCCGCTGCGGTCATTCATCATATCCATGCTTTCCTCCTTGATGACCCGGCTTCCCGGGCCGCTGCATTGGGGACGCCGGATCCCGGCGCCCGCAGCATCCTATGAGAGAGCGGCCTATCTTGTGTATATGCCGTGTTTTTCCCATGCGGAGGCACGAATAATTGTACAGAGTTACAAACGAGGTTTTGTTGACAAGTTTTCGGCGAATCGTTATAATACTGAGGAATAAGTATGACCCCTAGGGTTACTATTGAAGGAGGTACCTGGCAAATGCTCGATCCGACTGTATACAAAGACTGGCAAATCGCTGAGGAAGCTGAAAAGACGCTCCCCAGCGTGGAAGAGTTCCGCAAGAAGATGGGACTGCTTCCCGACGAGATCATCCCCTACGGCAAGACCCCGAAGCTGGACTTCATCAAGATCATGGAGCGTCTGAAGGACAAGCCCAACGGCAAGTTCATCGAAGTCACCGCCATCACCCCCACTCCTCTGGGCGAGGGCAAGTCCACCACCAGCCTCGGCCTGATCGAAGGCCTCGGCAAGCTGGGCAAGAACGTGGGCGGCTGCCTGCGTCAGCCCTCCGGCGGCCCCACCTTCAACGTGAAGGGCACCGCGGCCGGCGGCGGCAACGCGCTGCTCATGCCCATGACCGAGTTCTCCCTGGGCCTCACCGGCGATATCAACGACATCATGAACGCGCATAACCTGGCCATGGTGGCGCTGAATGCCCGTATGCAGCACGAGCGCAACTACTCCGACGAAGGCCTTGCCAAGCGCGGCCTGAAGCGTCTGGATATCGACCCCGAGCGCGTGGAGATGGGCTGGGTCATCGACTTCTGCGCCCAGTGCCTCCGCAACATCAAGATCGGCCTCGGCGAAGGCAAGTCCAACGGCTTCCCCATGGACTCCAAGTTCGGCATCGCCGTGGGCAGCGAGCTGATGGCCATCCTCGCCATCGCCACCGACCTGAAGGACCTGCGTGAGCGTATCGGCAACATCATCGTTGCTTACGACAAGAAGGGCAACCCCGTGACCACCCACGACCTGGAGGTCGACGGCGCCATGGCCGCCTGGATGCGCAACACCATCAACCCCACCCTCTGCTACACCGTCGAGCATCAGCCCTGCCTGGTGCATGCCGGCCCCTTCGCCAACATCGCCATCGGCCAGAGCTCCATCATCGGCGACCGTCTGGCCCTCAAGCTGTTCGACTACCATGTCACCGAGTCCGGCTTCGCTGCCGACATCGGCTTTGAGAAGTTCTGGAACGTCAAGGCCCGCCTCAGCGGCCTGACCCCCAATGTCTCCGTCCTGGTCTGCACCATCCGCGCTCTGAAGATGCACGGCGGCGGCCCGGCTGTCGTTGCCGGCAAGCCTCTGCCCGAGGAGTACAAGACCGAGAACCTGGAGCTGCTTGAGAAGGGCTGCGAGAACCTGTTCCATCATGTGAACACCGTCAAGAAGTCCGGCATCAAGCCCGTCGTCTGCATCAACAAGTTCTACACCGACACCGACGCCGAGGTGGAGCTGATCAAGCGCCTCTGCAAGGAGCAGGGTGTCCGCTGCGCCGCTTCCGACCATTGGCGTTACGGCGGCGAAGGCGCCAAGGAGCTGGCCGAGGCCGTTATCGACGCCTGCGAAGAGCCCGTCGATCTGAAGTTCCTCTATCCTCTGGAAATGCCTCTGCGTCAGCGCGTCGAGCTGATCGCCAAGGAAGTCTACGGCGCCGACGGCGTCGATTGGTCTCCTCTCGCCACCGAGAAGGCCGAGCGCTTCGAGAGCGATCCTCACTACGCCGACTTCTGCACCATGATGGTCAAGACCCACCTGTCCCTGTCCGACAAGCCCGAGGTCAAGGGCGTGCCCAAGGGCTGGCGTCTGCCCATCCGTGACATCCTGGTCTACGGCGGCGCCAAGTTCCTGTGCCCCATGGCCGGCACGATCAGCATGATGCCCGGCACCTCCTCCGACCCCGCCTACCGCCGCATCGACATCGACGTCAACACCGGCAAGGTCAGCGGTCTGTTCTGATCACACAAATTCTGGAGAGGTAAACCAATGAGTTTTCTGAATCAGGATATTCAGGCGTTTACCGACGTTCTCGCCTCCAAGGCCTCCGTGCCTGGAGGCGGGGGCGCCTCCGCTCTGGTAGGCGCCGTCGGCACCGCCCTGGGCTCCATGGTGGGCGCTCTCACCGTCGGCAAGAAAAAGTATGCCGATGTGGAAGCTGAGATCATCGAGCTCATGAAGAAGGCTGATGTGGTCCGCGCCGAGCTGCTGAAGCAGATCGACGAGGATGCCCGCGTCTTCGAGCCCCTGAGCAAGGCCTACGGCCTGCCCAAGGAGACCGAGGAAGAGAAGGCCCACAAGGCGAAGGTCATGGAAGCCTGCCTGCACGAAGCCTGCTCCGTGCCTATGGAGATCATGGTCAAGTGCTGCGAAGCCATTGAGCTGCAGAAAGAGTTTGCGGCCAAGGGCTCCAGCCTCGCCATTTCCGACGCCGGCGTCGGCGTCGCCTTCTGCAAGGCCGCCCTGCAGGGCGCCAGCCTGAATGTGTTCATCAACACGAAGAGTATGAAAGAGCGCGAGTATGCCGACGACCTCAACAAGAAGGCCCTGGCGATGCTCGACAAGTATGTTCCCATGGCCGACGAGATCTACGAGAGCGTATTTGCCCGTCTGCGCCCTGCGGAATAAGGAGAAGAAAATGGCTGAGATTCTGAAGGGAAAAGAAGTCGTAGCCGCGATGAAGGAAAAGATGATCGCGGACGTGGCCGAGCTCCAGGCGAAGGGCGTCAACCCCACCCTGGCCATCGTGCGCGTCGGCGAGCGTCCCGACGACATCAGCTATGAGAAGGGCGCCATGACCCGCTGCAAGGGCATCGGCGTCGCTGTGAAGAATTTCGTCCTCCCCGCCGACTGCACCCAGGACGACCTGCTGGCCGTCATCAAGGAAGTCAACGAGGACAAGGACATCCACGGCTGCCTGCTGTTCCGTCCCCTGCCCAAGACCATGGACGAGAACTTCATCCGCAACCAGCTGGATCCCGCCAAGGACGTGGACGGCATCACCGACCTGAGCATGGCCGGCACCTATGCCTGCACGGAGCTGGGCTTCCCCCCCTGCACCCCCTATGCCTGCATGGAGATCCTGGAGCATTTCGGGATCGACCTGAAGGGCAAGCGGGTCTGCGTGGTGGGCCGCAGCCTGGTGGTGGGCAAGCCCGCCGCCATCATGGCCATCCAGCGCAACGGCACCGTCACCGTCTGCCATACCAAGACCAAGGACATGGCTTCCGTGGCCCGTGAGGCCGACGTCATCATCGCCGCCGCCGGCAAGGCCGGCGTGGTGGGCGAGGGCTTCTTCAAGGAAGGCCAGGTCGTCATCGACGTGGGCATCAACTTCGACGAGGAAGGCAACATGAAGGGCGACGTGGACTTCGCCGCCGCCGAGCCCGTCGTGGCCGCCATCACCC
>JAEEGH010019624.1_pt1 | contig 14163 bp, 12 predicted proteins | sample 9134181 | NCBI WGS metagenome assembly JAEEGH01 (sample SAMN16246544, study PRJNA631951) | gut metagenome | biome: gut microbiome; feature: rumen; material: DP-attached | host: Bos | place: Iran: Karaj | collected 2018-10 | reverse complement strand
GAATGTTTTTGATATTCAGAATCAGATATGGAAAGCAATGACTGGAGAAACAGAAAATCTCTATGCTGAAGAAAAAGACGTTGTTTTTAGAACACATAATCTGACAGATCCAGTTATAATGACCAAGGATGATGCAAATTCACAGCGTGTTGAACTTGATAGAATAATTAATCAAGCTGATAATTCTGACATAGGTATTCCATCTGATGATTATGATGATAAGAATACTGAATTTCAGCCGTATATTGAATTTTCCTTCACGGCAAAAAATGATGGCCCGATTTATATCTATTATGAGTCTGAACTAAATGTTTTATCTGGAACGCAGGATGATGTTTTAAGATATTTGGGTTATTACAGCAAAGGAGATGAAGTAATAGGAAGGGCATATTTTAACCAGCAGATAACAAATGTATCCCTGATTTTACTTGCTTCAAAGGCTCATATTGCATATGCAGACATGAATGTGTTGGCTGATTACAGCTCTTTGTTAAACAGCAGAGATTCATCTATTGTTAAAGAAAAGGATACTTTATTGTCCGGGTCATTTACTGCTGATACAAATCAGTCATTACTGTTTACCATACCTTATGATGAAGGGTGGACTCTGTATGTCGATGGAGAAGAAACACCTCTGGAAAAGACAATCGATTTCCTGATGTCAGCAAATGTTGATGCCGGTACTCATACTTATGTGATGAAATTCTTCCCGAAGGGAATGAAATTGGGTATTATAATCAGCTCTGTTGCATTAATAGCATTAATAGCTTGGCTTTGTTATGTTTTAATATCGAAGAAAAAGGATTTGGTTCAAAAGGACATATAAAGCAGCTACTGATTATATAATGTGTAAAGAAGATAGTCAGTTATTAACAATCATGTTTAACATAAGTTATAATCTATATGTCTATGAATGTTCCAATGGTGAAAAAGAGTGTTTGGAATAAGAAAAAAGCTTAATAACAAAGCAGCAGCCACGATCACAGAAATGCTCTGTGTAGTAGCTATGATTGTCATTTTGAGCAGCACTGTGATTCCTACTTACACCAAAAATCTAGAGCAAAGCCGTGAGGTTAAGGATATGCATAACCTTAATGCTGCAAAATCAGCTCTCATGGCTGAGTACTTCTATGAACCTGACCTGTGGAGTGAATATCCGTTTATACCTGATGGAGATTCAAAGCATCTTATCAGATACTATAACCATAAGACCGGAGAATTCCAGGATATGCCAAGTGATGATTGTCTTGGTTATGGCACAGCGACCGAAGGCTATAGTTTTAAGTCAGCGACTTCGCAGACTAGTAATAATTCAAACAATGAATTCGGATATGGATCCAATATCGATTACACGGAAAAGTATCTTGTCGCAAATATTGTCATGATGGGCATCGAGTCCGGTGATTCAACCGGACACTATGGCGGGTACGAAGTATATGTCGCCTTTATGGCTACAAATGGTGTTACTGATTATGGCGCAAAAGGCATAAGGATCTATTAATCCTGTATTCTGTCCAAAACATGCATAAATCATTTCTGCAATAACCCCCATGGGGCTTGTCCCAGGCACTGTCTGTCGTTATCGTATAATACGTGACTTCTGAACTGATAATAGGAAATAAAAAACGTAAGCGCAGCATTATTATTTTGCTGTTCGTGATAGTTTTGCTATTGGCTTTATTTGCACTTTTTGTCGGTTCCTCCAATATGTCTATCGGAGATGCTTTTGCTGCTCTTGCTCACAAAGGGACGGCAGCACAGAACCGTATCATATGGAATATCCGTATTCCCAGAGTGTTGGCAGCCATAATAGCCGGAGCCGGATTATCCATTTCAGGCTTGATTATGCAGACCAATCTTAATAACCCTATGGCATCGCCGTCTACACTGGGTGTTTCCAATGCGGCTGTATTCGGGGCAAATCTTTCAATCATCGCATTCTCTGGCGGTTTTCTGGACACCGGACATAATGTCGCAAGCTATGGTGTGGGTGCCAATCCTTTTGCAACCAGTCTGATGGCTTTTATTTTTGCCACTCTTTCTATTCTGGTGATACTGGGTTTGTGCAGAGTCAGATCATTCCACCCTGGAGTTGTTGTACTCGCCGGTATTGCAATCGGTGCTGTATGGACTGCTGCGACTACTATCCTGCAGTTCTATGCAACAGATGTAGGTATTTCCGCAGCTGTGATCTGGAATTTCGGTGATCTCGGAAGGGCAACCTATCAGACCGATCTGATCATGGCTGTTACGGTACTTATCGGTGCCATTTATTTCATGATCATGTCATGGAGATTCAATGCTCTGCTCAGCGGTGATATTTCTGCAAAAAGCATGGGCGTCGATGTAAATAACCTTCGTTTTATTTCCATGCTTCTGGCATCACTGATCACAGCAGTATGTGTATCATTCCTCGGTATCATCGGTTTTGTCGGTATCATCTGTCCCCATATCGTTAAAAAGCTGCTCGGACAGGATCACAGGTATGCTGTTCCTGCCTCCATCCTGAGCGGAAGTATTCTTCTTTTACTGGCTGATACATTCTCAAGAGGTATCGGAAGCGGTTCTGCATTGCCGGTCGGTGCCATCACATCACTGCTTGGAGCACCATTCTTCATTGCAGTTATCTTCTCAAAGAAGGGGAGAATGCAATGATCGAGATAAGGGACCTTCAGTTCCGATACAGAAAGCATGCTCCGCTTGTCCTCCAAGGTATAAACATGGATCTTAAAGCCGGAGAGATCGGAGTAGTGCTTGGAAAAAACGGAGCCGGAAAATCGACATTATTCAAGAATATTCTCGGAGCGATCAAACCGAGTGCCGGAACCATAATGTTTGAAGGAAATGACCTGCTAAAGCTTTCAAACCGCGAAAGAGCAAAGAAAATTGCATATATGCCTCAATCTATCTCTTTCGGTGAATTGAGCGTTTATGACACGATCCTGATGGGAAGGATCGCACACTTCGGATTCAATGCGGGAAAGGAAGACCATGCCGCAGTTGAAAACATAATGAAAGATATGCATCTTGAGGATTTTGCATCAAGAAATGTTGAAGAGTTATCCGGTGGAGAACGTCAGAAGATCGCGATCGCCAGAGCTCTTGCCCAGGATCCAAAAATGCTGATCTTTGATGAACCCACCGGAAATCTTGATATTGCCAATGAACAACTGATAGTCGAAGAGACCAGAAGAGTCGCCAGGGAAAAGAATATCGCAGTCCTTATTTCTCTGCATGATCTGAATCAGGCTATCGATCTTTGTGACAGGTTCTTCTTTATGAAAGAAGGAAGGATACTGGCTGAAGGTACAGAAGAAATAGTTACTGAAGAGATAATCAATGAAACGTACGATGCGCACGTACGTATCGTTGAAATAGAAGGTAAAAAACTGGTTATTAATTTAGGAGGTAAATGATGAAAATAAATAAGGCAATAATTAGTATTTTGTCTGCAGTTATTGCACTTTCACTCGTTATGACAGGATGTTCTGCCGGAAAAACAGTTACTAAGACAGAAACTGCAACTGTTACAAAAACTGTTACTGAAACAAAAACGATTACCGGTGGCCCTAATCCCACTGAATCGACACCGATAAAGGTGACCGATATGGTCGGACGTGAATTATCCATTACTCCCGGTAGTTATAAAAACATTGTTTGTATTGGTGCCGGTGCGCTCAGAATGTATTCATATATCGGAGATGTCAGTCTTCTCAGCGGAGTAGAAGACATTGATAATTCAACTCTTTCAGACAGACCCAAGATGTTTGATTCTGTTGCCAGACCCTATGTTTTAGCAAATGCTGAGGTATTTAATAAGCTGCCTTCCTGCGGTGTGGGCGGACCTAATGCACAGGCTGCAGAAGCAGAAAAGATCCTTTCATGCGGACCTGACCTGGTCATTTCAGAATATGAAGATGTGGAAAAAGAAAATGCTCTTCAGCAGCAGCTGGGTGTCCCTGTCGTAACCGTTAAATACGGTGCAGGCGGCGTATTCGATAAAGCATTCAAGGACAGCCTTTTGCTTATCGGTACTGTTCTTAATGAATCAAAGAAGGCCGATGATCTGGTTGCATTCATCAACAGTGAAGAAGCTGAGATTACAAAGAGAACAAAGGATATTGCAGATGCAGACAAACCCTCTGTTTATATCTGCGGTCTCGGAAACTGGGGAACAACAAATCATCTTATGACAGCCCAGAATTACAACTCATTCAATATCGCCAATGTTAAGAATGTTGTTACTGATCTTGCCACCAATGGCATTCAGAAGATCGATGAAGAAAAGTTCGTTGCTCTCGGCGATAAAATGGACATCATGTTTATTGATGCCGCCGCAGTAAAGAATATCAAGCCTTTATACAGTGAAGATCCCACCATGTTTGATTCATGCAAGGCATGGAAGGATGGAAATGTTTATCTGGAAATGGCTTATAATGCATACTATACCAATGCAGAGATCGCTCTGATCAATACATGGTATATTGCAAAGGTCGTTTATCCTGAGCAGTTTAAGGATATTGATATTACAGCTAAGACTAATGAGGTGACTCAGAAATTCCTCGGCAAGAACCTTGCAGATGCAATTTTTGCAAAGCCTTCAAGCTTTGGCGGATATCAGAGGATCAATACAGAAACATTCTTCAAGTAGGTGTTGATATGTTCGGTGAAATTGAAAAAGATGCAGTAATAAAATTCTTTGATGACAATGCGGCTGACTGGGATGCCAGACAGAAAAGAAATGAAGAGATAATTAATATCATTCTTGATAATACAGGAGTTGAAGAAGGGAAGGATGTCCTTGATGTGGCATGCGGTACCGGAGTTCTCATTCCGGATTATCTGAAAAGAAGCGTTAATTCTGTTACTGCCATTGATATTTCTCCCAAAATGATCGAAATAGCAAAAAGTAAATTTCACCAGGATAATGTAGATATTATATGCGGTGATGTTGAAGGTTATCAGTTCGACAAACAGTTTGACTGCATAGTTATCTACAATGCATTTCCTCATTTTCCCAATCCCGACACTTTGATCTGCTGTCTTGCAGGATTACTGAGAAAAGGCGGAAAGCTTACGGTTGCGCATGGAATGAGCAGGGCACAGCTTGATGATCATCATAATGATGTTGCAGCTCAGCAGATATCGAATGGACTCATGCCTGCCAGCTGGCTCAATGAGATCTTTGCCAAATATCTTAAAGTTACAAAGATCATTGACAGTACCTTTTATCAGGTAGTCGGAAAAAAGTAGCAGGGGAATTTTTCGGATAACAAAAAAGGGAGTTGAAAAACTCCCTTTTTATGTTTTATTCCTAAATTAATTAGGCCTGATGCTGAATGCTGCTGAAGCAGTCGCTGCAGTAAACAGGTCGACCGTTTCGAGGTTCGAAAGGAACCTGGGTCTCTCGGCCACACTGAGCGCAGACAGCAGGATACATCTGTCGAGGTGCATTGGCTGCTGCTCCACCGATTCTCTGCTTTTTGGCAGCTCGGCAGGCGGCGCATCTCTTAGGATCATTGGTGAAACCCTTCTTGGCATAGAATTCCTGCTCTGCAGCAGTGAAAGTGAATTCGGTTCCACAATCAGCACAAGTTAAAATTCGATCTACGTAGTCCAAGGAATAACCTCCCTTCTTAATATTTTGGTTTTTGAGTTTGGCATCCCTACCTACGGTTTCGAATTATTAAATTGAGATCCTGAGTTGGGTACCTGGAAACTTTTTTACCGAGAGATATTGTGTCATACAAGCAATTGAATGTCAATTGATTTTGTGGCTGAAAATTTAAAATGAACGTTTTGTTTGTGCCTGTATAACTGTCTTCTTTTCAGCTCTGTTTGTTATGTTCAGTATCTTTTGAGCAATAGGAGCATTTTCCACCGCTGCACCCTGTGCATTTCCTGCCGTTCTTATGGTCGTTCCACATTATCAGCAGGGCGATCACCAATACTGCGATCACTATTATCAGGACTATTATGTCTGCGCTGTTCATAGGTTGATACTCATCAGAACAATAACGATATCAAATGGCAAATCAGGGCTGCAATCCAGGCGACAACGCATTGCCATACTACAACGCCAATTGCCCATTTGGTTCCCATTTCACGCTTTATGGAGGCTATTGCCGCGACACACGGAGTATATAAAAGTACAAAGACCAGAAGTGTTGTTGCAGTTGCTGCAGTCATCACTTCAGTAATGCCTCCCTGTGCACCATAGAGGACCTCAAGTACAGATACGACACTTTCTTTGGCCATGAAGCCGCTGATAAGAGATGTAATGATCTTCCAGTTATTAAGCCCGAGAGGTGAGAACAGTGGAGCTATAAAGCCAGCTATCATTGCCATTATACTTGTTGAAGAATCGGCTACGAGATTGAAATGAGTATCAAGACTCTGCAGTAACCAGACGATGATCGTTGCAATGAATATAACTGAAAATGCTCTCTGAAGGAAGTCCTTTGCTTTGTCCCACATCAGCTGAAGAGTATTCTTCATGCTTGGAAGCCTGTAATTGGGAAGTTCCATTACAAACGGGGCAGGTTCACCCTTGAATATGAATGTCTTGTATAACAGGGCTGCAATAATACTGACGATAATACCGAGAACGTAAAGACCGATCATGATCAGTCCGCCGTGTTCAGGGAAAAATGCATTGGTAAAGAAGGCATAGATTGGAAGCTTGGCAGTACAGCTCATGAATGGAGTGAGAAGGATAGTCATTTTCCTGTCTTTTTCACTTGGCAGAGTTCTTGTAGACATAACAGCAGGGACTGTGCATCCGAAGCCTATCAGCATAGGAACGATGCTTCGTCCTGAAAGACCTATCTTACGTAGCATCTTATCCATGAAAAATGCCACTCTGGCGACATATCCGCTGTCTTCAAGTAGTGAAAGGAAGAAGAACATGACAACCACTATAGGTATAAAACTGATGACACTTCCCACGCCTTCGAAAATACCTTTTATCACCAGATCATGAAGGAATGGCGTTACTCCGGTGTTGGTAAGAAGGGTATCTGTCGCATTGCTCAATGCACCGATGAGATTTTCAAGCAGAGTCTGCAGCCATGCACCGATAACGTTGAATGTCAGGATAAAAACGATACCCATTATTGCAATAAATATGGGTATTGCAGTCCATTTGCCTGTAAGAATTCTGTCTATCTTTTCACTTCTTACTCTTTCCTTGCTTTCGGTAGGTTTCTGAACACATTCTGAAGAAACCTTCCCGATCAGTCTGTATCGCGTATCTGCGATCGCAGCGCTTCTGTCGAGACCTCTTTCGTTTTCCATCTGGATTCTGATGTGTTCGAGTAATTCCAGCTCGTTTTCATCGAGATCAAGTTTATTAAGGATGATCTGGTCACATTCGATCGCTTTTGTTGCGGCAAATGTCAGAGGTATGGATGCTTTTGCGGCATGATCTTCGATGAGATGTTCGACTGCATGGATATTACGGCTGACAACTTCGCTCTGTTCATCGTTTGCATATAATTCTTTTTCAACGGGCTTTTCCTGGAATTCCGCAATATGCAGAGCATGTGAGACAAGCTCTTCAATGCCCTGATTCTTGGCAGCTGATATCGGAACAACCGGAACTCCCAGCATTTCTTCCATAGTGTTGATGTCGACGGAGCCTCCGTTGGCAGTCATTTCATCCATCATATTGAGAGCGATGACGAGCGGTCTGCCCATCTCTATCAACTGCATCGTCAGGTAAAGATTGCGTTCGATATTGGTAGCATCAACGATGTTTATGATGGCATCCGGTTTTTCATTCAGTACAAAATCCCTTGAAACGATTTCCTCGCTTGAGTAGGGCGACATTGAATATATACCCGGAAGATCTGTGATCTTTGTGTTCGGATATCCGATTATCTGTCCGTCCTTGCGGTCAACGGTTACACCGGGAAAATTACCTACATGCTGATTGGTACCGGTAAGACGGTTGAACAAAGTTGTCTTTCCGCTGTTCTGGTTGCCGACCAGTGCAAATGTCAGTACATGATCCTTGGGAAGGGGATTCTCTGTCTTTTTATCATGATGTATACCGGCCTCACCAAGATACGGATGGTCAGAAACGGAATTATTAAAGGTTCTCTCATGTGAATGGGTAAGATTATCTATCTTTGTTACGTCGATTTTTTCTGCATCGGCAAGTCTGATCGTCAGTTCGTAGCCGTGGATTCTTATTTCGATAGGGTCACCCATCGGTGCAAATTTTATTATGGTAATTTCAGCACCCGGAATGACGCCCATATCCAGAAAATGCTGTCTTAAAGCGCCTTCTCCACCGACTTTCTCTATTCTTCCGAATTCATTTATCTTAAGTTCGCTGAGTTTCATATTATGACTTTGTTATCTTTGTCCAATTATTTAGATAAGAATTATATCAATTTTATGAGCAGATACATATTCCTAAAAATATTTCTTGTAAATGCCTTTTTACGTTGATACGATTTGATTGATATCTCTTTTTCAACAAAAAAAAGGAAGGTGATATGGTATGACAAGTGTGACAGAAAGAATCAACAGTATTAAACAACCATATGGGGGCTATATTAAACCTTCTGAATTTCAAACTAAAGATTTGAATGATGGAATCATTCTAAATGAAGAAGAAAATGTTTCTGCAACTGTTGTAGGTATGGCAGTTGACTATATGACAAGATTTATGTTGAACAAAGATAAGGACAATGCATTTAGAATATCGTTGAAAGGTGCAAATACTGCTGTCGAATTAGGTTATAAGAGCGCAATTTCTGATGCAAAAAAACTGTTAAATGATATAAATGGTATTGATGATCGTTCAATTATCAATGCTTGTAAAATAGTTACATTTGATGTTTGGTATAGGAATCCAGTAGCAGCATTCATGGCTACAGGCTTCAAGGATACAAATCCGGATAAAGCTACTATTGATAATATTCGAATACTAATCAACAGAAGTCTTGAATTCTTTAAAATGTATGGCCCCATTACAAAAGAAGGCTTTACTTTTGAACCTGTCAAATCAGATGAAAGAGTATACCAAGAAATGATATTAACAGGAAAAGGCAGTTATGGAGGATATACAGCAACTGTAAATACAGGTGATGGTGACTTCTTAACTGCGGACACATTGTGGGATTTTAAAGTTTCAAAATCCAAGCCTACAAATAAACATACATTACAGTTACTTATGTATTGGGTTATGGGGCAGCATTCAGGACAGAAAGTCTTCAAAGATATAACAAAACTTGGAATTTTTAATCCTCGACTGAATCGAGTTTATCTATTAAACGTTAAAGACATTCCGGAGAATACTATTAAAACAGTAGAGCGAGATATTGTTTGTTATTGATAATGGATATATGTTTCTTTAATTCAAAACAATCCATAAAAATGGAATAACGTCTCATATCATCTGTATAACTCTATGGTATTTTTTATTACAATGTATGAAACTTTCTCAATAATACTTGTTTTTCCGCACTGACTAGTAGGAGGGATATTATGAAAAATTATGTGGTTTTAGATATAGAAACTCCGAATACGCGTGGAAATTCAATTAGTGCAGTCGGATTGTTGGTTGTCAGAAATGGTAATGTCACGGAAAGGATATGCTCCTTTATAGATCCGGAAGACAGATTTGACAGATACAATCAGGAACTGACAGGTATCGACAAGAGTATGGTGACAGGAGCTCCCACATTTCCTGAATTCTGGCCCAGAATAAAGGATTTTTTAACTCAGAATGTTGTCGTTGGACATAACATTCTTTATTCTCTTTTTATTATTGCCAAATCATTGGAACGATATGATATGCGTGTTCCTTCATTCCGTTACCTGTGTGCGCTGGTCCTCAGTCAGAAATACATTTCTGCTGATTCATATAAACTCGAAAAGCTTGCAGAAAAAATAGGATTTGAATTCAATAAACATGATCCTCTTGAATATGCGGATGCAGTTGATCAGCTTTTCAGATATATATCTAAAGACCATCCTTCTGTGGAAGCCAATGTTAAATTTCTGAATTATGACAGAGATATTGCAGAAAACCTGGATAAAAAGCTTGCCTCGAATATCAATGATCTTTATGGCATTATTGAAGGAGTTGCCATTGACGGGGAGATCAATACCGAAGAGGTACTGACTCTTCAGAAATGGGTGGACTCCAATTCCGAATTAAGAGTTTATCCGCTGTTCAACTCTATTATTCTGACGCTTGATGCTATTCTTGCTGACAGAAGAGTTACAGAATACGAGCTGATAAAACTCAGGACACTTGTCAGCAGTGCAAGGAAGTCGAGCATCTACAATCAGGCAAATATTGCTGTACAGGTGTTGGATGGCATATTGAAGGGAATTGTCAGTGATGAACATATAAGTGAGTCTGAACTCGTAAGTTTGAAGAAGTGGCTGTCTGACAATGATTATCTTACAGGAATATTCGCATACGACAAGATCGTGAATATTGTCAGTAAAACGTTGGCTGATGGAATGATTTCCGATGATGAGAGAGATGATCTGGTGTCAGAATTCAATGATGTCCTTAATCCTGTCACAGAATATAAAACACTGGATCTGGCAAAAAAATCGGTCTGTCTGGTCGGTGAATTTGTTCATATCTCAAAAAATGAACTTGAACATATACTTACCGAACATGGTGCGGTTACAAAGTCGGGCGTTTCTCCAAAACTGGATTATATCTTTGTCGGAAGTCATGGAAGCGAAATGTGGAAATACGGAAGTACCGAAGGAAAACTCGCCAAGGCTCAGGAGCTTCAGGAAAAAGGTAATTCGATACGGATTATTTCTGAAGACGACCTTATTAAATATTTGCACATTTAAAAAAAAGAGGAATCGAGCGATTCCTCTTTAAATATCAACTCAACAGTTTCAGTCTATTTCTATCAGTTCATATCGTCTGGAACCGATACCGAGTGCCTCGGCGGCTTCAATAGTGTGTTCACCATGTCTGGAGTTTACTCTTTCCATAAAATGATCCTTTCCGGGATCTGAACTGTTTTTAACCATATCGACACATGCCTGGTCGATTGCGACAGGGTCGAGAGAGATCATTATTCCGATATCTTTAAGGCATGGATCTTCGGCAACTTCACAGCAGTCGCAGTCTACTGACATGTTCTTCAGAACATTGACGAACACCATGTTGCCCTTGAAGAATTCAACGATGGAGGAAGCTGCATCAGCCATTGCTTCCAGGAATGCATCCTGTTCCGGCAGATCATTCCATAAATTGTACTGGTCCAGTGTTCTGCCTGCCGAGTGGATATAAGTCTTTCCTGCAGTGCTGGCAACTCCGATGGAAAGCTGTTTCAATGCACCTCCGAAGCCTCCCATTGGATGACCTTTGAAGTGTGCAAGAACAAGCATGCTGTCATATTTTTTCAGGTTCCTGCCTACATAGTTTTTCTTTATCTGCTTACCATCAGGTATTTCTAGGATATCATCAGGCCCTTCAGCATCCATCAGATCAAACGGCAGTGCATTCCAGCCATGGTCGATAAGGAGCTTTCTGTGCTTATCTGTTTCATTTCTTGCTCCTCCATAGGCTGTATTGCATTCAACAAATGTTCCATTGACAAGCTTAAGCATGGGCTCCCAGAAAGCAGGATGAATATAATTCTGGTTTCCTTTTTCTCCGGAATGTATCTTGACTGCAACGTTTCCTGTGAGTTCTTTGCCGAGCTTTCTGTAAAGAGCAACAACTGTTTCAGGTGTGCAATTTTTTGAAAAATAGACTTTTGATGACATGACAAAACTCCTCCTGTCAGTTTTTATTCATTCATTTTGAATAATAGCCGACAACACCAAACCGCCAGATGATGAATCCGGTTTATCCATTCAATTTATGAACTGGTTTTCTCGATATTAATTATAATCCTTGAAGTCAGAAAAGCTCTATTATTTTTTTCTTCAGTAAAGCTCTGATTTGATATAATACTGTCATTAATGAATACTTCATTTTGGATGATTTATGGCTAAGATTATAAAAGCTGAAAGTTTAGGCTTCTGTATGGGTGTCAGAAGAGCACTCGAAATGATCAATGATGAAGCAGAAAAAAGAGGGCATATCGAAACGCTGGGAGCCCTTGTCCATAACCGCCAGGTCATGGAAAAACTTGCATCCAAAGGAGTGAAGGTCATTAACGATTCTTCTGAAATAGAAGGGGAAGAGATCGTTATCAGTGCCCATGGGGTCAGTCCCAAAGTCATTGATGAGCTTTCTTCAAGAGGTCTTGAAGTTATTGATACAACGTGTGCTTTTGTAAAGCGTGCCCAGAAATCAGCAGAAAGACTTAATAAGAATGGTTACTATACTCTTGTGTATGGTGATGCCAAACATCCTGAAGTTAAGGGCATCCTGGGCTGGGCAAATGAATATGGTATGGCAATAATGGATGCAAAAGATCTGTGTAAACTGGATCCGTTGCCAAAGAAACTGGGTGTCGTTTCCCAGACGACTCAGATCCCGGCTGCTTTCATCGATTTTGTAAAGAATGTTCTTGACCTTGCCTTTGTTCAGGACTGTGAGATTAAGATCGTCGATACGCTGTGTCACGATATCCGAAGAAGACAGGAAACCACTTCACGAATGGCAAGTGAATGTGAACTTGTGTATGTGATCGGCGGCAGGAACTCGGCAAATACCAAACATCTTTATGATATATGTGTCCAGAGGACCAGAACTTACCAGATTGAAACAGCTGATGAGATAAATCCGGATGATCTGGCCGGAATAGAAACCATCGGAGTTGCAGCCGGTGCCTCGACTGATGATTCATGTATCAATGATGTTATTAAAACTCTGCAGTTGATGACGGGTGCAACAGTTGTCTAACTGTTGTATGCTATACTTTACTTCGTTTTATTATGGAAGGGGATTTTTATGAAACGTGTTTTTTCAGGCATACGACCCACAGGTAAATTACACTTAGGTAATTATCAGGGTGCAGTTCTCAATTATGTGAAGATGCAGGAAGAATACAACTGTGTTTACTGTGTTGTCGATATCCATGCCCTGACAACATTATCCGAGACCCCGGTTTTACAGAAGAATATCAATGACATGTTCCTGGATATCCTTGCTGCAGGAGTCGATCCTGAAAAGGCTGTTCTTTTTGTTCAGTCCCATGTTCCCCAGATCAATGAACTGGCCATGCTTCTTGGTATGGTGACTCCTCTCAGCTGGCTTCTCAGGGTACCTACATTTAAGGAAAAAGCACGCCAGCATCCTGAAAATATAAACTATGGACTTGTCGGTTATCCTGTTCTGATGGCAGCCGATATCCTCTTATACAGAGCAGACCTGGTGCCTGTAGGCAGTGATCAGCTTCCTCATCTTGAACTGACCCGTGAGATCGTCAGATCTTTCAATTCAAGATTCGGACATACATTTGAGGAACCGCAGGCCAAACTGACAGAATTTCCTCTGGTAGTAGGCCTCGATGGCAAGGATAAGATGAGCAAATCCCTTAATAACCATATTGAAGTTTCTGCTACTCCTGAAGAAACTGCAAAGAGAATCATGACGGCTGTTACTGATCCCGCCCGACAGCGAAAAACAGATCCCGGACATCCTGATGTCTGCAACGTATTCAAACTGCATCAGCAGTTCAATGCAGCTGAATGTCCTATAATCGAAGAGGAATGCAAAAAGGCTGGAATTGGATGTGTTGACTGCAAGAAGAGACTTGCAGCCTGTATAAACTCCACACTTGAACCTCTCAGAGAAAGAAGAGCTATCCTGGCAGAAAAACCTGATTACATTGAAGAAGTGAAACAGGACGGAGCAAAGAGGGCAGGAGTTATCGCCAAGGAGACACTTGCTGTAGTCCGTGACAGGATGAATCTTAAATAAACTTCAGAATTTATACTTTCTGATAGAAAGTCTGTTTAGGCCCGGTATCATTCATAAGTGTTGCCGGGTCTTTGTATTTGAAGAGTAAGAGCAGGGTATCATAGATATCCCCGGTACATCCGCCGAAATGCTCCGAGAACAATAGAAGCATTACAAACTTATTCCATGGATTTTCAAGAAAGAAAAGCGGTACCAGGAATAATATTGAAAAGACTGTAAGAGGTGCCAGAAGTGATATCAGGGCGGTTTTCCTATAAACGTATATGTCCGGTACTCCGCAGGATGCAGCTGAC
>JAEEGH010019621.1_pt1 | contig 14164 bp, 11 predicted proteins | sample 9134181 | NCBI WGS metagenome assembly JAEEGH01 (sample SAMN16246544, study PRJNA631951) | gut metagenome | biome: gut microbiome; feature: rumen; material: DP-attached | host: Bos | place: Iran: Karaj | collected 2018-10 | reverse complement strand
ATATTACCAAGCCAGAGTTTACATCATATCTTGAGACACTTTCACAGGTGAGCGGAGTTAAGATTGACTCTTTCAAGTCTCTCAAGGAAGCTCTTAAGGTAAGACTTGATTATTTTGCTTCAAAGGGCTGCACTGTTACAGATCACGCACTTGAATATGTAATGTACTACCCTGCTACCGATGAAGAGGTAGAGGCCATTTTTGCAAAGAGACTTTCAGGAGCTGAGCTTTCCAAGGAGGAAGACCTGAAATTCCAGACAGCTTTCATGCTCTTTGAAGGAGAAGAGATTGCGAAGAGAGATTGGGTAATGCAGCTTCATTTCGGATGCAAGCGTGACAACAACACTCCTATGTTTGAGAAGCTCGGTCCAGACACAGGATATGATTCAATTGATGCTTACTATCCTATGGGTGAGCTTGCAGATTTCCTTAATGCTCTTCATGTTAAGAATTCTCTTCCAAAGACAATTCTTTACTCACTTAACCCTAACGATAACAAGATCATCAACACCATGCTTAATTGCTTCAACGAAGGTCCTGCAGTTGCCAAGATTCAGCAGGGAAGCGCATGGTGGTTCAACGACAGCAAGTTCGGTATGGAAGAACAGCTCAGATGTGTTGCAGAATCCAGCAACCTCTCAGGATTTGTAGGAATGCTGACAGACTCAAGAAGCTTTACTTCTTACACAAGACATGAGTACTTCAGAAGAATCCTTTGCAATTATCTCGGCTCCCTCGTCGAAAACGGCGAGTACCCATCAGAGGATCTCGATATCCTCGGTGAGATTGTTAAGGATATCTCTTACAACAATGCTGTAAGATACTTTAAATTCCCATTGGAAGTGAGATAATTTATGGGCAACCAGATGACAATTTATGACATTTCCAAAAAAGCCGGAGTTTCAATCGCTACCGTCTCCCGCGTACTTAACGGAAGCACTAACGTTAAGCCCCGTACCCGCAAGAAAGTCATGGATATAATTGAACAATACGGCTACAAGCCTAATGCATTCGCCAGAGGCCTTGGTCTTAATTCAATGAAGACCATCGGTATCCTCTGTGCGGACTCATCAGACCTGTATCTTGCCAAGGCCATCTACTACATTGAGCAAAAGCTCCGTGAAAACGGCTATCATTCAGTTTTGTGCTGTACCGGTTACGAGGTGGAGATCAAAAAAGAATCTGCTAATCTCCTGCTCTCTCAGCACGTAGATGCAATTGTCATGATAGGATCAAACTTCATCATGAACAGCCCTGAGGACAATCAGTATGTAAGAGATGCTGCAGCTTCTGTGCCGATCATGCTTCTTAACGCAGACTTCGACTGCAACAACGTTTACTGCACTCTCTGCGATGATTACAAGGCGACTCAGGATGCCACAGAGCAGCTGATTACAGGCGGTGCAGAGAATATTTTGTATCTCTACAACAGCAACTCATACTCAGGTCTCAAGAAACTGGCAGGATTTCAGAATGCACTTTTAACTCATGATATTCCGCTCAAGAAGCAGCTCATGCAGTGTTTCAAGGGAAGTCATGAAGATATCGACGGCGTTAAGAGTTTTGTTGAGAATCTTTACAAAAAGGGACTTAAGTTTGATGCCGTAGTTACAAGTGATGACTTTTTGGCTGTAGGTTCAATGAACTTCGCAAGAGCCAATCACATCAAGGTTCCGTCAGAGCTGCAGGTAATAGGATATAACAATTCTATCCTCTCCCACTGCTCAGAACCGGAGCTTTCTTCAATCGATAACAGACTTGAGGATATGTGCATACAGCTTGTTAAGACACTTATCGGAACCCTCACCCAGAACGAAATGCCTCAGAAGACAATCTTCTCCGGTGAACTCATCAAGAGAGGCTCCACTAGGATCTGAGATCATAATCATATGAATAAAATAACAACCGGGATAAAGAATCTGTCTTTATCCCGGTTGTTTTATACTTTATTATTTCTTCTTTGTTTTAGCCTGAATATAATTAGTCAAGCGCCTTTTTCCTGCTCTAATGAAGGCTCTGCTGACTGACTTTTGTCTTCAAATCTTCTGAATATGTTGGCCAGAAGCGCACCTGATATATTGTGCCAAACTGAGAATATAGCTCCGGGTACTGTTGCCATTGCAAGATCAGGGAATGCTGAACCTGCAAGAGATGTAGCAAGGCCGGAATTCTGCATTCCGATCTCAATAGAAAGAGCTTTCTTTTTGGCCATTGGAAGCTTAAGGATAAGTCCAAGTGCAAATCCAACAACATATCCAAGGATGTTGTGAAGGATAACTACTGCAAATACAATTGCTCCTGTTTCAAGGATTCTTGCAGCATTGTGTGAAACAACTGCAGCTACAATAAGTGTTATTGCTACTACAGAGATGAGAGGAAGCACATCTGATACCCTCTCGGTATATTTGCCCCAGAATCTGTTAATGATAAAGCCAAGGGCTATCGGAACGATAACAACTTTGATTATTGAAAGGAACATGCTCATAACATCTACAGTTACACTTGTCTTTAAAAGGAGGTATGTAATCGCAGGTGTCAGGAAAGGTGCAAGCAGTGTGTTTACACTGGTCATGCCGACAGAAAGTGCCACGTCACCTTTGCTAAGATAAGTCATAACGTTACTTGCTGTTCCTCCGGGGCAAGTACCAACCAGGATAACTCCGGCTAAAAGACCTGTCTCAAGTCCGAATATCTTACCCAGTGCAAATGCCAGAAGAGGCATAATTGTAAACTGAGCGATGCATCCGATAATAATATCTTTCGGACGTTTAAACACTATGGCGAAATCACTGAATTTCAGGGTAAGACCCATTCCGAACATTACTACCATGAGCAGGTAGTTGATCCATGATGTCTGAATCCACAGACATGACTTTGGCACAAACAGTGCCAGAGCTGCAACTACCAAAACAATGATTGCCATGTACTTCCCAACAAAATCACTTACTCTTTTCATATTCGGTTTTCCTCCTGTCCGTTTTTATAATTCTGAAGTACAATGAGGACATCTTGTCGCCTCAATGTTGATCTCGCTCTTACAACGAGGGCAGATCTTGGTTGTAGCAGGTGCTTCTGCTTCTTCCTTGGCAAATTTCTCTGCTACTTTGTTCATGGATTTTACAAGACAAAAGATTACAAGAGCCATAAGAATGAAGTTGATAACTACAGTGATGAAAGTTCCGTAGTTGAGAGTAACTGCACCGGCTTCCTTGGCTGCCTCGAGAGTGGCATAAGAATTACCATCAAGACAAACAAACATGTTATTGAAGTCAATTCCACCTGTGATGATGCTGATAAGGGGCATGATGATGTCATCGACGAGTGAAGAAATGATCTTCTGGAAAGCTCCGCCGATGATAACACCGACTGCCATATCCATCACATTTCCACGCATGATGAACTCACGGAATTCAGCCGCAAAGCCCTTGCATTTGCCGGCCACGTTTTTGATCTTTTCTGTCATATCCTTTTACCTCCACAAAATTTTTTTCATACTCTTGAAATTATAGCACAATATGCCTAAAATTAAATAGTGCGCAGGCGTAGTACATCGGTAGTATGTCAGCTTCCCAAGCTGAAGAGGCGGGTTCGATTCCCGTCGCTTGCTTAAACACAAAAGTCCCGGCAAACAATTTGCCGGGATTTTTTATATCTCTTAGCTATTCTCATTTACAAAGATTGAAACTCTGCTCTGTATGATCTCCGCTACTTCCTGTGCAGTCTTCTGTCCCTTGAAGTAAGCAGCTGCCTCTTCATTTACAATATTACTAACCTCCTGATTGGGTGAATATGTAAGGGAGAGGGACTCAACAAAATCTTTTACCGTGTCAACATCTTGCTGAGAAAGAGGCTTAACCTCTATCTGTGTATCACCAATCCAGTAATACTCTTCTTCGTAATGCTTTACTCCGTCATCATCAACCCAGGATTCCTTTTCCATAGATTTCTTGGCAAGAGCATCAAACTTGTCCTTCCTGATGGGGAAATCATACTCTATACTATCCTGATATTCATCAAGATAGAGCTGTCTGATCAGCTTCCAGCATTCCTCGGGATACTTGGTCTGTGCACTGACAGCAAATCTTGCATTTGGCGTAAGGATTGAGCAGTTGACTCCCATCTCATTCGGGAAGCCTATAAGAGAGATATCGCTTCCAAAGGTTCCGTCAACATATCTTTTATAAGGTCTGAATCCGTTAAGGTAAGCAATTGAAAACAGTGCATTACCTGTTCTGTAACATGCTTCATCGTAGTCCATCCACATGTCTTCTGTTATTTCATCCGGGAACTCTTTTGCAAACTCCAAAAGCTCGATAAAGCCGTCACTGTTAAAATTGCAGCTCTTATTTTCCCAATCAACAAACTTATTTCCTGCGGAAATAAGACCGTAATACATGATTGTATCCTTAGCAGTCATGCCAAAAGAATCAGAGTAGGAAACACCCTTCTGCTGTATCATTTCCTTGCAGTCCTTGAGGGTCAGAGTATCTAATCCTGCCATATTGGCAGTTTTCACAGCCAGAGTGTTAACATAGAACGAAGGAACAACCTGGTACAGCTTGTCACCTGTCTTAAATGCTTCAAAAGCGTTCTCTACAAACTCCACATCCTTGAGCTCAGGGTCAGTTGCAAGGTAGCTGCCAAGATCAAGGAAAAGCCCCTTGTTTATATAGCTGTCTATGGGCTCATCATTTACAAAATACATGATATCAGGAACATTGCCTGATACGATATCCAGATTAAACTGTGTGGTTCCGGCCTGCCAGTCATCATCTGAATTCAGCTTGGAGTAATCAACAATCTTTATCTTGTAATCATCTGAAGTCTGATTATACTTGTAAATCATATCTCTTACATCGTAGTCAATGTTGCTTCCGGCAAAAGTTATGATCGTCTTGTCTTTAACCTGGTCAGCAGGGACCTTGGTGAGCCTGTACAGCCCCCAGTTACTTGCTTCATCCGGAAGATTTGCAATAAACTCCTGATCACTTACCGCTACAACACTGCTTACCGCATAACTAATGCTGATATCGGAATCTACGAAATCAAGAATTTTGGTCAAAGTATCTTTTCCCTTATCATATCCGTAGAATCCGTCTGTCTTTGAAACATACAGATCATAACCGTTTCCGCCAAAGAATGAATAGTCATCGTAGGTCTTAAACTGCTCTGAAGGATCAGAGAGCTTGCCTGTTTCGGGGTCAAAGCTTCTGAGCTCAATGCCGTGATCTCCCCATAAAGATGCAAATATCTGTCCGTCAAATCCACTGTACAAAGTAATGGATGATCCACCGTATTCATCGCTTGAGTCGCCGGTTTCTGCTATTGTGGTAAAAGACTGATCGGCATCGTTAAACTTCTGAATACCCCTGTTGGAGCTAAGGATGAGTCCGTGGGTATCATCATAGACCATTCCGTACAAAGAGAAATAATTATCCTCGTCCTGTCCATCAGAGAGCATTACATTAAGGAGCTCATTTCCGGATGCATCGAACTTAAGAAGATACTGTTCCTCGTGATAGTTATAGTCCTCTTCAACAGATTCTGCTCCGTCTCCCATACCCTCTTCATCCACCATACCCTCTTCATCCAGATGCTCCTCGAAGTCAACAATATTCCCCTGGTCATCTGTGTAATAATATTTGTAGAGGATGCAGTACATATTACCATCCTTGTCATAGGTCATATCTCCGTGGCTTTCTGAATCAGCCTCAGGGATTTTTACAGTCTTAATATCGCTTCCATCGGAGTTAAAAGAGCAGATAGTGATGTTTTCCCCATCCGAATATGTTGCAGCATAAATCCTGTCTCCAACGATAGAAATATTGCTGTAGTCTGAAGCATCAGTAATATCAAGCTTCTCGCTCTTAAACACATAATCCTTGGATCCCTTCGCCGCCTCATCTACAAGGCTTGATCCTCCTTTATCTCCGAGAGAGCATCCGCTTAATGTTCCCAGCAAAAGAGCTGTGGATGCGATCAGGGAAATTCCCCTGGTTATAATAGATTTCCTTTTCATAACTTCTCCTTCTTTCTCTTATATTCAACTTCCAGATCGTACTTCTTGTCGGAAAGATATTTTACTATTCCTCTTGCTGTCCACTTCTTGTGCCTGTAGGAATTCACCACAAAGATCACAAGTGTAACCGTAAGCACTGTCAGACAGATCATTCTTACAAGCAGAATAAGCGCAAGAACATCCTCATAGCCTCTGGCTGTGTTCTCCCAGTAGGGATAATATATCGCCTTGCTCCACATACTTCTTGTAAAGAAGTTTTTTAAAACCGAGAACAGCGAGAATGCTGAAAACCTCTCGGTATTATCTATCACTGTAATAAACTCATCTTTTATCTCAATGCTGTCCTTGCAGATTTTGGCAGCCAGTCCCTTAACAGGATTAGGACACACAACTTCGATGCAGGTGATACCTCCATTTTGAGCTGTAGCCCCGTCCTCGGATACTTCTACCGATTCTGTAATCCCACTCAGGATAGTTCCGTATCTAGCCAGCGAATCATAGGACATGTAGACATAGCTTGTATCCTGCTGTGCAGCTTTTCTGATCCTGCCTGTATCTCTTTTTACAACTCCCTCTATATAGTGTGGAATGCCCTCAATATAGATGCACTGTCCGATAATGTCAGTTGATCCAAAGAGCTGCCATGCCAGTTCCTCATCGATCACAATACCGTCCTTCATCAGGTCATCTCCGGAAAAGAAAGATCCGGCCACAAAATTCATGGGATGGAACAAAAAGAAATCGCCGCCTACTCCAAATGCTTTTACTTTCTCAGCTGTTTTGTTCTCATAACTTAAGCTGACCTGACCCTGAGCACAGTATGCAAAGCTGTAGAGCTCCTGAAGAGGCGTCTTCTGAGGAACGGTATACTCCTCCATCTCTTCTTTGATCATATCATCGATGCTTATAGTGTCGATTATCTGAGAGTCTGTGCTCTGATCCTGCTCCTGATCATCGTCATCAGCCACAACTCCGGATTCAACGAGTTTACTCTCCAGCAAATAAATGAACTTCTTGAGATTATCTTCTTTTACCAGCTGATCTTCAGTAATATAAATACTTATCTGAGCCATATTCATATCGTCGGACCAGCGCTCTGCAAGGTGCTGTTCCGGAAGGTTGTTCAATATATGAGATGAAATGAGCCCCATAAAGAAATAAACTGCAATCGAAGCCACACACAGGATTATGGTGAGCGCTCTTTTCTTTATAAAATTTACGATTGTTTCAGTAATACCTCTAAGACTCATTACTCGTTTGCAAGCCTCACCTGATCTCCGGCTTTAATAAGTGTTGTAGCTGTTGTGATGACATACTCATCGCCGTCTACTGCTGCGGCAATGGCCGTATTGTTGTCATCCTGCGCTTTAACTGTGACATCAACTCTTGATGCCATATATCTGTTGCCCAATGGGCTTGATTTACTGGTTACTACAAGAATGAATTTGCCGTTGCTGTCGGTCTTAATCGCACTGTTTGGCACAACGAGGTCATACTCCACAGCTCTCTCTCCGATTGCAAGGGAAATGTTCTGTCCGGGAGCCACGTCTTTGCTCTCAATCTTAAAAGTCAAAAGCTTCTTGTTGCCCGGATCGGCCTTATCATTTCTGATGGATGTGAGTGTTGCCTTAAAGTCATCCCCAAACTGCCAGATATTCTGTGGCTTGGCCCCATCACCCACCTTGAGCTTCTGGGCCTGGGCATTGGTTACTGAAAAGCTTGTCGTCATGTCTTTTCCGTCAACCTGGATAACTGCGATGGTTTCATCAGCTGAAATTGACTCGCCTGCCACCTTGGATAAGCTTGATACAGTTCCTGCAACGGGAGACTTAACTGATGCTCCAACTGACTCCTCTTCAAGCTTTGCAATACGATCTTTCTGCTCATTGATCTTATCTCTCATCTGGCAAAGACTTATCTCTGTTTTGATGCTTGTTAAAAGTTTTGTCTTTTCAAGCTCGGCTGCTTTAAGCTCTGCTTCTGTCCTGGCCTTTATCTGGTTAAGCTGTGCAAGCTTCTGGTCATAGCTCATGCTCTGCTGATTGCCATAGTTCTCAAGCTGGGAACTGTCCTTGGAGAGCTCTGCTATCTGTACCTGAAGCTGCTTTATCCTGTCTTCATTGCCGTCATTTTGTGCCTTCGTCAATTCATATTCAAGTTCAGCAATGCTGTAAGAAGGAGTTGCCGCATTGTAGGAATTGCCGGCAGCATCATAGCTGTCTTTCTGAGTAAGGTAATCTATATCAGCTTTGGCAGCATTATCTGCAGCAAGTGCATTGTTATATCTGTCCGTAGCTGCTGCAAGCTCTGTCTGAAACATGTCATATGTTGTGTTTCTTCCGCTTCTTACATTAGTTATTACTTCATTTGGGACATCTCCCGAGAAAAGTGACTGTTCATATGTAAGTTCAAGATCATCAAGCATCTCTTTTGCATCGAGAAGCTCCTTGGATTCTTTATCCTCCAGATAGTAGATCACATCTCCTATCTCAACGTGTGCGCCTTCCTTGACAGCAACACCGGATATCTTCCTTGTCTCTTTTACCGTGATATTGTAAGGATCCTCTGCAGATACGGTTCCGGTTCCTCTGATCTGAGGAGAGATGGTACCGCTCGTTATCTGCTGAGTCGCTACCTGAGGCAGCGAATAATTCATGATGGTGTTGGAGAAAAAAGTAAGGATCAGCATGATGGACAAAAAAGCTATGGCCACATTCTTGACCATATCCTTTCTGTTTCTGCCGCTGTCCTTCTTATCATCTCCGGACCCGCCCAGATTCTCTCTTAGAACTAATTCTTCAGACATAACAAAACTCTCCCGTAAAACTTATTTAACCTTTGATTCCTCCCTGGTAAGAGATTCCCTCTACCAGATAATCTTCCCCGTATAAAAATATCAGAAGCGGTGGAATGAGATATATTACTGCCACTGCAAACGCCAGGCTGATCTCCCCTGTATTGATCCTGGACAGAAATACCGACAGCGGATGCATGTCCGAGTCAGGTAAAAGAATCAGCGGCTGTTCCACCATATTCCAATAGTCAAAAAATAACAGAATGGCAATGGATGCAAGTCCGCCCTTGCAAAGCGGAAGGTTGATCCTTGAAAAGATCATCCATTCATTTGCACCGTCTACCCTTGCAGCCTCCATGACTTCAGTCGGTATCCTCCTCATAAACTTCGTCAGAAGATACACTGCAAACGGACTGAAGAACCCCGGAAGCAGGATAGCCCATTTGGTACCGTACAGTCCCAGTGCTTTGGAAACCAGGAAATTCGGTACCAGTGTAACCTGGTAAGGCATCAGCATGATTATGATATATGAAAAAAAGATAATCTTCTTGGCCTTACTGTCGTATCTTGAAAAGCCGTAAGCAGAAAGCGCTGCAATAGTGAGCTGTACTACTACGATTGGAATCGTGTAGAATACTGAGTTCCAAAACTTTAAAAGATACTGTGGACTCTTGAAAAGAACGGCAATGTACTGTGCAAAAGTTATCATGTCGGGGATAAGTTTTAGGTTTACTTTGTTAGAAACAAATACCTTACCGCCCTTTTCCGTTGTCGCAAATATACTTCCATAGTTTGCCGCTATCTCCGATGCCGACATGAAGGAGTTTGTGATAGTGAGTATGATTGGCATCAAAAAGATGATAGCAAAAACTATTGCAGCCGTAGTTACTATGACCGTCTTAAAATCATCTATTCTTTTTTTATGTCTATATTTTCTTAGTAGTGGACGCATGTTCCTGTCCATTAGCCTTCTACATCCCTTCCAAACCTGTTTTCAACCTTTAACATCACGAAAACCAGCGCCGATACCACAATAAACATTATGATTGCTGCAGCGGAGAGCTTTTGATAATCAAGTGAAGCAAAAGTATTATTCATAAAATGCTGCAGCATGTATAGCGTTTCGTAAGGATGATCTCCGGTCATAAGATACACTTCCCTGAAAACCTTGAAAGAATTGATCAGAGACATGATCGCCACAAACAGAATTGTGGATGACATGTATCTTACCTTTATATGCCAGAAAATCTGGTATTTATTGGCGTGTTCCAATGCCGCAACCTCCAGAAGATCCTTGGGTATACTGGCAAGAGCCGCCATAAACAGAATCATGTTATAACCAAGATTCTTCCAAAGGAAAAGAGCTATTATTACAACCATTGCCTTGTCAGACTTAAGGAAATCAGTCTTAGCAATTCCAAACCCGGCAAGAAAATCATTGACTAGTCCATTGTAGTTAAACAGCACCTGCCAGATAAGAACTACCGAGGCAATAGGCACCATCAGAGGACTTAAGAAAAATGTCCTGAAGTAGCTCTTTCCCGGTATCCTGGATTCCATAACCGCTGCCAGGAAAAGAGATAACACCACTGCCAGAGGTACTGCCACCATTGAGAACTTGAGTGTATTTATCCCTGCCTGCTTAAAAGCTGCATTGTTCCACACATTGACAAAGTTCTTAAAACCCACAAAATTCATTCGGATGGGGTTATCAATAAGCGAATAAAAGATAACCACCACAAACGGTGCGGCAAAAAACAGCAGTACTCCAAGAAGTGAAGGCAACAGGAACAGCCATGATATAATGCTCCTCTTCCGGTTCGCGGAAAGGTTTTTAAATTTAGTTGGTATCTTCTTTAACAAACTGCGGAACCTTCCCCTTCAGAATTGAGTAATATGTGCTTAAATGCTCATCAAACTCTCCGTTCCTGTATACCTGAACAGAATACTGATCATTTATCAGACTGTAGTCATACCATGGGTTGTAATAACCGCTTTCAACAATGACAGAAAGGAGCTCTTTTATCTGCTCAGGATCAGTATAAGATGCATGACTTGTCTCTACGTTTATGTCCACATCACTATATGGCATTGTCTCCAGATCATAACCCGGATAGTAATTATCAACCTTTACTTCCCTGACATCAGATGCATTCAGCTTATTTTCTTTGTATATTCCAAGCTTCTTCAAATAAGCAATTGTATTGGCATAATTATCAAAAACATCAAGATTTCCGTAAACATAACTGTCGTTGTTACCTTCATATATCACAGTACCAACCGGCATATGAGTACTCATATACTCAAAGCTGTAATTCTCCAAGATATCTTTTCTGTATGCTTCACTAAACTCCTCATATACGAAGTTCTTGGTAGCCACTGATTTTCCGCCGGATTCATATGAGAGATTGTGAAGAGCAGGATTATCAAGTTTTCTTACAGCGTCATCATTAAAGATATCAAAATATCCTCTCTTAAATTCCTCACTGTCAATGATCCGAGCCAGTTCTGTATCTACTGTCTTAAAAGGAACAGTAATGTATCTGTATACCTTTCTTCCGCTTTTTAATCTATAGAGAATCTGAATGTCATATCCGAGGTTTTCATAGATATCCTCTTCATAGTTCTTTTGCTGGATCTTTCGAGTCTCCATACCGGCCTTAGCCAGCTTCACAAAATCTTCTGTATTAGTTATAGTCATCAGTTCGTCATCACTGATGCTGCCGTTATACATTACTCTGTCATACAGATTGAACTGCCATCCGTTATTTGCGATAGCACAGCTCTCAATCTTATCCGCAGCGGGAACATAGCTGTCAAATCCAAGAAGGTCTCCCTTAAAAATGGTAAATATAAGAAGCACAATTGCCAAAGCCATAATTGTCTGTGCCTTGCCCTTAAACACTTTTTTGATATTGCGCTCAAGAAGAACTTCTGCAATACAACCTGCAACGATTGTAGCAAGCACCATAATAAGGCACATCTGAGTAAATAAACGTGTTGTCCATACACTCTCATATACAAGATAAACAATATATCCGACTCCAAGACCTGTTGCCACACAGACAACAATCTTGACCAACCATCTGAAAGGTCTTATTACTATACCCTTCCCTGCCCATTCTGACTGTCTCATTCTTGCAAAGATCAGAACGAAAACAAATGCGATTAGTCCGGTTACCAGGATGTCTATCTCATGAGGAATTATGCTTGCCATAATACCACTCATATACTCCGAAGAGATCATAGCATTTGAGGATCTCAGCTCTTCAACAAGACTTACATATACCCCAAATCTGTCATACATAGGCGAAAACCAAACCCTAAGAGGCTGCGCCGAACTGAAGGTTGCATAGAATATGTTCTTAAAGAAGTACAATTCTCCTGCAAATAGTATTGAGATAAATGCAAAACACCCTGTAAGAAGAATAGCTATCGGAAGTGTTCCGCTCAGCATAACAGCAAGTACTGTTATGTTGTAAAAAGCAAAAAACAGGTTAAACGCTCTTATAGTCTCTATAAGTACTGACAGATACAGGTACTTGCCAACAGCACCCATGCAGGCTGCGATGATCAGAGCAATCACCTCACATCCCACATACATTATCAGAAATGTAGTAATGGCATCGAAATAATTCTTGGCAATTCTCTGTGACCTGGTTGTAGGCTGACTAAGATAAAAGTCCAGCTTACTTGTGCTAAAGACATATGAGAATCCCTGAAGCGCAAACATTACTGCAATTCCTATTACAAACACAAAGCCAAGCTGTTCAACACCGAGTACTCTTGACACTGCCCTAAGCTTTTCCTGATATAGCACAGCATCGCTCTGGTTATATCTTGCAGCATAATTGATGGTTCTTGAAATCATCATGATCACGCCCAGGATAAAATATGCAGCCAAAAACGGCAGTGCAATGTAACTTGACCAAAGTGTTCTGTTTATATAGGTCCTATGATTTTTTAATCTTTCACCCAAGGACAAATTTGCGGATGTCATACCCAACTACCTCCGTTTCACTTATAAAGATCTCTTCCAATGAAAGTGCCAGAACTTCGAAGAATATCGGATTGCCTCTCCCAAAGGCTGCCTCTATCTCTTCTCTCTCACCGCGGATCGTAATGGTGTGAAGTCTTCCCCTGGTCTCATGAAGCAGCACATTAAGACCCTCCAGCGCTTTCTTCTCATCTTCTTCAGAAGCAAATACACACTGTACCTTCTGCATCTTGATCTTCATATCCTCTATATCTTCTGACAGGATCACTCCTCCCTGATGAAGAAGACCGATGTGATCACAGATATCTTCAAGTTCCCTTAAGTTGTGGGATGCAATGATCGGAGTCATTCCTCTGTCTGCCATCTCTCCTGCAAAAAGACTCTTTACCCCCTGTCTCACAACAGGATCAAGGCCGTCAAAAGTCTCATCACACAGAAGGTATTTGGTTCCGGCGCAGATTCCAAGGAGTATGGACACCTGCTTCTTCATTCCCTTTGAAAAAGTGTTTATCCTTCTTTTTACGTCAAGTCCAAATCCGCTGCAAAGCTTGTGAAATCTAAGCTTGTCAAAACCCGGATATATATTTTCATAAAATGTAGCCATTTCCTCAGGTGTAGAATTCGGAAGGAAACACTGATCGTCTGATATATAAAAGATATCCCGCTTAACCTCGGGGTTGTCATAAACAGGTCTCTTATCTACCAGAACTATTCCCGCATCAGGCTTGATAACACCTGAAATAATCCTCAGTATCGTGCTCTTTCCGGCTCCGTTTGTTCCAACCAGTCCAAACACCTCACCGTCCAGAATATTCAGTGAAACACGATTGACAGCTTTTATGTCGTCGAATGATTTTTCAAGATTCAGTAATTCAATCATGCTTTCCCTCCCCAAGCTTATCTAAATGCTTTTTTATCTCCTCAACAAGCTCTTCCAGTGAAAGCCCTATTTCATGAGCTTCTGTAAAGAGCCTGACAATCTCTTTTACCAGTTCCGATTTCTTGCCTTCCACCAGCAGGTCCCTGCCTTTTACAAAGTTTCCCCTGCCCTTCACCGTATAGATGAATCCCTGGCGTTCCAACTCAGCATAGGCTTTCTGGACCGTGTTGGGATTGGTGGAGAGCTCAACCGCAAGGCTCCTTACTGACGGCATCTGATCACCCTCCTGGAGTATCCCCTTGTAGATCTGCATTTTGAAGTTTTCAACAATTTGTTCGTAGATAGGTCTGCTATCCTGGAAGTCGATTAGTTTCATTGTTTCCCTCCGAAAGATGATCCCCGACGAAAAAAAATACAAAGTGTACTATCTGAACTAGTACACTTTGTATTCTATGACTATCGCGCTTATATTGC
>JAEEGH010019620.1_pt1 | contig 14165 bp, 9 predicted proteins | sample 9134181 | NCBI WGS metagenome assembly JAEEGH01 (sample SAMN16246544, study PRJNA631951) | gut metagenome | biome: gut microbiome; feature: rumen; material: DP-attached | host: Bos | place: Iran: Karaj | collected 2018-10 | reverse complement strand
AACTGGCCGAGGACTATTTGGAGTACATTGAAGCTGCTGACGATTTTGAGATAAAAGAGAGCTTGGATAACGATGATTTTCGCGACCGTTTTATGGAGAATATTTCACGTGAGATTGACAATGTTGGCAGCGATTATGACATGGACGGTTTGGAGGAAAAAATCAGAAAAATCGGGTATAAGTTTCCAGATTGGGATATAGACTTTGAAGAGGAGATTGCTATGCAACGCATGAAGCTATCTGAACGCTATTTCGAGCGAGAGCAATGGGAGGATAAAGATGACGAAACGACACCAATGGACGAGGACTCCTTAATAACTGAAATGTTTACAAGTTTGAGAATAAAAGAAGAGTGAGTTTGGGAATTACTATTAGGCAGTAACTTAATATAAGTTTTTTTTATGAAACGGTCATTAAGCGATATTACCCCAGTGCCATCTTCCCACAAAGTTGGCCTAAAGCGTGTGCTGTTGGCGGCTGAGGAAAGTGGTTGTGCGATAACGCAGATTGCCGTTACCGACCTGCGAGGAATCAGGGGGACAGGAACTTCTATACAAGTCATTAGAAACAATATATTCCCTCAAAAATCGTTATCCATGCGTAGCGTAAGATGATAACAACACCATAACAGGCGGCAGAGCCGCAGTTAAAAGTTGAGAGTTAAAAGTTAAAAGTGGGGTTCGGGAAAAATTGTTATTTTTGCAAAAATGTAATATTGGAATATGAAACTGAAGAACTTAAAGATAAGCAATTTCCGCTGTTTTAAGCAGTTTGGGATTGACTTTGCCAACGATGTCACCGTTCTCATCGGTAAGAATGGAGCGGGAAAATCGACACTGATAGATGCCATCCATAAGGCTCTGAGTTTTGCATTTATATCAGACAAGAACTATGATGGTTTTCTGCTTGCAGATGGAATCAAAAGCCTGAAACCGGAGAATTTCAGTGAGGAACAGGACTTTCTGCTTGACGTTGAGACGGGTTATCCTGTAAAGGAGATTTCCATCGGTGCTGATGCTGAAATGGAACATCAGCCTTTGTCATGGTCCATGCAAGCCAGCACACAGACATATACATTAAGCAAGGCGGCATATGCACCAACGGCATATCGGTTCTTGGATATAGTGAACGAAAGGAAAAAACTGCCGGTTTTTGCATTCTACTCGGATACCTATCCGTATAGAAGCAAAAAGACCGTAGGAGAGCTGATTACGGCATCGCCTACGTTTGGCTACTATTGCTGGAACAGCTTTCAGGGAATGACGGGCTACTTTGTGGACCGCTTGGCTCAGAATCTGAATGTCATCAATTACCACAGAGACAACATTGCCCAGCTGGACGCAAGCATAGGGCAAGCGCAGGCTGCTGGCAGCAATACGTTGGAGTATTCAGGTAGTACCATTACCAGCAAGCAAGCTCTGGAGGAAAGGGCACAAGACCAAAAAGCCATGGAGGAGTGTCTGGCGGAAAATGATTTTGTGGAGAATGCGCTGAGGGTTTTTACAGAGAATGACGAGATTCTTCCGTTCAAGCGATTCCGCCCGGGCAGACAAAACGGCAAAATTGAGATTGAGGACAGAAACGGAAAGCGCTGGTCGGTGGATTATCTGCCTGCCGGTTATAAGAGAATCCTCTATATGGTCATTGACATTGCATTCAGAAGCTACTTGCTCAACAAGGGCAAGGAGAGTGACGGCGTGGTGATAATTGACGAAATAGACTTGCACCTGCATCCTTCGCTGGAGGCGACAGTGGTGGAGCGTCTTCACAGGACGTTCCGTAATATTCAGTTTATTATGACCACTCATTCTGCCCTTGTGATTTCGAATCTGGATACTACTGAAAAAGACGGGAAAAGAAACAATGTGGTTTACAAGTTGGCCTCGGGTTGGACTGAGCCACAGGCGTTGCCCAACCTGAAAGGCATTGATGCCACAGCAACGATGCGTGACTTTATGGATGCGCCAGGAAGGAATGTGCGCTATGAGGAATTGCTGAATCGTTATATTGACCTTTTCAGTAGGGACAAGCAGAAGGAGGCTGACACAGTATATGGAATGCTGGTACGCGAGTTTGGCGACACGGAACAGTTGCATCGGGATATTGAGGAACGGAAGGAAGAACTATGATTTATATCGACAAACAACAGAATGTTGCTGACGGTGAAGGATATACAAGAGACTATATTGAAGACTCTTATGATTTAGGCTCTCATGCTTTTATTCCCAGCTTGCAAAGCGAGGAGGCCTTCAACCGGTTTCGCAATCAACAGTATAATTCCCATTCGCCTCACGCAGATGCTGACTTCAAGTCGCTGCTTCTGAGAGAGCAGGAAGGGAGATGCTGTTACTGTATGCGTAGGATAAGTGCTGACGTGAAGGATAGCAACATTGAGCATCTTGTGCCCAAGAAGAGTGCATCGGCTGACTATTCGTATTATGCTGGTTATTCAGATCTGCTGAACTATCATGTGTGTCATTCCGAGTCGTTCGAGGAAAGAAGATATGCTGATAAACAGGCTGCTGCACGGTCGCGCAAGCTTCCGCACATGGTGGCATACGGGAATCTGGCTGCGTCGTGCATGGATTCTCATCACTGCAACAGTGCCAGGGGGAATGCGAAGATTCCGCCTTTGCCTGTTGTGCAAGGTATAGAAAGCAAATACATCTATTCTCCGTCAGGGATGATGGTGACAGAGGATAGGGATTCAGAATATGGCAGGGCAATTGATGTGTTGAACTTGAATTATGATACACTGATGCTTATTCGCTTGCTTTGGAGAAAGGCCGTGTTATCTGGCTATGATGCTACGCAAATCATGGCGATTACGGATATATTGGATAAGCGTTCTTTTCTGTGCACCGTTTTCGGGAAGCCGTCATTCACCGACTTGCCCGCCAGGTGGCAGAACTTTGCCCCTGTTGGCGATAACGGCTCTACTTATTACTGGGACTTGTTCGTGAGATATGATTGGTTCTATGATTACTATAGACATCATGACAAGGAAGGAAACAGAATCTGAGATTTGCTTGGGGGCTTACATCTTTATTTGACTTATGCTAATTGACGATAAGATATTAGACGACTTGACGAGGCGGGCGCAAAACTCGCCTCGTCGTCGCATGAACTTGAACTTTCACGAAAGTTTGGAAGACAAGTGCCACCGCTTCCTGAATGCTGTGGAGCCAGGTGCTGATATTCCTATTCATCGCCATCCTGAGAAAGAGGAGTCGTTTGTGGTATTACGTGGCAAGATTCGTATTACAACCTACAATGACAATGGCACTGTCATAGAAGACCTCATTCTTTCCCCTTCAGAAGGCCGCTATGGCATGAACGTGGAGAAGAATGTGTGGCACACCGTAGAAGCTTTAGAGTCGGGTTCCGTTATCTTTGAATGCAAAGAAGGGCCATACGTGCCGCATGATGTGGAAGGCGTGCTTACGCTTTAGCTTACGGCTTAGATGCTTACAGTTTATGAAAGAGATTTTGAAAGGCGTTTGGCAGTTTTGCAGTTACCTATTCTGGCCACAATGGTAGTTGCTTACTGCTTACCGCTTACAGTAGTTTTGTTTATGAAGTGTTTTTTCCGTTCGTTTGATGTTGGCATTGGCGACTGCAATGTAATACGTCTTGTAAAAGATGATGACACGCAGTACGTCATCATGGTGGATTGTGGTAGTTTTAAGCCTGCCGTCAAGAAATACGTTGAGGAGGTACTAAAAAGCCATATTAACTTACTTGTGGCCACTCATATTGACGGTGACCATATTGTAGGTATATCCAAAATGCTGAAAACTTGCCCGAAACTGAAGATTGATCACATTTGGTATAACTGTTATAGAAGGCACGATGATGAACAAGTAGAGGTTGAACTTACCGAAGAACAAAAGGAAGTTTTACAATGGATAAAAAGCAACCTGCCCGTTGAATTTGATGCCATCAACTACCGAAAGGAAATCAGTGCCGACCAAGGCAAGCCGCTTGCAGAGTGCATTCTTGAGAATGAGGATTGGAACAGAGCATGGGAAAAGAACTATATTACAGACCAAACGCCCGACTTTGAACTATGCGACAATGCGGTAGGAGGTGGCAACAATTTCGGTAAATTGGTTTTGTTAGGCCCCAAACCAGATGCCATGGATGCCATTGAAAAGGAATTTAAAGATGCTTTTAACAACTATTTCATGGAAATCTGGAACGATAACATAGCGCATGGTGAAAGCTTGTCGGAACTGCTTATCCGATTGGCTGACGCAAAGAAGGAAAAGTTCAAAGTGAAAACTATTTCGGCCACAGTGGAACCCAAAATGGATGCCACATTTGTTCGCAATGCCGCGCAAGATGAAGATTGTGACAGCTCTGATACCAACTATTCGTCAATTGCCTTTATGCTGGAATGTGGACAACATAAAGTGGCCATGCTGGGTGATGCTTTTGCAAGCACTTTGGAAGATGGAATAGATGCAAAATACAAGACGTCAGATAAACCCATAATATGTGATGCCATCAAGGTTTCGCATCACGGCAGTAACGGCAACAGTAGCAAGACGCTACTTGGAAAGATTGCCTCGCACAAGTATTTCATCCCTGGTGGTAGAAAAGATGATTACCCCACATGGGGAACCTTCGGAAGGATTGCCCTCAGTAATCAGGATGGCGAGAAGAAAATGATTGTTTTCAGTCACAAGGGCATCATGAGCGAAAAGATGAACGGTCTTGAGGAGAATGTAAAAGAAGAACTGAAAATAGAAACCAATATCACCGATCAGGAATATGTCCTTTTTGAATGGTAAAGATATAGAAAAGATAGTGGTGCCGGTGGAATGCTGTGCCGAGCAAGGTACAGCATTCTTCATAAATAAGCGGCAACTGATGACGGCAAGGCACGTGGTACGCGAGCATTTCAGCGACCCAGCCTCGCCGGAGCCAATTTATATCAAATTGGGTGGTGACAGTATGCTTTGCAGTGCGGTCGATTTGAAAGGAAATGCCGACATTGCTTTGTTGACCATTGATAACGCTGTGAACTATAATGCACCGGAGTGGCTGCCCCTGCTAAAAGACGAGTTTGTTAAAGATTTGGAACTGAGGGCGTATGGTTATCCGCAGGAAGTGGCAATGGGTGTGAATCTGGTGGATTTGTCTGTCGCAAATCGTCTGGAAATAAATGGTTGGAACGATAGGGCTGTGGTTCGCAAGGATGTCTTGCATCTGGTGAACTATGACGGGCTTTCTGGCTCGCCAGTCGTGAACAAAGAGGGGCGTGTGATAGGCGTTTTGACCATACAGACCAATGAAACGCTTGGCTACTTGTCGGTGGAGAAAATGAGTGCACAGTTGACATCCAAAGGAGTGCCCTTTGCTGAAGACTGGCATGGTGAGGATAACACCACTTTCGGGCAAGGACGTAGTACGGAAATATGCCAAAAGGCAATTGCAGGCATTGGTGACCGTTATATGAAGAACTTGCCACAGCCCAACAATCATTTGGAGAGCAGGCTTGACTATTTTTCTGACAAAAAGAGCATTGATGAGCATTCCAAGAATGGGAATGATTTGGTCGAGTTCTTGAATGGTTTGAACAAAAAAGAACAGAAAAGAATAAGAGACATTTATGGTCAAAGGCCTCTTGAACTTAAACGTTTCTGTCGCTATGCGATGGCTAACAGGTTTAAGAATATCCTCCCTTGGGAAAAGGAAATAGAATTGAATACTCTGGTGAGGAAGTTGATGGAGGACCATGCTTTCAACTACATAGATGGCGGGCGAATCAAGAACATGTGCCTGATAGGAAAGGCCGGGTCGGGTAAGACGCACAGCCTTTGTGAATTTGCATCGCACAAGCAGCAACAGGCAAACATCTATTTGTTTTTCGGCACCGAATTCGTGGTGCATGAGTCAATCACAGAACAGGTTAGGGCCAAGGTGTGTGAGGATAAGAGCTTTCAGGATATAGACATTGAAATGCGCAACCGTGGCCGCTATGCCGTGATTGTGATAGATGCCTTAAATGAGGGCTTGGGATGCACCTTTTGGAACAACCATCTTGGTGCCTTGCGCGATGAACTGAACAAATACGACAATATCAAGCTGATTATATCGGTAAGAAGTCCTTTCGATCGGGAATTGAACGACCTGACAAGAGAGGCCATCATTAAAAAAAGAAAAGAAAAATGGGAAGTAGTGCATGTTGTTGGATTTGAAGACAGAAATAAAGCCATAGAGGAGTTCTTTAAGGCATACGGTGTGCCGGAATCATTCAAGGAAAAATATCTGGAAGCTTTTGGCAACCCTCTATTCTTGAAGATTTTCTGTGAAACATACCGCTCGTTGACACCGGCAGAGCTTGAGAACTTGACGAGGTTGACTATTTACAAAAAGTATGTGAAGAGGAAAAACGAGGACGTATCACATCAGGTTGACGAGGACATTGAACTGAATATAGCCGACCGCTATTTGATGAAATTGGCCAATTATTCGGTATTCACTGCCCATTTCAATACAATTACGCGCGAAAAGGCGAGAACATACGCACGCAGGATGTGTCCGGGTAGGCTTTGGAGCCAAGACCTGTTGAATGCCATGCTGTCGTCAAGTTTGCTGCTGTCAGAGCGGACTGCTGATGGCGGTCATGCTGTGATGTTTGAATACGAGAACTTTGGCGACTACTATAAGGCCGAACAGTTGATAAAGTCGAAGATGGATGAAGACGAGGCTCTGGATTGGCTTATAGACCAGAAAAGGTTCTTCGACAAGCATAATGATGTTGCATCCCACAAATTTGAGAATGCTATCATCGCATTGTTCGATTGTTGGACTATCAATGGTATTGCATTGCAGAGAAAGAGTATTGTGCAACAGCAGGAGTTTTTGCGTGAACACTATGTCGAATATCTGATGACTTCGGATATGGATTACGACGATGTTCTGGACAGACTTGAAGAATTAGACCCTCGCATCAAACAGGATTTGGAAATGGTGCGTAAGCCTCAGGCTTTGACATTGCAGGAGGTAATGGAGGTTCACAATCACCTTATGTCATACGATACGGTGGGTAGTCGCGATTTGATATGGACGAACTATGTGAACGATTTGTTTGTCAATTATAATGAATCTATTATTGGGGATTTGCCTTGTGAATCAGATAAAACAAGGCCAATTGACGACGAGGAAAAGAAATTTCTCATCAGGCTTGTATGGATGCTGTCCACAGCGCATCCTCTATACAGGGCTTTGATTATGAGGAAACTGAGAAAACTGCTGGCCATACATCCGAAAATGATGCTGTGGTTGATGGACATGTTTAAGGATGTAAATGACCCATACGTGCTTCAAGGCTTGTATTGTTCGGCGGCGGGTGTGTTGTTGCCTTCGAGAGACAAAGCTCTGCTGAATAGTGTGGCTACATTCATATACAAGCAGTATTATGAGAAACCAGAATGGGTGCCACAAGATCTAATTGTGCGCCAATGGACGCTGAAAATAATTGAACGGGCATATATAATTGACAAGGAATGTGATTGGTGGACAAAGATTAAGACTCCGTTTGTTGCATTGGAATTTGACGAGAAGAAGATACCGTCGTATGGTAGTATTAATTCTGATTATTTCGGCTTACAGCACGGTTCGTTACTGTTGTATGACTCCATTTTCGGTTTTTCAGACTTTAACCGTTATATTATTGGTACCAACAGCCGCCATTCCAGTACTGATTTTTTCAAATACGATGAGATTGCAAATACATACGTTGGCGATGATCTGAGGCGAGAACAAGCTGAAATCGCTTTCTATGTTATGAATGTATTCGGGTGGAACGACAAGTTAGGCTTTCTCGACAATGGCAAATATTCGGTGGGTAGATTTGAGAACGAGACCGAGCGCATTGGCAAAAAAATGCAATGGCTGGCCTGGTATCGGTTGAACGCCCGATTGATGGACAGTTACAAAGTGACAAAGAGCACCTACCACTATTCTGACACGGCAGAGGAGAAAGATTTTACAGAAACACCCTATCCATGGAACACTTCGGAAATTACACTGTTTGACCCCACTCTTGATGTTGAAGGCTACCGCACTACCTATCCAAAAATAAAGGAAGTCGTTACGCCTGAGGTAGTGGATGTTCCAGATAATGAATGGATTCAAAATGGAAATTATGTGCCGTTGTTCAGACACCAAGTCACCATTGACGACAGGTTGTATATCATGCTCTATGGTTTCGATAAGGTTGCGGTAGGCGATAAGATAACGTATGTCATAACTAATGCTGCTTTTGTTAAGAAGGCCGATGCTGAACAATTTGAACAATGGAGTAAGGAACAGAACTTCTATGGACGTTGGATGCCAGAAAGAAACGGCATGTATGATTTCCTCTGGAACGACTACCCATTGGCTGATGCATACAAAAACGCTGTTGAAACAGAGGTTTGGGAACGACCTTCTAATGGGTGCCCTTGTGATGTAATGCTTTCGTATGTGGCACAGCTTCAGGAGCATTGGGAAGGTATTAACCGCAATGATGAATACCTGACTACCGTGTTTATGCCCTGCGAAGAGATGATGCTGCAACAGAAACTATATTGCTCAGAGGTGCGTGGCATAATAAGGCGTGAAGGGGAGAAAGGCATAGCAGCCGTCAATGGACCCAAAGAGAACGGGCTTTCAGGTTTATTCGTCCGCAAGGACATTCTGGATGGATACTTGGAGCGCAACGGTTATGTGATGTTTTACTACATTGTAGGAGAAAAGCAGCTCCAGGAAGATTCGCCACATTCCATCATGAAAGACATGTCGGCAGCCTACAAATACGAACTAGACGGCAGTGTAACAGAAATCCAGCACATGCGGGTGATAGAGCGTGAAATCCCTGAGGAGCCCAAGGCAAACCCCGCACGGCGTGAAGAATTGGAAAAGAAAAACAAAGAACAAGGCCTGTCCACCCGTGAGATGCTTGAGTGGGCAGAATTGATGAATTTGGAGAAGGATGAGGATGAAGACGAAAATGATGAGAGCGGTGAAAATGAATAACACACTTTAAACAACAAATCCTATGGGTATTGACAGATTAACGACTCTGGCTTTTTCGCTATATTCAAATAAAGGTGCTTATGCACTTCTGTTGGGTTCGGGCATTTCACGTTCAGCCCATATTCCTTCGGCATGGGAGGTGGAGAGTGACCTGATTACAAAGATGGCCGCCACAAAAGGGGTAACGAACGAGGCTGATTGGCATGAGTGGTACAAAAACGAGTTTGGAAAGGAAGCGGATTATTCCTCACTACTTGATGCTCTCACATCAAAGAAAACAGAGCGTGTGGGGCTGATGAGAGGCTACTTTGAACCATCAGAAGAAGATAGAGAAATGGGGTGGAAAATGCCGACAGTTGCCCATAAAGCAATTGCTAAATTGGCTAAAGAAGGGTATGTTAAAGTGATATTGACCACTAATTTCGATAGTCTGATAGAGGATGCTTTGGCCGCAGAAAACGTAACTTATCAGGTTGTGCTTCACGAAAGTGATTTGGAAAAGATAACTCCTATCATTCATAGTAAGGTTCCAACGATTGTAAAGATAAATGGTGATTACATTGATTGCCGTTTTAGAAATACCGCTTCTGAGTTGTCGTCATATCCTGATGAATTAAAGGTCTTCTTGAAAGGAATTTTTGAGGATTTTGGTTTGATAACATGCGGTTGGTCGGCAACATGGGATAAAGGCTTGGTGGAAATCATCAGGCAAGCGAAAGACTCCAGATATAATTCATTCTTATCATACGTGAGTGATAAGAATGACGATTTAGAAAACCTCGCCAAAATCAGGAAAGGAGAGACGTTAAAGATTGATGGGGCTGACAATTTGTTCAGTGAGATTTATGAGCAGGTATCAGCTTTGGAAAGGAATGCTGTTAGCAAAAACCTTAACAAAGACGTTGTTCTGTCGCGTATAAAGAAATACCTGGAATCAGATCAGCATTCAATAGATTTTACCGAGTTGATTGAAAATCTTGGAGAGGAGGCATACAATAAGATTCAGGCAATAGCTAACTATTCATATCCATTGTCAAAAGATACTTTTCAGTTCTTCTACAATAGGCACAAAGAGGCAGTTTCAACTTTGTTGGATGTTGCCGTGGTAGTGGGCAGATGGGGAAAACCTGATCAGGTAGCACAAATAGGTGATGTGATAGTGCAACTGTGTTTACGACCCCTTAAAAACGGAAGTATTACAGGGCAAGACGCAAACTATCAACACGGAATAGCAGCAACGCTTCTTTATAATGCCTTGGGCGTTTCGTGCGTTCATTATTCAAACTATCAAGGACTCGATGCTTTTGTTAACTTGGATGTCCCTGCTGAGAATTTTGTCACCACTTTATATAGAAGCAGTTTGCTGAAAGTGGTTGGCGTTGACCATCTTGGACGAGGTACATTGAACGAGTTGATTGGAGCAAGCTATTATTATCCGTATAGCAGGATAATATTAGATGAGTTAAGAAGTGCTTTTGGAAAAGTGTTTAAGTTAAACGATGACTATGAGACAACTTTCTTTAAATGGGAACACCTGAAGTCGTTGTTGTTCGGGTATGAGAAATGCTATTTTAATAATACCTTTGCTGTTCCAATAGGAGACTTCATACGATATGAGGACGAACAGCGTTTGAGATTAAGAGCTGTTACTCCTTATTGCGATTTCTTTGATAGTGCGGAGAAGCTAAAGGACGAATGGCCTCCAATCGAACAAGGTCTGTTTGGTGGAAGGTATGATAACTACAAGGAGGTTTATGACAAGGCCGTGGAGTTTTACAAAAACCATAGAGTAGCATGGTAAAGAAACGAATGAACGCGATACTTTCCATTAAGCCAGAATACGTGGCTGAGATAAAGGCCGGGCGCAAACGCTTTGAGTTCCGCAAGGCTATATTCAAGGAGCCGGTGGGGAAGGTGTATATCTATGCCTCGGCGCCGGTGAGCATGGTGGTGGGCGAGTTTCAGCCCGTGGACGTGGTGAAAGGCTCGCCCGACGAGGTTTGGCAACGCACAAAGCAGTATGCCGGCATCCAAAAGGAATGGTATGACCGCTACTACGCCGGGCGCGACACGGCCTACGCCATCGAAATAAAGAACCTGAAACTCTACGACCAGCCGAAGGCTCTGCCTTTCCACGCACCGCAATCGTTCCGATATATCGACTCGCTTTAGTTGTTTACCGCTTACGGCTTACTGCTTAAAGATTCCCTATGGTCATAGAGTTTATCAATGAAAATCATCCGCTGCTGCCGAAGGTGAAACAGTTGGGACGGAAATGTGCCGCCACCCTGGGTTTTATGCCCGAAGGTGGTTTTGACGACCATGCCGCTCGCCGAAACATCATCATTGCCAGCGAGGGTGACGAACTGTTGGGCTATCTGATGTTTCGCGAGGTGAGCCGTCACTCACGTGTCACCATCGTGCATCTGGCCGTTGACGACGACTACCGGGGCAAGGGCATCTCTACTCAGCTGCTCGATACGCTTCGCGACCACTGCAAGGAGAGCGGGGCTATGGGCATATCGCTGAGCTGCCGCAAGGACTTCGAGTACGCCTCGCGGATGTATGAACGCTACGGGTTCAACGTGAAGGCCACTCGCCGCAGCCGCAGCATAGAGAAGCACTACCTCAACACCTGGTGGTACGACTTCAACCAGCGCAACCTCTTTACCGCTGCTTACGAGGAGAGCACTAAGCCCAAGGCCCTGATGGATCTGAACGTGATACTGAAACTGCGTGACTGCCAGCTGAACCCCAACCTGAAGATGCAGGCCAAGGAAGACCCCCGTTGCCTGTTGGCCGACTGGCTGGGCGACGAGGTGGAGCTGTGCTTCGCCCCAGAGGTGTATAACGAAATCAACCGCGACGACGACTTGGAGCGGATGAAAAAGACTAACATCTATGTGACAGGCGTGTTCACCCAAGCCATAGTGAATGCCGAGAAGCAGAAGCAGGTGGAGCAGAGCCTGCGAGAGATATTGCCCGGACGCAGTGCCAACACGGTGAGCGACCGCAAGCAAGTGGCGAGTTGTGTGGCGGCAGGCATCCCTTATTTCATCACCTTCGACGAGGGCATCCTTGGCCAGAAGGAGCGGATAGAGGCTGGGTATGACGTGCAGATCTACACCCCGCAGGAGTTTATGCTGAGGATTGACCAGCTGCTGCACCGCGACGACTATGCGCCGGTGTTGTTGCGAGGCGTGGTGCTGCACTCACTGCACCGACTGGATGCCGAAGGTGTGAAGCAATGCGTTGACAGGTTTTTGAACAAAGGCAAGCGCGAGCGGAAGCACGAACTGCAAAACCGTGTGAACGGCTGCCTGAATGCAAGAGGCGAGTTGCTGACGGTGAACGACCGCGAGCGGACGCTGGCCTTCTATGGGGTGGCTGTGGAGGGAGAGGCCGCCAGGATTGACTTTCTGCGTATCGACGCAGGTCCGCTGAATGGCTCGCTGCTCTGCCAGATAGCTGCCGAAACGCTACAGAGCTGCATCAAGAAAGGATTGAAGCGGATGGAGCTGACTGAGCCTTTCCTGACCGACGAGCAGAAAAGCGTGCTGGTGAGGTTTGGCTTCATCGAGCGGAACGATGGCGTGTTTGTGAAGCACATCTGCGACCGTGTGGTTTCGCTTGGCGACTTGATGCAGGTGCAGCAGGAGGCTGGGATTGAGCAACCGGCCATGCCGAAGGATGTGAGCCAGCTGGTGCAGATGGAGCGCATGTTTTTTCCACTGAAGATACGTGAGCTGGAGATACCCACCTATATCATCCCCATCCGTCCTTACTGGGCAGGGCAGCTGTTCGACAACGTGATCAGCAGTGAGAACCTGTTTGGGGCTGAGCCCGACAAGCTGTGGAGCATTGAGAATGTGTATTACCGCCACACGATGCCCATCACCGAGAAGGCTCCGGCTAGGATACTGTGGTATGTGAGCGGTGGAGGCACCAGCAAGCGCACGAGCCGCACGCATGTGCAGACTGTGGTGGGCTGTTCCTACCTCACCGAGGTGCAGACGGGCAAGGGCAAAGACCTTTTCCGTATGTACAAGCACTACGGCATCTACGAGTGGGACAACATCTATGAGCTTTGTGACGGCAAGGACGACAAAGACATCCGAGCCTTGAAGTTCTCGCACACAGAGCTTTTCAGGCATCCTGTGACGTATGATCGGGCGCAGGAGCTGCTGGTACGGAACGGCTTCAAGCGCAACACCTTTGCCTCGCCTGTGCTGGTGAGCAGTGCCGTGTTTTTTGATATGTATGAAATTGGGCGGTGTCGGCAATAGCGCACAATCCACCAATATCGCTGCAAAAATAGATATTCCCCGGAAGATTCGTAAGAATTTTTCGGGGAATTTTCGTTTGGTTTCGAAAAAAACGTATTTTTGCAACTGCAATAGTGCAGATAAAATCATTAAAAGAATGAAGTCAAGAACAAGAGTAATAGTGATTTACAGATAAACAAGAGTCCGCCGTGGCGAGCCTATGGTTCGCTGCGGAGGGTGGGTATTACCTTATAGATATACAAGCGGCGAACGTCAGGCAATACGGGACGGAGGGACAGGTTCTTGTCCCACAGCGAATGGCAGCATGAATGAGGATTAGTGAATAGTGATTAGTGATTAGTGAATGGTGAATAGTGATTAGTGAATAGATTTGTTGACTTCTTACATATTACATTTTACATCTAACTTCGTTAGTGATGAGTGATTGGCGGACAGCAGATATGCTGTCCGTCTTTTTTTTGTTCGTCGGCCTGTGCGCGGGGTCAAATCAAATCCTATAAATCCTTACAAGGTATCGCTGCTTCGCGCGATGGATTGGTTTCTTTTTTGGGATCGCCTGACGGCGAGAAATCTCACAAAATCACATTCAATATCAAGCAAAAATTTCTCGGCTGGCGCGGGTCTTTATACTCCTTGCCCTGCGGGCAGAAATCTATAAATCTATGGATATTACTTTCTCTGCGGGGATTGGCCGGGTGCGGGTCAAATCAAATCCTATAAATCTTTTTAAATCTTGTGGATCTTTATATGGTATCGCTGCTTCGCGCGATGGGGTGGTTATTACCGGATGAGGTTGCGCTTGTAGGAACGGGCGGCGAGGATCGCTGCTACGAGGAAGAAAAGGATAAG
>JAEEGH010019615.1_pt1 | contig 14167 bp, 8 predicted proteins | sample 9134181 | NCBI WGS metagenome assembly JAEEGH01 (sample SAMN16246544, study PRJNA631951) | gut metagenome | biome: gut microbiome; feature: rumen; material: DP-attached | host: Bos | place: Iran: Karaj | collected 2018-10 | reverse complement strand
CCCCCGGATGTAGTACAGCGTCTGGCGGATGGTGTCGAAGTCCACGTCCGCATCGGCGGAGGAGCCGTTGGCGAACACCAGGTGCCCCCGGACGAAGTCGGGAAAGAGGAACGACTCCTGCTTCTGGCTCTGGGCCGAGACCGGCAGGATGACAGATACAAGGGCTATAAGGGTAATGATAAAGCGTTTCATAAGCAATAAAATGGGGGTGGCATCCCTATGACACCACCCCCAGATCCATCAAAAATCAAGCCATCCGGTTACTTTCCGGAACCCCACTGCGGGGCGTTCTTGTCCTGCCACAGGCGCTCGGTGTTGAGCACGGTGCCAGAGGCGAAGCCGATGCCGGACTGGTTGCTGCCCGTGGTGAAGCCCTGGGCCGCCAGATCAGCCTTGCGGATCTCGTACATGATGTCGGTCTTCAACGGCTCGGTGAACTCGAAACGGCGCGGAATGGCCTCCAAGGCGATCTTGCTGAACTTCACGAACGGAAGCAGGCTGGAGCCGATCTTCGGATAACCGGAACGGCGGGCCGTCACGAACTGCTCGATCGGGAGCATCGTGAAGTTCATCAGCTGCTGAAGGTAGATCTTCTCGATGGAACCGTCCCACTTCACGGCATCGGTAGCGAGCATCTTCTCGATCTCGCCGTCCTTCAGCTCGATGCTGGCCTCATCGGCGGCATAGCCGTAGTTGGTGCCATAGTAAGGGATCTTGTTCTTGCCGGCGATGTAATCCCACTCCTGGACGGAGAGGGTCACGCCACGCTCATAGAAGGACTTTGCGCTGCCGGAGATGACGCCCAACTGAGCGAATTCGGCCAGGTAGAGGTTCGTCTCACCGGCACCCATGTACATGCCCCACCAAGGAACGTCCTCGGTGTCGCGGATGGAAGGACCGCCGGGGATGGTCGGGAGCGTGAAGTCCACGCGGCCGCGGACCATCTCCTCACTGAAACCGCAAACACCGGAACCGTAGCTCTTGTTGGCGTCGCCGACCTTCAGCTGGTAACGGGTACCGTTGACATTGAAGAACTCCCCTTCATAGGCCTTGTACTCCGCAGAATCGTATTCCACAACAGGATAGCCGTAGTAACGGACCCAAGGCTCGCAGGCGCCTTCCTTCCAGGACACGAAGTTGCCGTCTCCATCCAGGACGACACTCTCCCGGATATGACCGGGCAGGTCCTCGAACTTGCCTTCCTTGATGAACTCCTTGACGATCTCGGAGTTGTAGGAATTCTTGTTGTAGAAGAAACGGACGCGCGGATCGAATCCGGCCCGCATGAAGTTGATGACGTTGCCGCTGGCAGAGGACATCCACCCACCGACGTCATTGCCCGTCTGGTAGGCCATGTCACCACCGGTGGAGGCATCCGCCTTATGGAAAATGAAGGCATCTTCCAGGCTGTTGATGTAACCGACAGAAGAACCGACCACCGCCTTGGCGATTTCACCAGCCTTGGAGGCGTTGTTATTGTACAGACGGACGGCGATCTTCAACTTCAGGGAGTTGGCGAGCTTCGCCCACTTGTCCATGTTTCCGTTGTAGATGATGTCCTGCCCGGCAGATACCACCTGGGAGTCGTCCTGGAAGATCTTGATATACTCGTCCAGTTCTTCGACCCAGACATTATACAGTTCTTCCACCGTATCGTACTTCGGGGTCAGAGGACCGCCATTGCGGTACTGGCAGGCCTCGGTGTACTGGATGTCACCGTTGATGTCGCTGGCATAGATACCGCCATAGACCGCGAGGACACCCACCATGGCGCCATACGCCTTCATCTCGGGATGATTGAAATCCTCGATGTACTTGTTGATGTCGTTGCGGTAGGTTAGCATGTTGATATGGCTGTTCTGCCAGTGCACGGCACCATGGCCGTAAGACGCATCGCTGAATGCGCCGGAAGCGCCCATCTGGCTCCAACGGGTATAGAGCGTCTGGTTGTAGAACCAGTATAGGTAGTCATTCGCCTCGAAAAGCGTCATGGCGCGCGTCGCCAGGTAAGAAGGCTCGGCGGTTGTCACCGCATCCGGTTTCATGTTGAGCTGCGCGAACTCTTTCCGGCAGGAAGTCAGGCCGACAACGGTGAGAAGGGAGAGGGCAATCAGTATTCTATTTGCTTTCATGGTATTTCCCTTTTTAGAACTTAGCATTGATCGTGAAGGTGAAGTAGGTCGTCACGCCCTGAAGGTTACGCACGCGGAACTCGGAGGCTGCGGTACCACGGACGGATTCCGGATTTTCGTGGTTCGGCATGGTGTTCAGAAGGTAGCCCAAGTTGTGGGCGTTGGCCTGGAAAGTGACCCCCTGGCACTTGACGGCGCGGGCCCAACTGTCAGGAATGGCCCAAGCGACGGAAAGGTCACGGAAGGCGATGTAGTTCAACTTGGTGAACCAGGTATCGTCAATGATACCATTGCCCCAGTTGTGGGTCAGGTAGTTCCAGCCAGACTGGTGCGTGGGCTCAATCTTATCCTTGTCCATCAGCTCCTTGAAGGTTTCACCCGTGGAGTACTGGCCGGTGCCGACGGTATAGGTGGTACCATCCGGCTGCGGGATGTTAGTGCCGGTTTTGAAGATACCCTCAGGAATCACGCCATCGTCATAGGTCTTGCCATCCCAGCGGGAGGTGAAGGTGACACCGCCATGGGCGGCATCGGCACCGCGAAGGGCCTGGGCAAGATAACCGTAAGCGACACCGTAGTGGGAGGGATAGGAGGCCACATAACCACCGAAGCGAGCGTCAAAGGAAGCACGCACGGTGAATCTCTTGTAGCGGATGCCGGTGTTCATGGAACCGAGGAAGTCGGGCACGGAGTTGCCAATCTCCTCCACCTTGCCAGAACGGCGGATGAAAGGCGTGTTGTAAGCCACGTTGTTCGCATAACCAAGGACCGTGAGACCGGAGCCGCCGGTGATGTTGCCATCCTCATCGTACGTATAGTCCTTCTGAGGCATGGCATCGGACATCAGCATACCGTAGGTGCCGCCCACCTTGGCGACGGAACCGATGCGGTAGTTACCATAGTCCGGATCGCCCTGGAGCTTGATGTAGTTCGCGACGAGGTCGCTCAGTTCCACGATCTTGGAATAGTTCTTCGTCCAGGTGAAGTTGACGTCCCACGCGAAGTTGCGGGTCTCGACCGGTGTTGTGTTGAGGGCAACCTCGAAGCCCATGTTCTGGATATTACCGGCATTGATGAACGCGCTGCTGACGCCGGAAGCGCCCGGCAGGGAAACACTCATGATCTGGTCGCGGGTGTTCTCCTTGTAGAAGGTGAAGTCCAGGCCGATACGATTCTGGAGCACACGGAAGTCGGTACCCAGTTCCCAGGAGGTCTTGCGTTCCGGCTTCAGGTTCTGGTCATAGACAGAACCGGGGATGTTCATGTAGTACTTGTCGCTGCCATTGTTCTTCAACTGCTGCACTTCGTAGGCCGTGTTGATCTTGTACGGCTCGGTGTCGTTACCGACCTGGGCGATGGAGGCGCGCAGTTTCCAGAAGGAGATGGCCTTGGGCATGTCGAACGTCTCGTGCAGCAGCCAGGAGGCGCTGAAGGACGGGTAGAAGTAGGAATAGTTACCGTGACCGTCGGTGTAGACGAGGGCGGAGGTCCAGTCGTTACGTCCGGTGACTTCCAGGAAGAGAAGGTCGCGGTAGGAAGCCGTCGCCTGGCCGACCAGGGAAAGCATGGTCTTGGTGCCGCTGATGTTGCCGGAACCGGAGACGGTACCCCTGGAGTTCGAGATGAAGTAACGGTTCGGAACGATGAGGCCGCTGTTGGTATGCGTGCTTACGCCGAAAACGAAATTGTTGAAATACTCACCGCGGAGAAAACCGCCGAACTGCCAATCCTCGTTCGGACGAAAGTCGAAAATGAGGTTGGTATTCAGGTTGGTCTGCTCGCGGGTCGTCTCGGACATGCCGTAATAGCCACCGCTGCCGGCATTGGCATAGCTGGAATCCGGACGCTTCTCCTCAAAACGAGTGTAGTAGTAGTTGAAGCTTCCGTCAGTGACCCACTTGAGCCAAGGGGCGAGCTGGATGGTGAGTTTCAGGTTCGGACGGACGACTGTTTCCTTCTGGAAGGTTTCGTTCTCCCAGATGCTCCACCAAACGCCGCGGCCGGGGATGTTGCCCCACTTGTCGCCATGACCGGAATCAGCCAGACCGCCATGGTCGCCCTTGTACTTGTCGCGGAAATACTTGGCGTCGTAAGTACGGTCCCAAGTACCGCTGATGAAGTTCTCACCGATGTTCGGCTGCGCGTTGCGCGGCTCGGAGTTCGTGAAGTTCACGGAGCCTTCCACCTCGATGTAGTCGTTCAGTTTGTGGCTGGCCTTGAGGAGGGTGCTGAAACGGTTGAAACTGTTGTTCGGGAGGGTACCGGTGGAGTACTTCTCGGACAGGGAAGCGTAGATGGAGCTGCGCTCGTTACCACCGGAAAGGGTGATGTTCGTGTTGGTGTTGAAGCCCGTGTTGTAGGCATCCACGAAGTTGTTCTCAAAGGCCTTGGAATCGATCAGGTTTCCGTCGTACCATTCCACCTTGTCATACTCATCGAAACGCCAGCCATAAGCAACACCCGTGCAATCATAATCACGGTACAGCTTGAGCAGGGAAGGAACCTTACCTTCATGGCCGTCCGCCCAAATCTGGGCATGGTGGGGATCACCGGGCGTGGTTTCCTCATACTGGCAATACTGGGCCCAAAGACCTTCCATGAACACGTTCTGGAAGTCCGGGCCGGAGGTCACCTTGTCGAAGCCGAAAGTCTGGGTCACGGAAACGCCGAGACCGCGGGAGCCCTTGCCGCTCTTGGTGGTGATGATGATGGCGCCGTTCAGACCGCGGGAACCGTAGAGGGCCGTAGCGGCGGCACCTTTCAGGATGGAGACGGACTCGAAGTCGTCGGGGTTGAGGTTCTTCAGCGCGTTGCCGTAGTCGAGGTTGTCGGAGCTCCAGTCGGCGCTGTTGTCGACCGTCTCGTTGTCGAGGATGATGCCGTCGATCACGAAGATCGGCTGGTTGTTGTTGCCCAGGGTCGAAGCACCACGGATCAGGATCTTGTTGTGGCCGAACATACCGCCGTCGGATGCGTTGATCTCGACACCGGCCACTTTGCCCTGGATGGCGGAGATCGGGTTGATGAGGTTGGTGTTCAACTCATCGCTCTTGATCTCGGTCATCGCATAACCCAGAGCTTTGGTAGCACGCTTGATGCCGAGGGCGGTGACCACGGTGCCTTCCAGCATCTCGGCGTCTTCCGCCAGGATCACGTGGATCGGGCTGCCGTTGTAGGTCACGACCTGCGACACGAAGCCGATGCAGGAAATCTCGATGCGGTCGCCCACCTTCACATTGTTCAGCGTAAAATTACCGTCAATGTCCACGGTGGTACCGTTGGTCTGATTTCCCTGCACGTAGACGAACGCGCCGACGACTCCTTCGCCGGCAGCGTCCTTCACGGTTCCGGTAACGGACGTCTGCGCATAGGCGGCGAAGCCGGCCAGCAGCAGGGCGAGGGTCATCGAAACACGAATGAACAGGTTTTTCATGTGCAATGAAGTATTGGTTAATGTGTTAAAGGTTAAAAAAATGGTTTCGTTAAAGCGCGTAAAGGTAAGAAAAATAAACTACAAAACGATGTGCAGCGTCATTTCTTCATCGAAATTGCGGAAAAACAGCTCATATTCACGGCCTTTCCCGGGCTGGACGATGAACTCATAGTCCACGAAATCGTCCAGATTCTCTTTCCACTCGGGTTGCATCTCGCGGTCGGAGCACCGCTGGACGACCTCTCCGTCCAGCCGGATTTCCCAGTAGATGTCCTTATAGGCCCGGATGAAAAAGTTCGGCAGGTTGTAGGGCTTCCCGTCCTGAACACGTCCGAACGTATACCCTACCGAAACCAGTTCGGAAAGGGGGCGTTGGCGGTCGAACTGCAGATAATTCAGCCTGGACTGGGGAATCGGCTCCCACTCCGTCAGATCTCCGCGACACGAGAGCATGATGCAGTCCCCGTCTTCCACCTGGGAAGGTGCCTGGCAAGTGACCGAAGGAGTTATGAGATAATAACCCTGCGGCTCCCGGACGAACGGTTCGCAGAGCGTTTCCTTGAGATTGCCTTCCCGGTCGTAGCGGCAATAGCAGAATTCCACCGGGCCGCTGCCCGTAGAAGTGAGCACCCAGAACCTCATTTCGGGAGACTGGAACGATGGGGCCCGGAAATCCCAGCCGAGTTGGGAAACATACGGATAAGGCGAAAGGCTGACATAGGGCGCCCCACCCTGGTCCGGCATGATGTGGGTGACCATATCCTGCCATTTGTTGAACTGCGTCAACCGGTCAGACTGCCCTTCGATGGGCGTCATCGCGTAGAAATTGTTGCTCGAGCCGCCCCAGCCGTAATTGATGTGGAAATAACGGTCCTGATAGCCGTCCAGGACAAAGGCGTGACCGCCCCCGTTGGAAAAACCGCAGTGGAACACAGGCCGGCCGGCATCGATTTCGTGGCGGATGAGCGCTTCCCAGTGTTCGTCGGAATAATCTTCCCGGTCCTGATAGCGCATCTGCTTGTCGTAACCGAAATACTCGGCGAGTTTGATCGGCGATGCGCCACTGGCGCCCGAACCATCCGGCGCATAATCCATCTGGCTCATCACGCCGAGGTCGCGGATCAGCTGGGCAACCTGGAAACCGGATTCCTGGGAATAGCTGTTGCCGTAGCTCAGGGGCATCTTGTCCCACTCGTAGGTATGGCCGAGGAGGACAGGTTCCACGTGCTGCGTATAGCCCTGCTGGGCATCGTCCCACCAGTAATCGTAGGCGGGTAACGTCCCGGTGCCCTTGACGGGCCACTGGTGGTAGCGCATGATGATGGCCATGGCCGTCGCCACGCAGCCGCAGGGGCACGAGAGTCCGTTGGGCTTCGGGCAGAGGTCGTTGTAAGGAGCCCACTGGTTCCAATTGGCCGTTTCCAGTACGACGGACGTCGACATCGGCGAGGCCGAGGCCTTGGTCGGGTCCGCCCAGAGTTCCCGGACGGAGGCGGCCGGTTCCCAGCCCTGAGACCGGGCATAGCCGATCACCTGGGCGTACCAGTCGAGCAGCGACTTCATATTGACGGGCATCTCCGCTTCCGTGGGGAAAGACCCTGTGGTCGAATACCCCAGGACGGGAATGGCCACGTCATCGCCGGCCACCACGACATAACCGCCTGATTCGCGGGCATAGACATACATTGCCGGCGCTTCGTCGGGCGCGGCCGTATCGGAGACGGGAAAACTCGCCACCAGACGCATGGCGGACGATCCCGCCGCCTTGGTGGCCGCAAAGAAGTTCTTCGCCACACCGGCCGAACGCTCGGGCGTGACGACGCCGGCAAAGCTCAAAAACGTGCCGGCCAGCAGGCAGATCAGTGCCAATCCTGTTCTTTTCATCCCCTTTCCTCCTAAAACACGTTAAGGTTGCGCAGATCGTAGCGCATGTCGTTCTGCGGATTGCCGATGAGTACGAAGGGAAGCGGATCCCCTTCGATGCGGATGGTGTGCGGCCCGGCGTCCTGATACTGGTGCGTCAGGCCTTCTTCGTAAACCTCATAGGTGCCGTCGCCCCAGATCACGAGGGCGTCACCATTGAGGCCCAGCAGCACGGGGGCGACCACCTCCCGCTGCGAGGTCACATAGGAGAACGACGGAAGCTGGCCGAACTGCAGGAAAGCCACCCGGTCCGGTTCTTCGAATCCGGGCCGGTAGACGAGGCAGGTCGTCTGGCGGGCATACGTGTCAGGGTTAGGCGCGACTTTGACGACGAAGCGGTTGCCGTCGCCCTCGGGCGTCACGGAGACCGCCTCGGGCCAGTCGGTATCGAAGCGGAACAGCTCGAAACCGGTCACGGCGCCGTGGGTGAGAATGGAGAAAGAATCTCCGGTGCTCGGGCAAAGGATCAGTTGCGCATCCCGCACGATCTCCGCCGGATTCTGGACGACAGAGACGGTTTCCGCTTTCTCGTATTCCTCGTTGCGGAACACGATCGGACAAGTCCGGGGTTTGCGGGTGTGGTTGCGGTCGTAAGCGAACATATAGGTACGCGTGGAGACGGTCTTGGTCACCAGTTCCCGGACCCAGTCGCAGTCAGCGGGAATCTCGTAAGTCACGTCGAGGTTGCTGGCGATTTCCACCCGGAAAACGCCTTCTTCGGCCGACAGCCCGACTTCCTCCTCGCTTACCACGATCGTGGGGATCTCCCCTTTCTGGTACACGGTCACCGTTTCGGAACCGCCAGCGCCGTTGAAGGTGATGGTTCCGCTGCGGCGGGTCAGCATCGGATTGGCGTCGATGCGGAACACGACGCCCGTCTGCCGGAGGCCCTTGGTGCTCATACTGTGGATCCAGTCGCTGGCATCGGCGGCTACCGCGTGGGTGAAATCGACGTTGGACGACACCTCGATGGTGACCGTTCCGCCTTCGGCGGCGATGTCGAAGCGGCCGCTCGACACGAGCATCGCGTCGCGCTGCTTCTGCACTACGACGACCGTGCGCTTCAGATCGCCCGAAGTAAACACCACGGAGGCGGAACGCTCGTCGTATTCCCCGTTCGCCTGCACCGAGAAGGTCAGCGTGGCCAGGCCGCGCTTGCCTTCGGTCTGCGAGAGGGTGCACCAGTACGCCCGGCCATTGACGAATTCGGCCGTCCAGCTGCCGGAGGCCGACAGGTCGATCGAAGCCGTTCCCGCCTCGGAATTGAATAGCACGGTGATGGTCTCGCCGCCTCCCGAAAGCGTGGCCTGGGAAGAGCGGAACGAATCCACCACATAATCGAGTTCCGGCCGGCAGGCGGTCAGCGCCAGGAGCCCGAGCAAAGTGCACAGGATGGGCCGGAAGAGGAATCTATTTTTCATTCAAACAAACAGTTATCAAGTTCACGTTTCAGGAAATCGCCGTCGAGATGCTGGCCGATGAACACGAGTTTCTGCATCCGGTCGCCGTATTCGGAATCCCAGTCGCGGAGCAGGTCGGGCTGTTCACGCAGCTTCTCGATGAGTTCGTCTTCGGGCATCGTGGCGAACCACTGGCCGATATTCTTGAGGACGAACTGCCGCCCCGCCTGCTCGAAGAGGTAGCAGTTGTCGAATTCTTCGCTGAAATAGCAGATGCCCTTGGCCCGGATCACGTTCTTGGGCCATTTCTTCGCCACGAAGTTGTCGAAGCAGTTCAGGTCGAACGGCCGGCGCGCCTGATACACGAACGTGCCGATGCCGTATTCCTCGGCCTCCCCTTCTCCCTCGTGATGGTGATGATGGTGATGTCCGTGCTCATGCTCATGCTCGTGATCGTGGTCATGATCATCATCGTCGTCGTCATCATCTTCATCTTCATCCTCGTGGCCTTCGACGGCCTGGATCCAGGCGGCGGAAGAGGCCACGTCATCGAACTGGAACATGCCCGTGTCGAGAATATCGTCGAGTTCGATGTTGCAGTAGTCGGCCTCCAGGATCTTCGCCTTGGGCTGCAGGGTGCGGATGATGGCCTTGATGCGGCCCAGTTCTTCGGGCGCCACGTCGGAGGCCTTGTTGAGCACGATGATGTTGCAGAATTCGATCTGCTGGATCACCAGGCTCTCGAGATCCTCCTCGTCGAGGTTCGGCTTGCGCAGCGACGCGCCTTCGGCGAACTCGTCACGCATGCGCAGGGCGTCGACCACCGTGACGACGCAGTCGAGGATGGGAATGCCGTTCTTGACATAGAGGTAGCCCAGCGAAGGAATCGAGCAGATGGTCTGGGCGATGGGCTCGGGTTCGCAAATGCCGCTGGCCTCGATGACGATATAGTCGAAGGTCTGCCGCGAGGTGATCTCGCAGAGCTGCTCGATAAGGTCGGTCTTGAGCGTGCAGCAGATGCAGCCGTTCTGCAGGGCCACCAAGCTGTCGTCTTTCTTGCCTACCACCCCGCCTTTGGCGATCAGGTCGGCGTCGATATTGACTTCACCCAAATCGTTGACAATCACGGCAAAGCGGATGCCGCGACGGTTGTTGAGGATGCGATTGACCAGGGTGGTTTTACCGCTGCCGAGGTAACCGGTCAGCAGCAGGACCGGGATTTCTTTCAAATCTTCCATTTCTCTCTCCTATTTTTTCTCAAAATGCTGATAATCCTTCACGGAATTCCAGGCCCCGCCCCACTGGAAGCCGTGGGCCCGGAAAAGCTTGCAGCAAAGGTCTTCGTCCGTAATCTTGTGCGGGAAGTCGACCGAGCGGTCGGCATACTCCTGCGCACTTTCGGGCAGGACCTCCTCACCTTTTACATAGGGGTTCTGTAAAGGATTTATGTCGACGGCCATGCCGCGGGCGTGCGCCGACAGTTTCGTCGACGAGTTCGTGGCTTGCCGGTAGTTGAAGCAGGAACTGTTGTTGGCCGCCATCGAGCGTTCGTCGTCGCCGCCGAAATCGTCGATAAGCCGGACGCTGGCCAGGGGGTATTTCGCTTTGTAAAGCTCCTTGAAAATGGCGATCAGGTCGGCGGCGATGGCCTTGTTGCAGACCATTTCCCCGTGGCGTACCCGGCCGTTGTAGTCATAGTACAAAAGCTTTAGGTAACGCAGCTCAGAAAGCTCTATTTCAGCACCTTCCTCGGGGTAAGAATTACCGATCATCCGCTGCTTGACAGCGGTCGGAATCGTGTCAGCGTGGAAGGCCGACAGGCCCGGGTCGGAAGGGTTCAGGAACTTGCGGTAGCGCGAATAGGTATAGTTCACGCAGGTGTTGGTGATGTTGTTGGCGAAGAGGATGTCGGTGATGCGGTTCTCGTCGACATAACTCACCACGTCCTTCGTGAAATAGCGGAAGTCCGCCACGTGGATCTCCTCGAACGAATGGAACAGATAGCCAGGCACCGCGTTGCCGAAACTGTCCTTGATGACCAGCAGCCGGCGGCCGTTGTGCGTGGAGGTCACCACTTTCGTCATCTTGATGTCGCCGCCCATAAAGGTCGTGTAGGCCGCGCCGCTGCCGTCCTTGAACGAGAAGAAGTATTTGCTCTGGTACGGTTTGGACTCCCCTGTCACGTGGAACTCCTCGTCAAGCGTGTAATTGACGTAGGTCGTGGAATACTCCACGCCCGTGGGAATGTAGTACACGAAATCTTCCGGCGCCTTCTTCACGGCCACGTTCTGCGAATAGCCGTACATACTGCCCACGTAGCGGTGCACCACGTGCTCCTCGTAGGTCGACAGGTCGGCGAAGGGCACGCCGGCCACTTCCGCGAACTTCTGCGCGGCATAATACGCGCCCAGCGGCGCCCAGTGATGGTCGGTGCGCAGATAGATCGGCTCGTCGACATGCTGGCCGAGCACCGTGTACACATCCACGGCCTTGACGCCGTTGGTCAGGTGGGAGAAGATGCTGTTGAACACCGGCCACTGCTTCTTCGTGAACTTCGACGCCTCTTCCGGGCAGTAATACTCCGTCGAGGTGGGGATCGGCATGCAGTACACGTTCACGGAACGGCCGAATGCGGCGCCGTACAGGCTGACGGTCTCCGCATACTTGGCACCGCCCCGCTCCGTGCCGAAGAAACCCATCAGGGCCCGGACGTTCTCGCCGCTGCCCACCAGGATGATGCCCGACGAGGCGACCTTGGCGATGTCGTCGATGCCGCCGGCGGTCGTGTCGACCGTAAAGGCCTTCACGCCCTTCACCGTGTCGGCATCCGCCACGGGATCCGGCTCTTCAGGGATGGATTCGGCCTCGGCGGGCGTGTCGGAGGCCACGTATTGGATATTGCTGTCGCCGAAGCGCACGCCGAGCATATCGCGGAACTGCATGCTCATATACATCAGCGTGTCGCGGTACGGTTCGGTATCGCTGTACCACGATGAGATGGCCGACGCATAAGAGCCGTCGAGCAGCGAATCGAGCGTAAAGGCGGGGAAATGCCGCAGGTCGCGCTTCTCCAGCTCGGAGTACGTGCTCCGCGGCAGCAGGTTGAACGCCGCCGTAAAGGCCAGATACACCAGCGCCATGACGATTACCGAAATTATGCCTCTGCCTCGTTTCATATCAGAACCGCGTATAAATGAATGGATTGCTGGTCCCGCCCACCAACAGGGCCACGCTCACGGCGAGCACGGCGACCGCAAAGACGGTCTGCAGGATGTGGAGGACGTTGTGGCCGATGGCCCGCTTTTCAAACCAGCCGCCGATCCAGCGTCCCAGCGGCAGGCAGCAGACGATGGCGGCAATCCAGAGCCAGAAGCGCGAAGTGAGCGCGCTGCGGACCGTGAAGTCGGTCGCAGCGACCGCCTTCCCGAAGAGCACCGGGAAGAAGTCGGTCATCCGGCTGAAATCCGTAAAATAGAAAATGCCCCAGCCCAGGATCACCAGGATCAGGCTGTAGAGATGGGCCACCGGTGCCGGCACTTTCCAGCGCAGCACCGTAAATTTCTCGATGGCGACGATCAGGCCGAAATACAGGCCCCAGAACACGAAGTTCCAGCTGGCGCCGTGCCACAGGCCGGTCAGGAACCAGACGATCAGGATGTTCAGGAACTGGTGATGCCGGTTGCCGCCCAAAGGAATGTAAAGATAGTCGCGGAAGAAGCTTCCAAGCGAAATGTGCCAGCGCCGCCAGAAATCCGTAATGGAATTGCAACAGTACGGATGGTCGAAGTTCTCCCGGAAATGGAACCCCAGGCAACGGCCGATGCCGATGGCCATGTCGGAGTATCCGGAGAAGTCAAAGTACACGTACATCGAATAAACGATCACGGCATACCATGTATCCACCGATGCAACGGCACCGGCGTCAACGGACCAGTATGCATTGACGATCGTAATGAGGTTGTCCGCGATCAGCACTTTTTTTGCGAGACCGACGCAAAGCCGGGTAAAGCCCTGGTACATATCGTCGACGTTGACCGTGCGATCCTTCAGTTCGGCGCCGATCGATGAATAGCGTACTATCGGGCCTGCGATCGTGCACGGGAACAGCGACGTGAACAGGAGAAAATCAGGGAAATACGTTTCTGCTTCGATCTTTTCCCAGTAAACGTCGAGGAGATACGAGATCGTACGGAACGTAAAGAAACTGAGGCCCAGAGGCACCCAGAAGTTCGGCACGCTGATCGACGTTCTGAATATGCCGTTGATGTTTTCGAGCACGAAGCCTGTATATTTAAATACGAGCAAAATTCCAAGATCGAGGAAAAGCCCGATCGTGACGAATATTTTTGCTTTCTTTTCGCCGATATTCTTTTTGATCAGTCTGCCCAGCGCGAAATTGATCAGGGCATATATAGTGATAACGAAGAGCGCCTTTATATCGCCCCAGGCGTAGAAAATCAGCGAAAATATAACGAGCACCGTGTTTTTATACTTTATCTTCGGTGAGATAAAATAAACGATAAGACACAGCGGCAGGAATGCGTACAGAAAAAACAGATCTGAAAAACTCATTTTTTATTTTACCCTTTTGTCTTTTATCCTTTGCAATGCCTGTTACGCTCTTTTTCTGGAACGGATCCTTCAGAGCATCAATACGCAAGCAGTCCCATGAACGACAGTTCGCTCTGGGTGGTGTCGCAGCGGCTGTACTGTACGACTACCGGTACGTCTGAATCGACCAGGATCGCATAAGGAACGCCGCGCTCGATGCCTTTCCCGTCGTCATCCTTCAGCCTGTCAAGCCTGATGTGATGAGTGCGTCTCGCACCGCAGACGGCATGGAATCCGGTCCGCGGTTCGCGGTCTTCAAAATAAAGCGTCATATCTATGTGCGCATCCTCGTCGCCGGTGTTGAGAACACATACAGCCTCATGGCTGACGTAAGCGCCGTTGTCCGTCTCCGGATAAAACGCATCAGGTATCAGCCACTGTTTTTTTCCGTTGTCCGTCATTTTTTTCAGCTCCTGTCCAGCAAAACTTTCAATATTTCGACATACTTCCGTGAAGCGTTATTTTTCCAGTTTCTGACTATCGTCTCGGCGTCTTCCCTGTCCGCCGCGGGAAGTGTGATATCGATGTCGGCGTTAAGACCTTCCCTGACGTAACAGTGTACGAAGTAATTCCCCTTAGCGTCTCTAAGCCAGTTCGCATCGATCCTCGTGCGCCTTTTTATATCGTCTTTATGATTGCGTATGTAGCTTTCATACGCGGCCCCGAGG
>JAEEGH010019614.1_pt1 | contig 14167 bp, 10 predicted proteins | sample 9134181 | NCBI WGS metagenome assembly JAEEGH01 (sample SAMN16246544, study PRJNA631951) | gut metagenome | biome: gut microbiome; feature: rumen; material: DP-attached | host: Bos | place: Iran: Karaj | collected 2018-10 | reverse complement strand
TCCGAAAACCATATTCATGCACCACTTCCCCATCTTCCAAAAACACGATGACAGGGAAGTTTCCGTTGATGGCTTTCAACAGGCGCACCACATCGGGATAGAGCACATTGCGATACTGCGCCGATCCCGATTCCTCGTAAAACTTCGCAATGCTTTCCTCGTTGCCCATGAAAAGATAGGTGATGCTTTCTTTCGGGAAGTCATAAAACTGTTGCATCAATGAAAGCTTGTGCGCCGCCAACTGGCAGACCTCGCAACTTGTCGAGAAAAAGCATATCACCTGTTTGCCCTCACGTAGATTCAATGCATCCAAAGGGGCATCATCCAACATTTCGTTGAAAAGCTCTAATTGCAGGTTTTGCTCTGGATCAGCATTTGAAGTCAGATTGTCAGGAGGTGAGATGACGAAAACCGCAATTGTTGAAACCATCACCGTTAAGCACAATATCAACCAGCGGAAAGGTGTCTTCCAGCTTTCCATCCTGTAAATCGGCAGGAAAAGCAGCATCAAAACTCCATTTTTCACAAGGCTCTGTTTAGGATCGAGTTGGAGGAAGTCGCCAAAACAATGGCAGCTGTCGGTGCGACCGAGATACATGGCATAAATTAATAATAAGGAGTAGCCAGCAAGCATGGCTATGCTCCCCCACCACATCAATTTATGCAGACAATGGGAAATCAAGCCGATGCCCAGCACCAACTCAATGATGATGGCCAAACGCGCCACCATGAAGGAGGCGTTAAGACTAAAGAAATGGTAACTATAGATGTAAATCTCAAACTTGTCCGTGTCGAATAGCTTCAACACTGCCGACACAACAAAGACAAGCCCGAGCAAGACTTTCAATGCCGATTTACCGAGCGGATTGGTCAAAACCCATTATTTCGGATTGTTGTTATTAAACAGATTCTCCCACCACTTGGGCTTCTCACCCGTCACTTCCTCCTCGGAGACCTCGTTGCAGATCACCTGACCCCAACCGACGATTTCCTTCGACTTGTCGGAACAAGATGAGCCATCCTCAATGGTATAATAATCTGCGCCCAAATCCACGACTTCCTCATTCTGTATGGTGGTGCACTTGCAATACCTCGTCTTCTTGCAGGCGGGCAAAACCAGCACTGCCATGGCGAGTATCAAAATCAGAATCCTTTTCATCTTCAGCAATTTTTCACGGCAAAAGTACAAATTTTTGCCTTTTTGGTGCAATAACGGAAAAAAATAAGTAATATTGCAGTTCCATCAACAATTAAACAATCAACAATTAAACAATCAACATTATGAAAAAGCCTCTATTATTCACCCTCATCCTGACCGTGATGGCTGCAGGCAACCTCTTTGCCCAGCATCTCGCCGTAAGAACCACAACTGAACCCAACAAGGGCATGCTCCTTGAATACGGCATCAGTAACCCCATGGCCGACAGAGCCATAACCGAAGACCCAAACATCCTATGGGAGAAATACGAGAGTGGCGCCGTACCCGAAGACGTGTTCTACATCGAAGCCACAGGCGACTACCTTGTGTATTACGGCCTCAACCAAAAACGCGTCACCCTCTTCGACGCCAACGGCAACGTGAAATGGGAAAAACCTATTGTGGAAGGTGGTCGGGCGGCCGTTTCCCACTCAGGCAATGCCATTGCCTACTCCGACGCTTATGACCTTTATGTTGTCGACATTGAAGGCAACGAAGTCTTCCATGAGACCTTCGACTACCCCGTCTCCCACTTCAAACTCTCCGCTGATGGCTTGAGGATTTATGTTTCCTACGGCCGTTATGAGGACAACTACTACGCCGTTGCATGCTATGACTACGGCACCTACAAAAGCGACCCGATGTGGATGATTGGCGACCTCACCGTCAACCCTGTCGGAATCAGCCTATCAAAAGATGACACCCGACTCGTCGTTGCCTTTGCGCAAGGCTACAAGCAAATCTGGGTCATCGACCCACTAACTGGCGACGTCCTGCAAAACGACCTCTATTACTACGACAACTCGCCCAGCCAAGACCCTGCCCTGAGCGCCAACGGCGATTACCTCGCCTACGCCGACTTCAGTGGCATGGCCTACCTCTACCACTGGAACGGCGAGCGCTATGAGAGCGTGTGGACGGCCAACATCGCTGGTCCCGGCGCCTCCTCCACCTGGGGCTGCGCCAACGCCATCTCCGACGACGGTAGCATCATCGCCATCGGCACCCTCGACTTCGTCAGTTCTGGCTACGACGGCTGCTGCTATCTCTTCAACAACTACTCAAACGAGCCCATCTGGAGCTATACGGGCTGCGGCGACGAAGTGACCCAAGCCGCCGTAAGCGAAGACGGTTGCATCATCGGCTTTGCCACTTGGGGCCCCATCAACCACTCCACGCCCGATTTCTTCCTCTTCCGCAAGCAGAGCAACGTGCCCATCGCCGAACTCAATACCCCTGGCTCGATGGAACACATCGACATCTCCAGTACCGGCGACCGCTTCATCGTAGCTGGCAAGGCCGTCCACTGCCGTGAGATGGGCAGCGGCAGCCGCACCTACGCCATCGAGACCTTTTCCGGCGAGATCGGCTCACTGGAGGGCATGGTCAACTTGGGAGCCAGCGACAACAACAGCGGCGTCAACATCAACATCAACGAGCTCGAAGACTACTTTGAAACCACCGACGAAAACGGTGACTTCACCTTCCGCTTCGTTCCAGCAGGCGATTATACTGTCACCGCCAGCATCCCTGGCTACCTCCCCGAGACCAAAGAAGTCAGCATCAGCCAAGGCATGATTACGAACATCGAATTCGATTTACAAGCCGTCGGCACACCCATCAGCGACCTCTACGCCTCACAAGGCGCCTACGACTATGTGGGACTCACTTGGACCAAAGATGATGCAGCCATAGGTTACAACATCTACCGCAAGAACGCCCTCAATGCACCCTTCGGCGAACCATTAGCCACCGTCGGTGCCGGCGAAGGCTATTTCGAGGACCACACCGCCATCCCCACACAGCATTACTACTATTGCGTCACCGCACAACTCGACGAAGAGTTGCAGACACCTTATTCAAATGTCTGCCTCGGTTATGCCACCACAGCCTACATCACCCATACCATCGACGTCTATGACGGTACCGCTCCCACCATCGATGGCATCATGGGCGAAGGCGAATGGGACGATGCCTTCCGCGTGGACGTGAGCAACTACCTCCTCCCCGTTGATATGGGCAGCGTCACCCTTCACCTCAAGATGGACGACAACTACCTCTATGTCTGCTCCGAGAACCACATGGACAACGAATGGACCAACAACGACGGCGTGGCTTTCTATATCGATGACAACAACGATGGCACCTACCCGCCTGCCGAAGACAACAGCGAAGGCAACTACTGGATGTACTACGGCGACCCCAACACCGTGCGATACCGTCCCATCTACGAGACCGGCGGCGTGGGCACCGTCATCAACCTGCCTGAGGAAATCATCGGCTGCGACATGAGCCAAGGCTATGAGATCATCGAGTTTGCCCTGCCTTTGGGCAACGACGAAGACTGGAAGATCAACACCGACAACGGCAGCAGCGGCCTCTACCTCTTTGTGCGCGATGCCGCCACGGCCACCATGTTCGGCAAATGGCCTGCCGAGAACAACGAGACCTTCGCCCCGACCTACTACGGCGTGATGAACTACCATGTGGAGAACGCCGTGCCCGAGCCGCCCACCAACCTCCGTATCGACGAGGAAGTGAACGCACAAGGTCTCTACACGCCCATCTTATGGGACATGCCCGTGATGAACGACTTCGACCACTTCAACCTCTATTTCGTGGACTATCCTGACCAGCACGTGGAAGTCTTCGGCACCCAATGGATCTTCGAGGTGGATGACGAAGAGGAAGTGAGCATCTATGTCACCACTGTCGACCAAGCGGGTCAAGAGTCTGAGCCTTCCGAGACTTTGACTTTCCGTCCCGGCACCGAGAACGTGGCCGAGAACGGACAGGCCCTGCTCAGCCTCTACCCCAACCCGACGCAAAACGTGCTTAACCTCAGTGCCGACCTGCAAGGCCGCACCGAAGTGAAGGTTCTCGACCTGCAAGGCCGCACCGTGAAGCATTATGTTGTGAATGGCTTGAGCGCCTTGCGCCTCAACGTCAGCGATTTGCAGAGTGGCGTGTATTTCCTCTCCGTGAGCAACGAGACGGCAACTATTGTAGGTAAGTTTGTCGTGGAATAAGAAGAAACAAACTAAAAGGAAAAGGGAGGTTTGACATGAACCCCGAAAGTTGGACAAAAAACTTTCGGGGTTTTATTATCTGAACTCAGGATGCAACTCCAGAAACTTCCTGTCGTATTGCCTAATCCGGCTCAGTGAGCGTCGGGTCCAAACAAGGCGCAAGGCGTTGCGCTCCTCTTCCGTAAGGTGCCAATTGATGTCGGAGGAGGCATGCAGGCGGTTGGTAAGGGTGTACATCAACAAGGCTGCCGACACACTGATGTTGTAACTCTCAGTGAAGCCATACATCGGGATGCGGACGTGCATGTCGGCGTTTTCCACAGCATAATCCGAAAGGCCCAGCTTCTCCGTGCCGAAGACCAAAGCGATGGGCTGGTCGAGCGGTAAGGTATCAGGCGTGAAATCATCGCGGTGCGGACAAGTGGCCACAATCTTGTAACCCTTCTCGTGCAGCTGCTGATAGGCCGCAGGCGTATTGAACTCGCCCTGCTCATAATAATACATATTGAGCCATTTCGTGCTGCCCAACACCACATCGGGATTCACATCGTAACGGTTGTTGTTCTCCACGATATGCACATCCTGGATGCCGCGCAACTCACAACTGCGCAAAACGGCACTCGCATTATGAGGCTGAAAAATATCCTCCAAAACTACTGTGATATGCCGTGTGCGGAAGTCGAGCACCTCCTCGAAACGCTGCTTGCGCTCATCGGTGATAAACTGGGTCAGGAACTCAAGCATGGCCGCGTCACGGGACGCATTCAGTTGAGGTTCAGCGTACTGCAATTCTCTTCCGTCATACACAATGGGTTTCTTCATGTGCTTTTTATTATTAAAAAGGGGTGCAAAAATACGAAAAAAGAAAAAATTACAAAAAAATGAACGAGGGTATGACGAAAAAGCGTACTTTTGCACGCAAAATTTTGAATCGCTATGGCAAAACAAAACACAAAACAAGGAGACGAGAGACTTGAAAACGTCGAAGAAGCTTTAAGTAAGACCGAACTTTGGATTGAAAACAACCAGAAGACCCTGTGGATTATCCTCATTGCCTTGTTGGTAGCGGCCTTCGCCATCTATGGCATCACCAACTACAACAAGAAACGCAACGAGAAAGCCATGAACCTGAGCTATCCCCAGGAAATCAGCTTCGAGCAGAAAGCCACCCAAGCTGTTGACTTCGCCTCATACTACATGGAGAATGAAGATTATGCCACCGCTTTGAACGGCGACGGCGAGAAGATCGGGTTCATTGATATCGTCAAAGACTATGGTTCCACCAAGGCCGGCAAGCTCGCCGCTTACTATGCAGGTCTCTGCTACCTGAAGCAAGGCGACTACAACAACGCCATCGAATACCTCAAGAAATACACCAACGACGACAAGGTGTTGGCTCCTTTGGCCTTGGGCCTCATCGGCGACTGCTACCTCGAGCTGGGCAACCAACAGGAAGCTGTGAGTTACTACGAGAAAGCCGCCAAGAAGAACGCCAATGACTTCTCCTCACCGATGCACCTCGTCAAACTGGGCATGACCTACGAAATCATGGGCAACTACGCCAAGGCTTTGGAAACCTACCAAACTTTGAAGAAGGATTATCCTATGAGCAACGAGGCCTTCGAAATCAGCAAGAACATTGCCTACCTCGAACAGAAGATGAAATAACTTTTTTTCTATAATGTTTTAGAGTTTTACATTTTTGGACTGGCCTGTAACAGGGCCAGTTTTTTTGTCCTTACGAGTACATGGAAAAGATAAGAATCGCCTATTTCGGCACACCAGAGTTCGCCGCTTCGCAATTGGAGGCCATCATCGGTGCCGGCTATGAAGTGGCCGTCGTCGTCACCATGCCTGACAAACCTGCCGGACGTGGACGCAAGATACAGTATTCCGACGTGAAGATGACCGCAATGGAGCACAACCTGCCCCTGCTCCAGCCCGAGAAGCTGAAAGACCCTGACTTTTTGGAACAACTGGCTTCCTATCAGGCCAACCTCTTCATCGTGGTGGCTTTCAGGATGTTGCCCGCTGTGGTTTGGCAGATGCCTGCGCTCGGCACCTTCAACCTCCATGCCTCACTCCTACCCCAATATCGAGGTGCAGCCCCTATCAACTTCGCTATCATCAACGGAGAGACAGAGACCGGCCTCACCACCTTCTTCCTTAACGAGGAAATCGACAAAGGTGCGGTCATCATGCGCGAGAAAGTCAGCATCCGCCCCGACGAGACCGCTGGCGAGCTCCACGACGAGCTGATGCTGTTGGGCAACAAAGTCGTAGTAGAGACCATCAAAAAGATCGAAAGCGGACAAGTCAGTGCCCTGGCCCAAGAAGAGCTCATTGAGGGCCAAGTCTTGAAACCCGCACCGAAAATCACCAAGGAATTCTGCAACATCGACTGGAACCAAGACTGCCAAACCGTCTATAACCATATCCGAGGCCTGTCGCCCTATCCCGCCGCCCACACCCAGCTCGTTTCCGAAAACGGAGAAGCTATCGATTTGAAGGTCTTCTCTTCCGAAATCGAACGCTGTCAGCACGGACTACCGATAGGTAGCGTTGTCACCGACAACAAGAAACACCTCAAAATCGCCCTTTCCGATGGTTACATCAGCCTGACCAACGTCCAACAATCCGGCAAAAAATCCATGCCGATTGACGATTTTTTACGTGGCACACAGCTGAATGGCGTATGGAAAACCGCTTTTAAATGAGAGAAATAGTCACTTTTTGAAAAAATTTACCTTTTTTTTGACAAAAATTGTACATTTTTTATCAAAAACGCTTGCATATTAGAAAAATAAACTACTTTTGTCGGGTAAAAGTTTAACCACTAATTAAATCTAACTATGAATAAAGTAGAATTAATCAATGCTGTAGCCGAAAAGGCCGACATGACTAAAGTCGATGCAAGAAAGGCTGTTGACGCTGTTGTTGACGCCATCAAAGAAGAACTTAAGAAAGATGGTAAAGTCGCCCTCGTTGGTTTTGGTACCATGCTTGTTACCAAACGCGACGCCAGACAAGGTCGTAACCCAAGAACAGGTAAGGACATCAAGATTCCGGCAAAGAAAGTCGTGAAGTTCAAGCCAGCCCTGAACATTCTGAAATAAGAGAATTCGAAAAAACTACGAAGGCCGTCTTAATGACGGCTTTTTTTATGCCCTCTCTGTCGCACGGAACCACCAGCCTCTAACTGCAGCACACCATTGTCGGCAAGGAAACGGATGGCTTCCAGCACCTCACCCTCCTCATACTCATTACAACTTGAGAGCACCGACTTGATAGGCACCGCATCCTCACTCACCATGCTCTTCAGTTTCTCCTCAATTGAGTTATAGGCAACAACAGAGCAACTATCGTTTTTCCTGCAAACATCGCAACGACCACAACGCTTCGAGGTTTTCTCATTGAAATAACGCAACAGCTGCACACTACGGCATTCCTCGTCGTTGTTCACGAACTCGACGACCGCTTTCACACGTGCCTCAGCCTCCCTCTTACGGTCATGGTAGTTCTCCTTGGAAAGATTAAAATGCTTGGTATCAACAAATTCAGAAAGAAATAGCACTTGAGGCTTATCGTTGCGCGGCGCATAGGAAAGGAAATGATATGCTTCCAATTTCTTCAATTGTTCCTGCACCTTTTCCGCAGTCAGACCCGTCTTTTTCGCCAAGACCTCTTCATTGATTTTCACAAAATCAGTGAGCACCCCTGGCAAACTTCGCAACATGCATTTAATCAATTCACCATATTGGGGATTATTGACTTGAAAACCATAGAGCTCGTCGCGCGAGGCCTTGATCATCACTTTGGAAGGCTCGTCAAAGCTGTCGGAGAGCATGAGAAAACCTTCCTTTTCGAGGATTTTCAGCGTATGGAACACTTCCAAGACCGAGAAGCCGTAGCGATTGGCAAAATCAGTGATTATCAGGGGATACGAGACATTCTCTCCAGCCCCGACAGGAATATTGAAATAGTTGCCCAACGCATTATAAATCAACTTAATCCGTTCCAATTCCGGGAACGACTGCGCTAGATCATCCTGCAACTTCCTAATGTCGGCAGGCGAAACGAGCAGAAAAGCCTCGGCAGGTTTCAGGTCACGTCCGGCGCGACCAGCCTCCTGGAAATAGGCCTCAATACTGTCAGGCAAATCCATGTGGATGACTAGACGAACATCAGGCTTGTCGATACCCATTCCGAAAGCATTGGTCGCCGCAATGACTTTGACCTTGCCTTTCATCCAGAGGTCCTGACGGTCGTCACGCGTCTTGGCATCAAGTCCTGCATGATAAAAAGTCGCAGGGATACCTACCGAGTTGAGCCAGTCAGCGATGACTTGCGTGCGTTTTCGGTTGCGCACATACACGATGGCACTTCCTTCGGTCATGGCGTCCAGCTTACGACGCAACATGCCGAATTTGTCGGCTTCGTGATACACATTGTAGGTCAAGTTCTTACGTTCGAAGCTGCTTTGGAAAACGTTCTTCTCCTTAAAGGCAAGACGGAATTGAATGTCATCCACCACCTTAGCCGTAGCTGTCGCGGTCAAGGCCAAGACGGGAGTCTTAGGCATATAAGGCCTGATCTCCGCAATCTTCAGGTAAGGCGGGCGGAAGTCGTAGCCCCATTGTGAGATGCAATGCGACTCGTCTACAGCCAACAGGCAGACTTTCATCCGCTTTACAGCTTCAATAAACGCTTGGGGTTGGAGACGTTCGGGCGAAACATAAAGAAACTTCAGCCGACCGTAAGCCGCCTGATTATAAGCTAGTTCCTGCTCGTCGGGGTGCATCCCCGAATAGATGGCTGCTGCCGCCATGCCTTTCTCCACAAGATGCGCCACTTGGTCTTTCATAAGCGCAATAAGGGGTGTGATGACGAGGCAAACGCCCTCCATCGCCATGGCTGGCACCTGAAAACAGATACTCTTTCCACCACCCGTAGGCAACAAAGCCAAAGTGTCCTTCCCCGCCATCACAGAGTCGACAATATCTTCCTGAAGTGGGCGAAAATTAGGATAACCCCAATATTTTGTTAGAATGGCTCTTGTAGTAGTGCTCATAACACATCGTCACTCGTATCACATCATGCTGCCTTTATCTTCCCTCCTTGCCGCATCATGGCATCCCACCAACGGGCAGGTAAAAGAGCATGCACAATTCTGCCGGTAATCGAAAAACGTCCGCGGGAATAACGTGCTTTGGGGTGACGGCTGTTGACAGCGCGACTGATAGCCTTAGTAATGACGGATGGCTTCGTCAGGAAATTGGTCTTATAGAACCAATCCATGTTTTTGGCCCATTGTGTGCCAACTTCTTCGTAAGCCGTACCCGCCGATGATTCCTTCAGATGTTTCGCCGCGATAAGTCCCCAGTCGGTTTTGATGGCACCTGGTTCAATCATCACCACATCGATACCAAAGGGTTTCGTCTCCATACGCATAGCATCGCTAAAAGCTTCCACGGAATACTTGGTTACATTGTACCAGCCGCCCATATAAAACGTCATCTTGCCAGCGATGGACGAGGTGTTGATGATGCGGCCGCTTTTCTGTTTGCGCATATAAGGCAGCACCAATTGGGTCAGACGCGCCAAGCCGAACACATTCACCTCCAACTGCCGACGCGCCTCGGCCAGAGGAACCGTCTCGATGGCACCGAAAAAACCGTAGCCCGCGTTGTTGACCAAAACATCAATACGTCCTTCCGCTTGGACAACGGCCTCAACGCCTTGCCGCATCGAATCCTCATCGGTGACATCCATCCTAATAACCTGCACGCCATCAACCTTCAAAGGTTCCATCAACTCCATCCTGCGGGCGGCTGCATACACACGATGCCCTTGTCGAGCTAAGGTTTGAGCCGCGTCAAAACCAATGCCACTGCTGGCACCAGTAATAAGAATTACCTTTTTAGTCCTCATAATGCTTGCAAAATTACAAATTCCAAAGGTTATCGCCAAAGGATTCATGTTTTTTCACTAATTTTGCAGCTTCTTTTTCTCAATGTTTTTTTAATGAACGTTTATCAACACGAAGTAAAATACTACGAATGCGACCGCATGGGTGTAACGCACCATTCCAATTACATCCGTTTCATGGAAGAGGCGCGCGTTGACTGGCTCGACCAATTAGGTTTCGGCTTCGAGAAGATTGAGGCGGAAAATGTTTTCTCCCCAGTCATCTCGATTTCATGCGAATACAAACATCCGACCACCTTTAAGGATATTATCGATATTGAAGTGAATATCAGTAAGATGAGCGAAATGAAATTTGACTTCACCTATACAATGCGGGTGGAAGGCAAGATTGTATGCCTTGGGCACAGTTCACATTGCTTCATTGAAAACGGCCGTCCCGTAGCCATCTCCAAACGTCTCCCTGAGTTTTACAATTCATTGAAAGAAAGACTTTCAGAATAATAATTTACCATGCACAAGATATTTGTTCCCATATACAACTTTTTCAAAGGCCACAAAATGCTCATGTACCTCATTATGGGTATCTCAACTGTGGTTTTCATCGTTTACGGACTGAAGCTCCATTTTGAGGAAGACATCACAAGGCTCCTACCCTCTTCAAGTGTTGAGAGCCAATTGGCCTTCAGTTCCATCCAACTCAAGGACAAGATTTACATTCAGGTGACCTCTGCTGACGAACCGCTATCCACCGACGTCCTTGCCGAGAGAGCCGATGAATTCATCGAGTTGCTCTATGAAAAAGACTCATCGAACCATTTCATCTCCAATGTGTTATACAAACTTGAGCCAGAGGTGGCCATCAATGCCTTGGATTTCGTGTTGGAGCATATTCCTTCGTTTATCGACACCTCGGCATATCATGACTTTGAGAAAGCACTTGAGCCCGAAGCCATCGAGAAACAGATGTGGGTCAACTACGAACAGATGATGGAAGATGAGACGGGCGACCTCACGCAAGCCATTATGTACGACCCGCTCAACTTGCGCAATGTGGTGCTCGGCGATGTACTGCAAAGTGCCGTCGGCAACTTCAACATCATCGATGGACAACTCTTCTGCCCCGACAGTACTGCAGCTATGGCCTTTCTTGCTCCTGCCTTCCGTTCGTTGGACTCGAAAGCCTCCACCCAGTTCTCCCGTATGCTTTCACACGCAAGAAAAGAGTTTGAGGCCACACATCCCGACGTTAAGGTTTATACCCACGGCGACCCCATCGGTAGTGTGTCGAATGCAGGCCGTATTCGCACCGACCTTGTGATTACAGTAGGCATCTCATTGGTTTTGATACTACTGCTTATCGGCTTGTGTTTCAGAAGCTTTCCATTCATCTGGAAACTCCTGTTGCCCATCCTTTACGGAACCGCTTTCTCTTTAGCGTGCATCTATTGGATTAAAGGAGGCATGTCGCTCATGGCCTTGGGATTGGGCGCCATTGTGTTGGGTGTTGCCATCAGCTACACCCTCCATGTGCTCATCCACCATTTCTTTGTCGGCGACCCTGAAAAACTACTGAGGGACGAGTCCACACCCGTGTTTTTGGGCTGCATCACCACAGTGGGTGCTTTCTGTAGCCTGCTCTTCACCGACAGCGACCTGCTCCGTGACTTCGGTTTGTTCGCTTCTTTCGCCCTGTTGGGCAGCACGCTATTCGCCCTTATCTTCTTGCCGCATTTTCTGCCCTCCATCAAGGCCGACAGCCATGGCAAAACTTTCCGCCGCATTTCGCGCATCAACAACTTGCCTTTCGACAAAAAGAAATGGTTTTTGGTGCTGATAACGGTCATCGTGGTGATAGGCATCCTTTTCTCACCCAAGGTGAAATTCGACAGCGACCTTCGCAACCTCGACTACAACTCACCTGATGAAGTGGCTGCCGAAGGCCTCTACAACGAAAAGAACAACGACGGTTTCTTCCACTTGTATTTTGCCACCGTCTCCACCGACATCGACGAGGCTTTGGAAGCCGACAAGTCTTTGATGCGCACTCTTGACACCCTTTCTCAGAAAGGCCTCGTTCACAGCTACACAGGCTTCATTCCCAAACTGTTTGTGACCCAATCCGACCAGGAACAACGCATTGCCGCTTGGAACAACTTCTGGACTGAGGAAAGGAAGGCCTATGCCATTGCACAAGTCGACAAAGGGGCACATAACTTCGGCCTTGACCCGATGATGTTTTACGATTTCAAGGAATTGCTGAATGCTGATTTCGAGGCGGCTTCGCTGTTGGAAAGCGGTGTGGTGCCTGCCAATTTACTCGGCAACTTCATCGAGTGCAATGCCGACAACCAATATATGGTCTTCACCGATGTTTCCATGCTCTTCGATGAAAAGGACATCATTACTGACGCCTTGGTTACCAACCCGAAGACCTTTGTGCTGGAGCCTTTCTACTACTGCAAGAGCATGGTGGAGGTCATCAACGACGACTTCAACATCGCAGTGTGGATTTCCTCATTGTTCGTGCTGTTGATTCTGTTGGTCTCGTTCCGAAACATCATCACCGCCCTGTTGTCATTCATTCCAATGGTGCTCAGCTGGTTCATGGTTCAGGGCTACATGGCCATCATCGGCTTGGAGTTCAACCTCATCAACATCATCATTTCCACCTTCATCTTCGGTGTGGGCGTCGACTACAGTATCTTCATCACTGAAGGTCTGCTCAAACAAGCAAGGACGGGCGACAGCGATGTGCTCACCTGGCACAAGGTGGCTATCTTCTTCTCAGCGATCATCTTGGTCATTGTGGTGACCTCGCTGTTGTTTGCAGTGCATCCCGCCATCCGATCCATCGGTCTCAGCACCCTCATCGGAATGGCCTCAACGATAATGATTTCCTACGCCCTTCAGCCGTTTGCCTTCTGGCAGCTGATGAAGTGGCCTTGGTATAAGAAGAGTGTGATGAAGAAAGTTCAGAAGAAATGAGCTATTCCTCGCCATTCGCGTTTTTCATCGGAAAAACCTATATTTTTGCACGGTTTTTGTAAACGATAAACGACGCTAAAGTCACAACTAAACCACTCTGGACTGCAAGTCCAGAGGTTTTTAAGATACCACGGAAATGAAATTTCCTACTCCAATATCCACGAATCTTCACCGTTGGGCATGTCTCGATGATGCTCAAGGTAGTCCTGTACCATCTTGTCTGTTATCACCCCAGTGCTCCACGCCCCGTAACCTACCGCCCAAAAGTGCTGGCCCCAGTATCGTTTCCGTAACATCGGAAACTCCTCTTGCAGATACCCTGATGTCCTCCCTTTCAACTTCTTCACCAACATGCTTACGCTTATCGACGGCGGATACTCCACATGCATGTGCACATGGTCTTTACTCACTACGCCTTTCAATATTCGTACATTCTCGCTATCGCATACCTGTACCAAAATGTCACGGCATCGCTTTTGGACATCTCCCGTCAGCACCCCATATCGATATTTCGTCACCCATACTATGTGACATGTTAAATTCGTTACTGTATGTGAACCCCTTCTGTAATTTGTCATGCCGCAAAGGTAGCATTTTTATACAAACTAAAGTAGCCGCAATAAATTGCGGGGTTTTAACCTCTCATTAGATAATAAACTCATATTTATCAAATGCTTTAAAAACGCTCTCTGTTACTGGTATTAAAGGACTTCTTGTTAATTCATAAACAAGGCTGTCGAAATAAGGTTTTTTAAGACACATTAAGTTATAATAATAGTTTTCTATTTGCTTATTTAATCCCCAATAGTCCGTGTGCCATGATTTAGAGACTTTTAAATGATTTTGAAGGAAGGATGTTTTTGGGACTTTTTTAATAGGCGGAAGCTTCATCACAAACTTTTGTCCGTCTTTTATTCTGTTAAAAACGACCAATGTGTCGTTCTTGTGCGCAATAATTGATTCGACTCGCAACCAACAATTTTCAACTGAATAATAAGAAGTGTTTCCATCCTCTACTTCAAATTTA
>JAEEGH010019611.1_pt1 | contig 14169 bp, 10 predicted proteins | sample 9134181 | NCBI WGS metagenome assembly JAEEGH01 (sample SAMN16246544, study PRJNA631951) | gut metagenome | biome: gut microbiome; feature: rumen; material: DP-attached | host: Bos | place: Iran: Karaj | collected 2018-10 | reverse complement strand
TGTAGATAATCTTTTCGGCGAGGGTGAGCGGACGGCCCAGCTGCTTGCGGGCAGCTTCAACGCGGGCAGGAATGCGGGCATAGACGCCCTGGATCATGTCGAAATTGAAAAGCATAGTTACCTCTTAATTTTTCGCGCGTAAAGATAGAAATTTTAGGATGAAAAGGGGGAGGATGGGACTGTAGTCCCAACTGCTAGGCTCGATCATGCCAGCCCGTAAACGGTCTGTCGCGATACTCGCCTTAAGCAGTTGTCCCCTTCGTTTCAGCCTTGGCTTACACTACTCCACTGTGGGGACACCCCCGCAACGCCCCCGGAATGCAACCCAATCTGTTATAGTTGTAAAACTTTGCTCATCATTCCGGCCTCTGTGTCGGAATCCTGTTTACCTTGTACCTCCAGCAATTATTTTGTATTTTTTTGATAAATAAAAAGGAGTGAGTTAATGAACTTTTGCCACCGAGTAGGCTTTTTATCGTTTTTTGTTGCGTCTTTACTGTCATTTTCTTCTTGTGGCGACGATAAATCGTCCTCTGCAAATGCTTTGCCCGATGAAGTTGCGAATAAAGCGGAACTCAAAACATACGAATGCAACATGTCCATCATCGGTGAAAAAATATTCGTGAACGACTTGGACAAATACTACGAATGCGATGGCGAAGAATGGTTCGAATCTTACGACCAACCCAAATCCAAGGCTAAGGATAAAAGTTCTTCTAGCAGTAAGAAAAACAGTTCGTCTTCATCAAGTAGCTCTCAGAGCGACAGTGGAAAAGCAAGTAGTAGCAAGGGAAAATCAAGCAGTAGTTCTTGGATTCCGACCGTTTTGCCTCCGGGAAAATATGATTGCTCCAAGTATAAATGTGTCAGTACGGACTACTTAAATCCAAATATTGAATATGGTGAACTTCTGGATGAACGCGACAATCAAGTTTACCGCACCGTGAAAATAGGTGAGCAGAATTGGATGGCTCAGAATTTGAATTTTAACATGGAGAAAAGTTGGTGTTTTAATAATGATACAAGTTATTGCGCTAAGTATGGTCGCCTCTATGATTGGCCTACAGCAATGGATAGTGTGGGATTGTTTAGTGAAAATGGAGAAGGGTGTGGTAGTGGTACAGAATGTTATACGGTATCTCCAGTACGTGGTGTTTGTCCTGAGGGATGGCATTTGCCTGGTTTGCAAGAATTGAATCAGTTAATTGATGAAGCGGGCGGAAAAGCATTTGCTATAAAAAAACTTAAAGCTACGGCAGGGTGGGTATATTCTGATAAAAGTGGTACTGATGATTATGGATTCTCTGTGATTGGTGGGGCTTATTTGTATAGTGAGAACCGTGGTAAGGAGGCAAATTTTTGGGCGGCTTTTGGTACTAACAATTATAAATACGGAGGTGGTTTGCATTTTGATTATTGGGACGATTATGATTTCTTGGTTTCTTCGGAGGATAAAAGTAGTGGCCATTCAATCCGTTGTATAGAAAATTTGCCAGGATGTAACAAAGATAAGATTGGAGAAACTGTAAAAAAGGATTCTAGTTTGTTCTATTGCACGACTAAAGGTTGGATTGATGTAACGTCAGGTTTGGGACGGTATGTTCCTAAAGATGTTTATTTGAATCCTGAAATTAAGTATGACTCCATTATAGACGAAAGAGATAATCAAGTCTATAAAACTGTGAAAATAGGGGAGCAGGTGTGGCTGGCGCAAAATTTAAATTATTCAGATAGTGTTAAAACACCGAGTCTTAAGGGTAAAAATTGGTGCTTTAATAATAATGAAGAATATTGTAATGTTGCAGGGCGCCTCTATACTTGGGCTGCAGCAATTGATTCTGTTGCCTTAGCGACTGATGAGGATAATCCTTTAGATTGTGGCTTCGAAAAAAAATGCAATCTTTCTACAAAAATTCAGGGAATTTGTCCGAAAGGTTGGCATTTACCTGATACTGCCGATTGGAATAAACTTAAAACTGAAGTTGGAAAGATAAGAGATAATGCAGAATTTAAAGACTATAGGTCAGGTATGGTGCTCCGGTCACAATCATCGTGGTTCCGTTGGGAATCATCTGTAAGAACCTATAAATCTTATGATAGCTTTGGCTTTTCGGCGATTTCTGCTGGTCGTAAGTATGCTGAGGGTGGCGGTTTTGATTTTAAAGGATCTAGTGCGTATTTATTAAGTTCTACAGAATATGATAGTAAAAGTATGTATCTTTTGCGCTTGTCGAATATTGATGATGCTGCTGAATTGATAAATACTTTGTATAAATCAGGTGGTCACTCCGTCCGCTGCATAAAGGACTAAAGACAAAAAAAAGAGGCCGGCAAAACCCGACCTCTTTTTAGAACCGTCATCCGCGTTGTCATTCCCGCCTCCGAGCGGGAATCTCCTCGCTTTAGCGAAATGCGCGGGTTTTAATTTCCCGTGAGTTCCTTTGCCTTGGCTTCGATTGCGGCGATGGCCTTTGCGCGACCTTCAGCGGTATCTTCGTTGGCGAGGACGATGTTCACGAAAACGGAACCAGCGACAACGGCGTGGACGTGCTTGCAGAGCACCTTGGACTGTTCACCGTCGCGGATGCCGAAACCGCCGAGCACCTTGGCGCCGTGCTTACCGACGGTGTCGAGGAAGTCAAGTGTTGCCTGGTCAATGACCGTCTGGCTTCCGGTTGTGCCTGCACGGAGTGCGGCGTAGATGTACTTGAAGCCCTTGGAAGCCATCGCTTCGAGGCGTTCCTTGGTCATGCTGGGTGCGGCCACCGGGATGTTTTCGAGGCCGTGCTTTTTGCAGGCGGCGGTGAGGCCTTCGTCATGGTCGAACGGCAAGTCCGGAATGATGCAGGCGGAAACGCCCGCGTCTTTGCACATCTTCACGAAGTTCTCGACGCCCGGCGTAAAGGCGAGGGAGCCGTAGGTCATGATGTAGATGGGCGTTTCGGGGTGGCGTTCGTGAATCTGTTTCACGATGGCGAGACCCTGCTTGGTGGAATAACCCTTGTCGAGAGCGATGGTCGATGCCGTCTGAATGGCCGGACCGTCTGCACTCGGATCGCTAAAGGCAAGCTGAATTTCAAGAATGTTGGCGCCGCCCTTCACAAGAGCGTCGGCGATGGCGATAGAAGTTTCTGCGTCCGGGAATCCGGCAATGAGATGGGACATTAACTTGATCATATTTTTCCTGTCATGCCCGTCCCGGAACAAGTCCGGGATAAACTGGCGGGCATCTCCTTTTACTTATTCATTATCTCCGCGTCGTGGATGTCTTCGTTGTTTTCAAGGCGTTTGAGTTCTGCCTTGAGGAATTCCTTCCACTTTTCGGGGCGGAACACCGGGCTCGTGATAAAGATGTCCTTGTCGCCGCGACCACTCATGTTGATGACCAGCGCCTTGTCCTTCGGGAGTTCCTTTGCAATCTTCATCGCGGCTGCACCGGCGTGGGCACTTTCGAGGGCGAAGAGGATTCCTTCGTTACGGGCGAAGAACTTTACGGCTTCCAATGCTTCCTTGTCGAGGATGGCGGTAAATTCGACGCGGCCCGATTCGCCGAGGGCGGCGAGCTGCGGGCCAATGCCCATGTAGTCGAGGCCTGCCGAAATGGAGCGGGTCGGCATGGATTGACCGTCTTCGTCAATGAGGAAGCGGCTCTTGTAACCCTGCACAATGCCTTTGCGGCTTGCGTTACCTGTCATGCGGGCTGCGTTTTCGCCGACGTTCGGACCAATGCCACCAGCCTCTGCACCGATAAGGCGTACATTCTTGTCTTCGATAAACGGCGTGAACACGCCGATGGAGTTGCTGCCACCACCCACGCAAGCGACAACGGCTGCGATGTCGATGTTGCGTTCTGCGGCCTGGCGCTTGACTTCTTCACCGATGATGGACTGGAACGTGCGAACGATATCCGGGAATGGGGCAGGACCGAGTGCAGAACCGAGCACATAGTGCGTATTCTGGAAATTCGTGGCCCAGTCGCGCATGGCTTCGTTCACGGCATCCTTGAGCGTGCGGCTACCGCTCGTGACCGGCACGACCTTGGCGCCGTACATTTCCATGGTGGCAACGTTCGGCTGCTGGCGGCGGACATCGACTTCGCCCATGTACACAACGCATTCGAGGCCGAGCTTTGCGCATGCGGCGGCAGTGGCGAGCCCGTGCTGACCGGCACCCGTCTCCGCGATGATGCGGGTCTTGCCCATCTTCTTTGCCAAGAGGCACTGACCGATAGCGTTGTTAATCTTGTGGGCGCCCGTGTTGGCAAGGCCTTCCAGCTTGATGTAAATCTGCGCACCGCCCAAAAGTTCCGTTGCCGTCGGGGCAAAGTACAGCGGAGTTTCGCGACCGATGTAATCGCGCTGGATAATGCGGAGTTCCTCCAGAAATTCCGGATCGTGAATGTACTTGTTGAAAGCCGCCTCGAGGTCGTCGAGCGGGCGACGGATGATTTCGGCAACGTACTTGCCGCCGAACTTGTCAAAGAAACCGTTATTAGAAGTAATCATAGTAGGTTCTGGGTTTAGGTTTAAAATTCAAGGCTTTGGCTTTCGCAGTGTTCCAGAAACCAAAAAAAATCGGCTTCCGGAGAGTCCCGAAAGCCTTTTACAAACACTTGATGAAATCAGCAAACCGGACTCTATTTCGTAGAGCCCCACCACCAACGGTTGAAACGGATTACTGCATTCATCTTCATGTCATAAAATTTAGGAAGCCACGATAAATTTGGCAAGGGAATAGGAAAATTTTTTCGGATTTTTTCTCGATATAAAAAAAGACTTTGGAAAATTTCACTATTTACTTATATTTACATTGACATAATTTAGAGTTCGCTCTTATTCTGACAGCTGAAAAACGACCAAAATTTCATCGTCAAGGAATAGGGCCATAACTCACACCGCGTGGTGTGGGTCGTTTGTGCCTATTGACGATAAGGTTTACTTGGTCGTTACCTCAGCTGTTGTGGGCGCTTTCGATTCCACACTTTTTTTGCGAATAGAAAACGCTTTTACGGGATGAGGTGGGCTCCATTGTTGGATTTTTAACCAATGGAGAAAAAATGAAAAGTAAACAAGTTAAATGGACTAGCCTTGTTGGCGTATTTGCCCTCGTAGGAATGTCCCTTCTTTCTGCGTGTGGTGATGACAGCAACTCTAGCAGCATCACTCAACCTCAAGGAAATGAAAAAACTACTGAGAGTTCATCGTCCGTGGATGATGGCAGCAGCATTATTTTGAGTGAAGCTGATGAGTGCCGCTTGGGCAGCAAAAAGTTTCCTGAAAATTATTGTTGCCAATATTACGGAGTTCAATGCACTTCCACACCGAAATCTTCCAGCTCGGTTAAATCCAGTTCTTCTGTTGCTTCTGATGTATCGGATGTGTGGACTGGCAGAATGGAAAAGCCGCAAACTGAAACTATCGACGGCAAGTCATATATGATTATTGAAACCGCCGAAGAACTTGCTTATTTTGCGGACCAGGTGACGAATAAAGGAAATGACAGACTCAATGCCCGCTTGGTCAAGAATATTCGTTTGAATGTTGATAATATGGTCGATGAAAATGGTAATCTTCTCGTTGATGCATTGACACTCAATGAATGGACCCCTATTGGCGGTGGCTCGAATGCTGTTATATATAAGGGTACTTTTGATGGGAATGGCCATAGAATTTCGGGCATTTATGTGAACAAGCCTTCTTTCCAACGTGCGGGCTTTATTGGTACTTTGGGGGGAGGGACTACTAGTGATAGTGGTTTTGTGAAAAAACTTGGCATTGTTAATTCTTACATTGTTGGCGATGAACAAGTGGGTGGAATTGTTGGTCGTGAAAATAGGGGACAAATCGACAGGGTCTTTAACAGAGGTTCGTATGTCAAAGGCAAGTATGCGGGTGGTATTGTTGGGGTGCAAGTGAATGGAGGACGTATTCTTGCAGCTTATAATACGGGAACGATTGTTTCTCCTACGACGCGTGCGGCGGGAATTGTTGGGATGAAGGAAGACAATGCTGGCGTTTTGCTCCGCAGCTACAATGTTGGGTTTATTATTGCTCCGTCGTCCGGTGTTGCTGCTGGAATCTCGACAAATAATTCTAGCACAAATTGCTTTTATGCAACTCAATCCGATAAAGAATTGAAGGCAAATGGAGCTACGGTAAAAAGTAAAGATTTTATGGCTTCGAATGAATTTGTCAGCACTTTGAATGGCATTGCTCAGGGAGAACGCTGGACTCGTAACGATAATATCAACAATGGTTTCCCGATATTGGATTGGGAACTGTAATTAATCTTTCTGTAGAAACAGTATAAAAAATTAGGCTTCCGGTAAATCCCGGAAGCCCTTATGCTATAGTGTTGAATTTTTGAGGCAAGGGGTGGTTTTATTTTTTCTTGCCTTCGAGGTATTCCGTGATTTTCGGGACCATCAGCGACTTGCGGCTGATTTTTTCGGCGGAGAAGTAAACGCCATCGCTGAAAAGTTCTCCGAATGCACTTTCGGCGATTTCTTTAGCCGTGGCTTCGTAGTCGCCTGTCGCGTAGATGATTGTGTAGGAACCCGATTCGATGAACGGCGTTTCGGCGGCGGTTTCCGGATCTGGATTCGGGTCGTGACCATCAACCTTGGCGAAGAGAATGTCGCGCTTCTTTTCTTTGGCAATTTCGGGCATCACGGCGGCGAGACGTTTAAAGAAATCCTTCTTGGTCGAATCGACATACCAGTCGTTGCTTGCGATTCCAATTTTGACGCCTTCGATTTCGTAATCCTTGTAGTCGGAGAGGAAAATTTCTTTGTCAGTCATGCCGTAGTAATCATGCGACGCGTCGTCCATTTCGCGGGAGACCTTGGCAACGCTATCGGGGGAAATCTTGAGCTGTTCGATGAGGTTTTTCCATGCAGACGAATCTAAAGCCGAGGATGCGACTTTGGTCAAGTTGCGCGTGTCAGAAAGGATGCCCGCCAAAAGAATCTTGGCCATTTCGTTATCGATTTTGACGTCGGCCTTCTTGTAGAGGTCCCAAATGATGGTGCAGGCGGAACCGATAATTTGACGGTTCACGTAAGTGTCGGAGGTGACTTTTTCGTCAAGGTCGCCAGGAATGTGGTGGTCGATAATCTGGAGAATCTTAGCCTCTTTGACGCCTTCCACGGATTGCGCGGATTCGGCGTGGTCCGTGAGGATGAGTCGCGTACCTGCTTCTACGGATTTCATTTCTTCGGGAACTTTGAATCCGAATTTCTCGGCGATGTAAGCCGTTTCGCGATTGATTGGACTTACGATTTTGGCTACGGCGTTGTGCCCCAAAGCTCGCATGAGTGCGGCGTAACTCATAGCCGAAGTGACGGCATCGACATCAGGAGTCTTGTGCCCGATGACGAATGTGGTGTCGGAACCCCAGTCCAAGGCGTTGACGGTGTTTTTGAATTCTTCTCCTTCGTTGTTGGAGTCGGAGGAAGTGCTGTCGCCGCAAGCGCAAAGAAGAGCGCTTGAGAGGCAAATGAAAAAAATGTTGTTAATAATATGTAATCGTTTAGTCATGTTATAAAAATAGTTTATTTTTATTATTTGACTGATAAATTTATGTAAATTTATCTTGATAAATAAAGTTTCTAAATGGTTGTGTTATGAAAAAATTACATAATTCTTGATGATATCGGTAATCATCGGCACCACATGCGTTTTGCGGTTCAATGGCGTTGGGGAAAAGCAGATCCCTTCTGCGATTGATTTTCCGAAAGCGCTCTCGGCGATTTTCTTTGCGAGGTCTGCGTGTATGCCGTTGCCGTAATATAGAATGTAAGATGCTGTCGTTAGAGCGAGTTTGCCTTTTTCAGTTGGTTCTGCGGCTAGAGTGGGCGAGTCTATCTTTGAAAAAAGCATGTCGCATCTTTTTTCCTGTGCGATTTCGGACATCACGGCTAATTGTTTTTTGAAAAAGTCGTTTTGCGTGGTGTAGTCGCTCCAATCATTACTCGCAATTCCAATATTGAAACCTTCGATTTCGTAATCTTTGTAATTGTCGAGGAAAATTTCTTTGTCTGTCATGCCGCTGTAATCGAGTGCGGCAGCGGACATCTCTTGATAAAGACTTTGTACGCTGTCGGGTGGTAAATGGAGTTGCTTTGCGAGTTCGTTCAAAACGATGATGTCGATGCTTGTCGTATTTACTTTGGTCAAATTCTTCGTGTCCGAGAGGACTCCGGCGAACAAGACGCGTGCTGCGTTATCGTCGATTTCAATTTCGGCTTCTTGGTAAAGGTGCCAAATGAGAGTGCAAGTTGCGCCTATGAGTTTTCGCCGCACGTAAGGCTTTGGCGAAATCGTATCGATGTTTCCCGGTGTGTGGTGATCGATGATTTGGAGAATCTTGGCCTCTCTTGCCCCATCGACGGACTGTGCGAATTCGGCGTGGTCGGTGAGAATCAGGCGAGTCCCGGGTTCGACGTATTTCATCAGTTCAGGGAGTTCAAAGCCGAGGCGTTTTGCGATAAAGGCTGTTTCGCGATTGACGGGGCTGGAAACCTTTGCAACGGCGTTATGCCCCAAGGCCCGCATGAGAGCGGCGTAGCTCAACGACGAGGCGACCGCATCGACATCGGGAGTTTTATGGCCGAATACGTAGGTTGTGGCTTTTCCCCAGTCCATAGCTGCGATGCTTTCGGTAAATTCAAAGTTTCTCTTGCAATCGGATCCGGCTGCTGCCGAGTTTTTTTCGCAAGAGCAAAGAGCGGCGCCCATATCGATTCCTCGAATAAAATGTTTTTTGCAACGATTTGCTGCTAGAGGAAAAATAAAAAAAGAGGCTTTCGGTATCGTCCCGAAAGCCATATTAAACACTTGATGAAACCAGCAAACCGTTTCCGTTTTACGGGAACCCTTCCCGCAAGCGGTTTGAGTTGGATTACCGATTTCACCTTTACATTAAACAATATACACTGTAATTCGTTGTCAGTCAATACTTTAATAATATTTTTATTGTAAATTTTTGGTAAGGTTTGCTGATCTATTCCGTATTTTCGCCTTTTTTATAAAGCTGCAAACAGCGCCCTCATTTTTTCGTGGTTCTTGATGCCGGGGGCGTCTTCGATGCCGCTTGAAACGTCGATGAGTTCGGGGTGGAACTTTTCGCAGATTGCTGCGACGTTATCGGGATTGATGCCGCCGGCGAGCCACAGGGGAATGTCGCCGGTTTTTTCACGGAGTAGGCTTTCGGGAATTTGCTTGCCCGTGCCGCCGGGAATGCCCTCGACTTTCGCATCGAGGAGAACGCGGGGTTCACCGTTTTTGCGGAGCGTTGCGACGTAATCAAAATCTTCGGGGGTTCCAACGCGGGCGGCGCAATAATGCGCGTAGTTGTTGTAAGGTCCCTGAGCCTGTCGAAGGGCCGGAGCAATTCCATGGAACTGTACGGCGTCAAGCACGCCTTCGCATGCGAGCTTGATGGCGGTTTTGCCTTCTTCGGAATTCGGATCGGTGATTACGCCAACGAGAAGCGGTACTGGATTCCCTCCCGCGCGGAGCTTGGTCGAGAATGACGTTACAAATTCTTCGGTGGTGAGGCGCTTGGTTGTGCTGAACACGAATCCGAGCATGTCGGCGCCGAGTTCGGCGGCTAGCATTCCGTCTCCTTCGCGGGTGATTCCGCAAATTTTTACGAGCGGGCGGCGCGCTTCTTGTCGTGCAACTTTGCGTTCGGCGAATTTTTTCCAGAACTGCCCGCGGGCGTTTTCGCATCCGCTTTCGAATGCGCTGACCACGTCTTTTGCGAGTGGCGGATTCTTGGCGACCGCTTCGCCGACGAGAATCCCCGTGAATCCAAGGTTGCGTGCGTATGTCGCATCGGCCGCGCTCAGGATGCCCGATTCAAAAACGGCTTTGGCGGGGAGTTTGCTGCGGACGCTTGCCGGAATCAGCGGGTCCGTGTGGAACGTGGCGAGGTCGCGGGAATTGACGCCTGCGACAATCGTCTTGGCGGCGGCGTCACCGAGAGCTGCTGTGACAACCGAGAGCTTGCGGAAATCGTCAGCCTCGCGGACTTCGACAAACGCCTGGATGCCGAATTTCTGTGCACGTTCGGCCATCTTCACGAGCTGTGCGTCGTCCAAAATTCTTGCAATCAAAAGTACCGCATCAGCACCGCAACGATAAGCGATATCAATTTCGTCTTCGAATAAAAGAAAATCTTTGCGGAGCACCGCACAAGTGTGCAAGCCTTGCTGACGGCGGCGTTCCATCAAGTCGGCAACCGCTATCAAATCGCGGAGCGAACCCTTGAAAAAGTTCATTTCGGTCAGCACGGAAACCGCTTGGGCATGCGCTTCGGCGTATGTCGTTGCTAAACCCACCGGATCCAAGTCTGGCGCGATGTCGCCCTTCGATGGCGATGCCCGTTTGACTTCGAGAATCGCCCCTGCATTACCGAGGAATTCAGTATGACCGACACGGCGCGCTTCGGGAATTTGAATATCGAAATTCAATCCAAGACGTTCAATGTCCTCGCGACGCATGCGCACGATTTTTGACAAAATATCTTCGCTCATACTTGTTCCTTACGTTCGGTACGATGATGCGTAAAATTAGAAAATTGTACGCTCAAATTCAGCGAGGAACTGGCGGCCTTGTTCCCATTCACCCAAATCGGAGTCGGAATTAATGTGGCCGAGGGCGCCTGCATTAAAAACCGGCACGCCCCAAGCGTTTGCAAAGAATAGCGCACGTTCCATAGAAACGAATGGATCGTTTTCGCTGGCGACAACGCAAGCGGGCACGGACAACTTTTGGAGCGGCATCGGAGCAAATGACTGGATGACTTCTATGTTGTCGACATCGCTGGGCGAAACGAGGAACGCTCCCTTGATCTGCGAAGGTATTTTGCCTTGTTCAGCCTTTTGTGTGAGGTACATGACCGTTGTTGCAACCCCGAGGCTGTGCGCAACGATGATTGTGTCCGAAGTCAGATTTTGAACCGCCTTGTCGAGCGTTTCAACCCATTCCTCTTTTTGAGGCTTGTCCCAGCAACGTTGTACGACACGTGTGGCGTTGGGAAGGCTCTTTGCCCAAAAACTTTGCCAATGGCGAGGACCAGAATTATTCAAACCGGGTACAATCAAGTAGTTCATCAAAAATCTCCGTATATTTCCTAGTGTAATTATAGTAAAATAGTCGACCTGATTTTTGCTGCCTACTGTCTACTAAATAATATAGTACCACTCGTCGCTTTGCTGGAGTTCTTCGGTTTTGTGCTTGTTGTTTGTGGTAGAGACGTAATCCATTTCAAGGTTCTTGAGACTGACGCGAGTGTTGGCGTCTATGGAACGCGTGATAAAGGCGTTTCCCCCAATAATTGCATTTTCGCCCACAATGGTATCGCCGCCGAGAATGGATGCTCCTGCATATATGGTTACGTTATCTAAAATTGTCGGGTGGCGTTTTTTGCCGGAGAGCTTTTGCCCGCCGCGAGTTGAGAGGGCTCCGAGCGTGACGCCTTGATAAATCTTCACATTTTTGCCGATGACTGCGGTTTCGCCAATCACAATGCCTGTGCCGTGATCGATAAAGAAATATTTGCCAATGGTTGCACCCGGGTGGATGTCGATTCCTGTTTTGGAATGGGCGTATTCGGTCATGAGTCGCGGAAGAACTGGAACGTGCAAAAGATAAAGTTCATGCGCGATTCGATAAATGGTTGTAGCCATGAGACCGGGATAGGCGAGGATAATCTCGTCAAGGCAACCGGCAGCAGGGTCGCCGTCGTATGCTGCATGCAAATCGGTTTCCAAAAATTCGCGAACTTGCGGAATCTTGGCGAAAAATTCCTTACAAATTCTATAGCTTTCAATCTTGCGCTCATCCGAGGTCATGGAACCGCGCAACTTGCAGTAATCAAGCGCGATCGCCACCTGTTTGTGGAGGTGATAGAACGTATCTTCGATAAGAACGGCAAAGCTATTCTTGGGATTGTAAATCTTATGCGAACGATCTCTGAAGTGTCCAGGATAAACAACTCGGATCAAATTCTGCAAAATCGTCTGGATTTCGGCCTGGTCAGGTCGATTGTATATGTCGATATTGTCGATATGTTTGCCGCGATTGTAATCGTCAAAAATAATTTGTACGGCTTTTTCAACTTCAGATTCTTGGATAAGTTCGTGCATAGATTTAGTAGGAAGTAAAAAAATTAAAGTGATAAGCTTTAGGCGTCATACTGAGCCTGAAAGGCGAAGTATCCAGTTAAAACGCCCTGGATCCATCGACTTCGTGCTACGCCCGGAGTTTACCCTGAGCGGAGCCGAAGGGCTCAGGATGACGTCCCTAAAACCTAACACCTATTGCCTGAATCACGCGAATGTCTTCAACGCCCTTACGAGTGCGTCGATGTCATCCGGTGAGTTGTACAATGCGAGAGTGGGTCGCACAGTACTTTCGTAGCCGAAATGGCGGAGAACCGGCTGAGCGCAGTGATGCCCGGTGCGCACGGCAACGCCGTATGCGTCGAGTCTCTTGCCCACTTCTTCGTCGGAATAACCGTCGAGCTTGAAGGCGAGCGCCGAAGCCTTGTTGAGTGCGGTTCCCACAAGGTGGAGACCCTTGACAGTCTTCAATTCCTTGAGGCCGTACTGCAACAGTTCATGTTCCCAGCGGAATACGCACGGCATACCGATTTCGGAGAGGTACTGAAGTGCTGCACCGAGGCCAACAGCGTCGGCGATGCTTCCGGTTCCTGCTTCGAACTTGTTCGGAATTCCGTTGTAAATCGTACGTTCGAAAGTCACATCGGCAATCATGTTTCCACCGCCATGGTAAGGTCTTGCTGCTTCCAGCAATTCCTTCTTGCCATAGACAACACCGATACCGGTCGGAGCGAACACCTTGTGTCCGGAGAACACGAAGAAGTCTGCATCGAGGGCGGCTACGTTCACTGGGATGTGAGCGATGGACTGGGCACCGTCAATGAGGATTCTCACGCCGTGTCTATGAGCGATGGCGATGAGTTCTTCAATCGGGGTCACAGTGCCGAGCACGTTCGAGACATGCGTCACGGAGACGAACTTGGTGCGCTTCGTGAACAGCGCTTCGTAATCGTGCAACTTGAGCTGGCCGGTAGAATCGCACGGAATCACCTTGATAATTGCGCCCGTTTCTTCGGCAATGAGCTGCCAAGGAACGATGTTGGCGTGGTGTTCCAGGATGGAGACGATGATTTCGTCACCCGGCTGGAGCGTCGGCTTCACGTAGGCGTTTGCAACCAGGTTGATGGCTTCGGTCGTACCGCGAACGAAAACAACTTCTTGCGAAGACGGAGCACCGATAAAGTCACGAACGATGTTACGTGCGTTTTCGTAAGCATCCGTCGATGCGGCCGCAAGCGTGTGTGCGCCACGGTGAACGTTGGAGTTCTCGTTTTCGTAGTAGTACTTGAGGCGGTCGATCACTACCTGCGGGCGCTGCGTCGTTGCACCGTTATCGAGCCAGACAAGCGGATGACCGTTAATCTGCTTCGAAAGAATCGGGAAGTCAGAACGGATCTGCGCAAGCGTCTTGGAACCGATGCGGATGGATTCGTTGCGGGAATTTGCACCGCTGTTTGCAGAACCCGTCTTCACGGAGTCGCCACCGAGAGATGTTGGAGCGTCAATCTGGCGGTTCGCTTCGGCAGCCTGCGTCTTGGACACAACCTTCGGGGAGTAGCCCTGTGCAGGTGCGGGTGCAGCCGGAACATCGCTCAGCTGCGATGCAAACTGCGATTCAGGAACCGCAGGGGCTTCAACCGTATTAAGCCAGGTATCGCTAGAATTGCCGCCGTAGGCAAACGGTGCCGAAGACGTCGGCTGGTCGCCATAGGTTGCAAAGGGATGTTCCCAGTCGAAGGCTGGAGTCTGGTTGATGGCTGCGGCACCCTGCGCGGCACTTACACCCTGCGATGCAGAGGCGTTCTGCACTTCGGGAGCTGCGGGGGTTGCTGCGTAAGCACCGTCCGTCAAATCCGGAAAGTACTCGTTTGCCAACTGCTCCAGTTCAGCCGCATTGGGAACTCCGGCGAGTTCTTCCAGCGATCTGGTATCTGGATTATTCGTAGTCATAGTATTCGCCAACCTCTACATCTTCAAGGACTGCAATGGCGTCGTCGGCAAGGATAGCCGCAGAGCAGTACAGGGAAAGCAGGTAAGAA
>JAEEGH010019608.1_pt1 | contig 14171 bp, 11 predicted proteins | sample 9134181 | NCBI WGS metagenome assembly JAEEGH01 (sample SAMN16246544, study PRJNA631951) | gut metagenome | biome: gut microbiome; feature: rumen; material: DP-attached | host: Bos | place: Iran: Karaj | collected 2018-10 | reverse complement strand
ATAACAAACCGGAAGTTCAGAAATCGGAAAAGAAGAAAATCATCCTCAGCGGGATTCAGCCTACCGGCATATTTACGCTGGGAAATTATATCGGCGCGGTGCGCAACTGGCAGCAGTTACAGGAAGACTATCAGTGTGCGTATTTTATCGCGGACCTGCATTCGTTAACAGTGCGGCAGGAAGCGGCAAAATTGCGAAAGCAGAGCCTGGAAGCTTTCGCCCTGTTGCTGGCCTGCGGTATTGATCCGCAGAAAAGCCTTATGTTCATCCAGAGCCATGTGCACAACCACGCGGAGCTCGGCTGGATTCTTGCCTGCAACTCCCTCTTCGGGGAACTGTCCCGTATGACGCAGTTCAAGGATAAATCTGCCAAACATGCAGACAATATCAATGCGGGTCTGTTTACCTATCCATCCCTGATGGCAGCGGATATCCTGCTGTACCAGGCGGACTACGTGCCGGTGGGGGCCGACCAGACCCAGCATTTGGAATTCACTCGGAATGTGGCACAGCGCTTCAATAATCTGTACGGCAACACATTTAAACTGCCGGAAGCCTATCTGCCGCCGGAAGGCGCCAAGATTATGTCCCTGCAGGAACCGGCGAAGAAAATGTCCAAGTCGGATACCAACCCTAAAGCTTTTATTTCCATTCTGGACGACCACGATACCATTATCCGCAAATTCCGCAGCGCGGTTACGGACAGCGAAGCCAAGGTCACGTTCAAAGAAGGCAAGGACGGTATCAACAACCTGATGACCATTTATTCCGTGGTGACCGGGAAGACATATGAGCAGATTGAGGATGAATTCAACGGCAAAGGCTACGGTGATTTCAAGCTGGCAGTTGGGGAAGCGGTTTCCGAAGAACTGCGCCCTGTGCGTGAAAACTTTGCCCGTCTGATGAACGATAAAGCTTACCTGGAAGAAACGTATAGAGCAGGAGCAACGGTGGCACAGCGCATTTCTGACCGGACTCTCGCAAAGGTTAAAAAGAAAGTCGGATTGCTGGCAAATCCGTTTAAATAAAAGTATTATGTGAATTCAACAAAACGAAAAAAGAGGGCAACCTTTCCGGTTGCCCTCTTTTACTTGTTTCAGGGATTATCAGTTAAAGTTCAAACTCCCTGGCTTTTCTGCTCCGATTTCTGCCGTTTCTTTTGCAGGAACAGTACCAGAACCAGCACAGCCACACCGATGATGTCGGTCTCAAAACCGGGTTTCATCAGCAGCAACGCCCCTACAGCCGCAATCACGCGCAACCAGACGGGCATGAAGGTGTAAACGTAACCCTCTACCGCGGTGCCGATTAGGAACACGCCTACGCAGGCAGTACCGGCCGTCAGCAGGCCTTCTGCCAGGGTGGTGTTGATCAGCATCAGCTGGGGCGAGTACACGAACATGAATGGCACGATAAAACCTGCGATAGCAAGTTTCACCGAGGCCACACCTGTCATCATGGGATTGCCTCCGGAAAGTCCGGCAGCCGCGAAAGAAGCCAGGGCAACCGGCGGGGTCAGGTTGGCGAACATGGCGTAGTAGAAGGAGAACATATGCGCTGCGCCTACGGGGATGTTCAGCTTTGACAGGGCCGGGGCCGCGATGGTGGCCGTGATGATGTAGGCCGGGATAGAAGGCAGACCCATGCCCAGGATCATACAGGTGATCATGGTGAAGATCAGGGTAAAGAGGATGCTGGTCTTGCCAAGGGAAATGATGGTGTTGGCCATAGTAAGGCCGAAGCCGGTTTTGGAGCATACGCCGATGATGATGCCTACGCAGGCGCAGGCAACGGCTACGGAAACCGTCTGCTTCGCACCGTCAGCCAGGGCATCCAGCAGGTCCTTCAGGGACATGCGGGTTTCTTTCCGGATAAAAGATACCAGGATGGTAACCAGGATGGTCAGCACTGCGGAGAAAATAACTGTCGTGCCGGAGAAAAACAGCATGTAAAGCAAGAAGAATACCGGAATCAGCAGATGACTGCGCTTCGCCATAACGTCCCCCGTCTTGGGGAGTTTGTCCTTGGGCAGACCTGTAAGGCCGTCTTTGCAGGCCCGCAGGTGTACCTGGATGATGATACTCAGATAGTACAGCAGAGCCGGGATAGCAGCCCAGGTGATGATGTTGGAGTAGGGAACGCTGATCATTTCCGCCATGATGAAGGCTGCGGCGCCCATGATGGGAGGCAGCAGCTGCCCTCCTACAGAGGCGGAAGCTTCTACCGCGCCGGCGAACTCTTTGGAGTAGCCGGTTTTTTTCATCAGCGGGATGGTGAAAGCGCCCGTGGTCACCACGTTGGCCACGGCGGAGCCGTTAATGGATCCTAAGAAACCGGAAGCGATAACCGCAACTTTCGCCGGACCGCCTTTGGTATGACCCGCCAGCGCCAGGGCGATGTCGTTGAAGAACTGCCCCATGCCGCACTTGTGCATGACAGTGCCGAACAGGATGAACAGGAAAATGTAACTGGCGGCTACGCTTACGGACGTACCGTAGATACCTTCCGTGTTGGCAAAGAAATGGTTGGACAGGGAAGGCCAGTCATAACCACGGTGCATGAACATGCCGGGGAATTCACGGCCGAAAAGGCCGTAAATAATGAAGATGATGGACAGGACCGTCAGGGCGTTTCCTGTGACCCGGCGGGAACATTCCAGCACCAGCACCACCAGCAACGTCGCCATGTACAGGTCGGTCTGATTGGGGTTGCCGGCCCGTTCCACCACGCCCAGGTAATCATTCCAGATGTAAAAGGGAACGCTGAAACAGAGCAGGGCCAGGATCCAGTCAATAATAGAAGGCTTGGAGTGATCGGAACTCTTGAAGCAGGGGTACATCAGAAAACCCATTGCGGTGATCATCGCCACATGGATGGAACGGTGCACCAGTGTGACAGGCGGACCGAAAGCCGCGGTGTACAGGTGGTAACCCGAAACCAGCAGGCAGACGATATAGAAGAATTTCGCCATCTTGCCCGAAAACTTGCGGGTGGCGGACTCCTTGTCCAGTTTCTTCACGATTTCCTGTGACTTGGCTTCCAGCTCCTGTTGGGTCTTCTTGTCTAAAAATTCATGTTCCGTTGCAGAATTGTCGTTTCCAGTATTATTGATGTTTTTCTCTTCCATCAAAATACCTCCTTTTCACAATTGCCAGATTGACACGCGTATGCTCGGGAAGGGTTGCCCCCCGGGCGATAAGCTGACCGTTAAGCTTGATGTCGCGGGTGGCAAAATGTGAATTGATCCAGGTAAACTCATGAAATACCTGGTTGATATTACCCATATAGATCATGCCGTCTTCAATCCAGACTTTGGTTCCCTTGTTCTCGGGAATACCGGCCCCGAAAGCGGGGAAGGCGATGGTGTCCAGGATCAGATCGTGGCTGGCGTCAATATGGTAATATTCGTGCCAGGGGATTTTCTCCCAAGAATGAATCCAGCCAAAGAAAAGCTTGTCGCCCTCTTTGGCTGGTACTTCAACATAAATTTCTTTGGTCTGATAATCGTAGATCCGGAGCACGGTCTGCGCCGAATATTCATTGAACACAAACAAAGAAGCGAGAACAAGAAAAAATACGGCAAACAGCGTTAAGTATTTTTTCTTCATTTGTTATTTCTCTGATTTTCAATTACGCAGGTAGTTCTAACTGTACCGGTGCGTTCAGATTATTTCAGGATGCCTTTGTCTTTGTAGAATTTTTCCGCGCCCGGATGGAGCTGTACGGAGGTACCTTTCAGGCCGCGCAGCGCGGTATCCAGTTTGATCTCCCGTTTTGCGGTTGCATGGGAGGCGCCGATGGTAGCCAGGCCTTTTTCGGAGTAGAAGCCGTCCAGCAGGTCATATACAACAGCGTCCGGCAGTTTCTTGGAAACCAGCATGATGTTCATTACAGCTGCGGTGGTGGTGTCCGCGTCGGTGCCGTAGGTAGCTTTCGGGATCTTCCATTCTACATAAAACGGATACTTTTTGGTCAGGTTCTTCAGAGCATCGCCTTCGACCGGTACGAATACGATCTTTTTAGTGGTACCCAGTTCTTTAATGGTGGCGTTGCCCAGGCCGGAGGTTACAAATGCAACGTCACACTGACCGTTCTTCATCTGATCGATGGCTTCGCCGTAGGACAGGTAGTCAACCTTGGCGTCCTTGTAGGTCATGCCGTTGGCTTCGAAGATCATGCGGGCGTTCAGTTCTACGCCGGAGTTGGGAGCGCCTACGCCGACTCTCTTGCCTTTGATGTCTTTAAAGGATTTGATGCCGGAATCGGAAGTGGTTACAATCTGTACAACGTTCGGCCACAGGCCCATCATAGCCCGCAGGTCGGTGGCTTTCGGCTTGCCTTCGTAAGCACCGAAGCCTTCTACAGCCTGGATTACGGAGTCGGACATGGCAATGGCAAGTTCACCTTTGCCGGTCAGGATGGCGTTGATGTTTTCGCCGGTAGCGCCGGTGGCGGTAGCGCTGGTCTTGTAACCCATTTCACCTACAACTTTGGAGAAAGCGCCGCCGATCGGGAAGTAAATTCCGCTGGTGGGACCCGTCAGTACGGTAATGAATTCTTTGCTGCGGTCAACTTTAGCCGGAGCTGCGGTAGCAGCTGGTTTCGCACCGTCTTTCGGGGCGTCGGCTTTTTTATCTCCGCCGCCGCAGGCTGCAACGCTCAGAGCCAGAGCCGCGATCATAGCCGCGCTTAAAACTTTTTTCATCATAATTTTCTTCCCCCTTTTCACATAAATGTGATTTTATTGAGTCAGGTTCTGTTGCTTCATTCGCCGGTAACGGAATTGATTAATACATGGACCCGCTTTTCCCGTATCGGCGAAAAGCATATTACCAGTCAAATTATAACATATTTAATGGCAGTTGTGTAACTCTCAAATTGTTTTTTTGTGTATTCTTAATTAAATTCCGTTTTCGTGTTATAATACTTGTTAAAATTAATACAATACAGGAGGCGAAGAGATGAGAAAAACGTTAGGGAAGTATTCCGTCCGTTCTGTAAATCTGTTATCTGTCTGCCTGTTGTCGCTGTTCCTGTTCGGCAGCTTCGGTTGTGCCCAGGACAAGCCCATAGTGTTCGATTACGCATCCCAGCCGGAAGAATTTGTGGTGAAACTGAAACCGAACCAGAAATACACCATTGTAAGGGGAAAGGATTCTTTCCCGTTTTCCCTGACCCTGAAAAACGATATGTTGCTGGATAACGGGACTTCTCATTTAATCTGGAACAAAATTGACAGGGAAGCCCGCATGCTGCGTGCCGGGGAACGGGTTCCTTATCTGATCCATGCTGACGGAAAAGATTTTTTGTATATTTACGGAGACAAAGCAGGGGACCTGAATTTTATCGAACTTTCGGATACAAACAGTGTAAGGGGGGCCGATAACGCCCAGCTGCACTTTTTTGAAGAGCCGAAGGATCCGAAGAATTTACCGGTCCGGATCGGAATCAATGTGCTGGGGCCTGCGGCGGCGGAGCTTCGCTATCATGTGGGAAAGCTTGGCAAACCTACCCCCAATGAGAATCCGGATGGGTACCGGTATTGCATCGCAGAAAACCGGAAAGAAAAGCTTGTGGCAACGAAAGACGCGCGGGTCCTGATTTTTGCAAATGCAGACGCCGCAGAAGGAAAAGAAGAAACACTTCCGTCCGGAAGCGTGTTCACAAGACTGCGTACCAGCAAGCATCTCTATACCGACCTGTTGCTGGAAGACGGCCGGGTGTTCCGGGTAAAAGAACGATACTTGTTCAGCGAGCCCCGCGCAATCATGGATGTGAGGGATCTGGCGGATAAACAATTCGAGTACAGGAAGATGGAGTCATAAGTTTGGAGGCTTTTCGTTGAAATTAGACATCACGTTTCTTCATCTTGTTATTATGCTGCTGACAATTGCAGTTGTGATTTTCGGCGGTATTTATACAGCAAGGGCGGTGAAAAGTGCGGAGGGGTACAGCCTGGGCGGGCGTTCCGCCGGATTCCACCTGGTGGCAGGCTCCATTGCCGGCACTGTAATCGGAGGCGGTTCTACGGTAGGAACGGCGCAGATGGCGTCAACCATAGGGCTGTCTGCCTGGTGGTTCACCCTGTCCAGCGGCATCACTTTTATTATCATGGGCTTTTTATACGCCCGTCCTTTACGTAAAACAGGACTGGAAACTGTTTCCCAGTGCCTGGTGTTGAATTACGGGAAAACCACGGGGTCCATCGCCAGCTGGGTTACCACCATCGGTATTTTTTTCAGCCTGATACCCAGCAGCCTCTCGGGTATCGGCATCATCTGCGCGGTGTTCGGTGTTTCCATCTGGACGGCGGCTCTGATCCTGATATCACTGGTCGTCTGCTATGTCTACTTTGGCGGCATGAAAAGCGCCGGAGTAGGCGGTATCCTGAAAATGTTCATTTTGTTCACCAGCCTGTTTCTGGCGGGGGGCGCCGCTTTCTGGGCCATCCATACCGATCCGGCCATCCGGGCGGCCCTGCCTGATTTTCCGTGGTTCAGTCTTTTGGGGCGGGGGGCAGGCAGCGCAGCATCCAATTTCCTGTCTGTACTGGTGGGGGTTATCTGTACGCAGACCTATATCCAGGCTCTGTTTTCCGCAAAAGACCCGCAAACAGCGGCTTACGGTGCTTTCGCCGCTGCCCTGGTAGCCATTCCTGTGGGACTTCCCTGTTCCATGATAGGTATGTATATGCATGCGGTTGAGCCCAACGTACAGCCCCTGCTTGTGTTGCCAACATACTTGCTGCATCATCAGCCGGCCCTTATCGGGGGCATGGCCATGGGCGGTATCATCATTTCCATCATCAGTTCCATCGGCGGCCAGTCTCTGGGCATGGGAACTATCGTTTCCAAAGATATCCTGGCTCCGCTGTTCAGCATAAAAAATGACAGCACTCTGCTGAAGCTGAACCGGGTCACCGTAGTGTTGATCATGGTCATCGGTTGCGTGTTTTCCATTATTTTCAAGGATACCCAGATCCTGTTCTGGAACTATCTGTCTCTGGGCCTGAGGGGCGGCGGTATCTTTTTGCCTCTGACCCTGGCCGTGTTCAAACCGGGCTGCGTCAGCAGCAAATGGGTAATCATTTCAATGGTGGCAAGTACCGCAGTGGCCATTATAGCTACGATTATACAGACGCCGGTTAAACCTATGTTCCTTGCGGTGGCGGTGAGCCTGATCCTGCTGTTGCCGGGGATTCTGTCAAAGAAAGAATGACTGCGGTGCGCAGCTTGATAATAGTATTAACAAAGGATGGTTGGTTATGTCATGTAAATCCGTTTTTGTTAAAAATTCTGCTAAAAGGATACTGATGACGCTGTTGCTTTTGCTGGCGGTGTGTAACTTCACGGGGGTAACGTGCGCAGAGGCAGCCGAAAATCGTCGTTCGGGCAGTAAAACTGAACAGGGGCTGAGTTCAAAAGGATCTGCAGCGCAGCACGCTGCTGTGTCACATGAAAAAGTCAGGTCTGTTGCCGGGGAGAGTAAGCCTGCGGCATCTGTAAAAACAACGGCAGTAACCGCTGTCAAAGATTCTGTGCCACTGCCTGCAAAGACTACGGTTCCTTCCATCGTGCGTAAATCCGTTAAGATTTCCGCCGTAGGAGACTGCACCATCGGCTGGGATGACCGCTTCAGCTGGGGCAACCGGTTCGATGCGTATCTGGAAAGCAACAACGGGGATTACAGCTATTACCTGGCAAAGGTCAGGGAAGTGTTCCGGGAAGACGATTTTACCATTGCCAACCTGGAAACAACATTTACTTCTTACCCGGTAAAAATGGAAAAAACGTTTAACTTCTCCGCGCCGGACGCGTATAAGAATGTGCTGCTGCAAGGCTGCATAGACGCAGTCAGCCTGGGCAACAACCACACCTATGATTTCGGCGAAAGGGGCTATCTGGATACTATGGCCGCGCTGGACAGCATCGGTATCCCGTATTTCGGTCATGATAAATATCTGGTGAAAGAAGTCTGCGGAGTAAAAATCGGATTATTCTCGTTGCTGGATTACGGATGTCAGTTCTATCATGAAATTGACAAGGCGCTGACATACCTGAAAAGCCAAAAATGTGATTTGATCATTGCCTGCATGCACTGGGGCGTGGAGCATACCTATGAGCAGACCTGGGCGCAGGTCACCATGGCCCATTACCTGGTCGATAACGGCGTGGATCTGGTACTGGGCAGCCATCCCCACGTGCTTCAGGGCATTGAGAAATACAAAGGGAAATACATCCTGTATTCCATGGCCAATTTCTGCTTCGGCGGCAATACGGACCCCGATGACAAAGACACCATGATTTTCCAGCAGACCTTCACATTTGTTAATGGTGAGTTGCAACCGGATGATTACATTAAAATCATTCCGGCATCCGTTTCCGGCGTAAGCTATTGCAATAATTACCAGCCTGTGGTGCTGGAAGGCGCGGAAAAGGAGCGGGTGATGCGGAAGATCATGAGATACAGCAGCGGGTTTGAGTACAGGGAATAAACGATAAAAAGGCGTTGTCTGACGGGAGTAATACCTGCGTCAGACAACGTTTTTTGTTTTCAGCAGAGCATGCAGCAACATGGTTAATATCTGCCTGCTGCTTCGCGAAATGCGGCTTCGCCGTCCCCGTAAATTGCCGGTGATGTCCCGGCGTCAGACAGATATGGCGTCAGCAGCATGATGACTTCCGTTTTGCTTTTACTCCTGAAATGGTTTTTAAACAGAAAACCTAACAGAGGGATTTTGGAAAGGAAAGGGATCCGCTGCAGCTGCTTTTGTTCTTCTTCGCTGATGAGGCCGCCGATGACCAGTGTTTCGCCGTTCCGCATACGTACATTGGTATCGGTAGTCCTGCTGTTGATGCGGTAGTTTTTCAGCTCGCTGATTAGGGTGGGCGTGCTGACCTCGGTATGGACTGCAGACGTGATATAACCGTCGTCGCTGACGATGGGCGTATACTTCAGCTTGATACCTGCGTCCACGTATTCGGTAGAATAGGTACTCTCGCCGTTATTGTGCTTTTCCGTAACAACGGGAATATGGCTTCCGATAAATATGCTGGCTTCTTTCCCCGGCAAGGTGATCAGGGATGGAGTTGCCAGTACTTTTGCCTTACCGCTGGTAATAAGGGCATTCAGTGTCGCACTGAACTGAAACTGCGCACCGGTCCGGCGCCACAGGCGGAGATGCCCCTTGTCGGCTGTGTTTGTTGTGCCGTTCTTTGGTGAAGAAGCATTATCACGTTCTTCCTTGTTGTATTGAGGCAGTGTATCCCAGTTCCACTGTATCCCCAGGTTCTTTTCGTCAGACTGGCTGATGGACAGGACTTTTGCTTCCAGGGTGACCTGTTGGGTGGTTTTATCCAGAATTCGTAACGTTTCTTTAATCTTCCGTGCTTCGGCAGGGCCGCCGTTGAAAAGGAGGCTGTTGCTGCCAGCGTCTGCCGCCAGTTTGCCGGTGTTCAGGATGGCGGACAGCGATTTCTGTAAATCTTCTGCTCTGGCGTAATTCAGGGGAAACGTGTAAAAACCGGCGGACAACTTTTTCAGCGTATCGTCCCGTGATATGAGGATTACACTGTCGTTTTCCGTATAGGTGAGACCCTGAACGGCAGCCAGGGTTTCCAATGCGGTGTTCAGGGAAACATTTTCCAGTTGCAGCGTTACCGGTTCATGGACCATCGTGTCAGCAATCACGTTTTTGCCTGACATTTTTGTCAGTGCTGCCGCGATTTCCTTAAGAGAAGCGTTTTTTACAGACAGGGAAATCAGGGAATTCTCATTTTGCTTGTATTCCGGGCTACCGTTATGCTGTTCCACCACGTGCTGTGTAAAGGATTCAGCGGATAAAGGTCTGGCAGGAGTTCCGGCGCCGGCAGGTTTTGTCAGGGCAAATACGAGGAAAAAAGCAAAGCCGGTGATAAAAACATTTGAAACACAAAACAAATTCATCTTGAATGGATAATTCAATTATTATAACCCTCCTTGTATACCATTATTGTTGTAATGTCAGCGTAACAGGCTTCATACCGGAACCACTCTTTTCCGGATAAAGCGATACAGCCGCTGCTGTGATTTCCCTTACGTAATATCCGTTCCCTAAGGATTCGCCGCGGCGGAAGGCCCCCTGGATTCTCTGCCAGTGAAGCAATGCGAGTTTTTCTTTACCGTTGTCAAAGACGCCGGCAACGCGCGGATCCTGCGAACCGGGAGCGGGAGATGCAGCGGATTGTTGTACGTCGGTGCGTTTCAGGGATTCCTCAAAACGATTTTTTCCTGACACAAAACTTTTCTTTCCCTGTGTAACATGTTGTTGTTTCCGCAACGCTTCAGGCAGTGCAAAGGGATCGCGCTGTACTGCAGCGTCCGGGTGTTTGTCGTCTGGTGACGAATCGAAAATCCTGTTTTTGTCTGCCTTCTTTTCAGGCAATAAAATACCAGAGGCACTGTGAGTTACAGGTGTCTCTGGTATCTTTTTACGTGTATTCACTATGGAGTCAGCCTGTATTTTTTTGGCCTGACTGTAACTGGCTGCTTCTTTTTTTCCCGTGACCTGCGGAACAGAAACCGGCTCGTTAGCGGTATGACATCCCGATACAAAAAAAGAAAAAACCATAAAGGCTGTAAGTTTTCCGGAAAAAGATTTATTTATTTGTAAAAAGCCGCGCATGCGTTTCCTCCTGAAAGCGCGTACGCAATGTCTGTATTTTTCCTGTGTTTGCCGCAACAGTGTCATTATAGCGCTGACGGGGAGAAAAGGAAAGCGGTTGTCTGAAAGTTCATAAATAGTTTTCTGATTTATGTGGATTTGTACAAAACCAGGGAAATTTACCCAAATTAAAAAGAATAGTTCACAAAAAGTTTATAATTGGGCTTTATGTAATATTTAAAATACAGGAGAGTGCTGGTAATATAATCTCGTGCCCTTAGAAAACAGGATAATACAGGAAAAGGAGATGATTTGTTGTTACAATACCAGCTGAAAGCGGAAGATGCACCGGTTTTGCATCTGCTGGATGGGATTATCGTACAGGGTCTGAAAGCAGGGGCCAGTGACATCCATTTGGAACCGGGGACAGAACGTAACCGGGTCCGGTACCGGATTGACGGAGTGTTGCAGCAGGCGCAAAGAATTCCGATGGAACGTCATACAGCACTGATTTCCTGTGTGAAGCTGATGGCAGGTATGGATATAGCGGAAAAACGCAAACCGCAGGACGGAAGGGCACAGGTTACCCACAGCGGACAGAAGATCGATCTGCGTATTTCTTCCCTTCCTACAATACAGGGAGAAAAAATCGTCATCCGGGTGCTGGATTCGGGAGCGGATCAGCTCCGGTTGGAGGATATGGGTTTTACAGGGGAAAACCTGGCCCGGTACAGGACCATGTACAAAGCATCCTACGGATTAATTCTGATTACCGGGCCCACCGGCAGCGGAAAGACTACCACGCTGTACGCGACACTGCAGGAACTGAATCAGCCGGAGCGGAACCTCATCACGGTGGAAGACCCCGTTGAGTATCGTATGGAAGGGGTGAATCAGGTTGCGGTCAACACGAAGATTGGAATGACCTTTGCCAATGGGTTGCGTGCTATTTTACGGCAGGATCCCAACATTATCATGATTGGGGAGATACGTGACCGGGAAACTGCGGAGATAGCCATTCAGGCCGCACTGACCGGGCATCTTGTTTTCAGCACCCTGCATACCAATACAGCTGCCGGCGCGGTTACACGTCTGCTGGACATGGGCATAGAACCTTTTCTGGCGGCATCGGCCCTGCGCGGGGTCGTGGCCCAGCGTCTGGTGCGGAAGCTGTGTCCGGCCTGCAAAAAAAAATACATGGCGGAAAAAGCCACGTGGGAATGGAAGCGCTTTCGAAACCCGGTCTGTGAAGGAAATAAGCGGGATGAAATGAAAGAACCGGACAGCCTGATATTATACCGGCAATCCGCTTGTGACGCATGCCGTCAGTCCGGATACAGGGGACGTATGGCTGTACATGAAGTACTGCCGGTCAATGGGGTTTTAAAAGACAAGATCATCTGCGGCGCTTCGGAACTGGAGCTGTGGAACGCGGCAAAAAGAGAATTTCCGGACATTTCTTCCCTGGAAGAAGACGGCATACGAAAAGTAGTGCAAGGCGTTACATCAGTACACGAATTACTGCGCGTGATGGGGACGGTGTGAGATGAGTTGCAGGATAGACCAACTGTTGCTGCAGGCAGCGGAAATGAACGCATCCGACTTGCATATCAGTGAAGGGGGACCAATCATTGTCCGCGTTGCCGGGGCATTGGCAAAACCGGGCGGTGTCCTGCCTGACGTTTTCTCTCTGTTTGAACCGATACTGCCGGAAAAACAGAGTACTGTGTTGAAGATAAAAGGCGAATGTGATTTCGCTTATGCGCTTGCTTCCGGGCACCGTTTCCGTATCAACTTATACCGCAGCATGGAAAGGCTGGACGCCGCTGTCCGGATTATTCCCAACAGTATTCCCACTTGCCGAGGATTGGGATTGCCGGAAGCGCTGCGGAAACTTTCAGAGTTAAAAAGCGGTCTGGCGTTGATTACCGGCGTTACGGGTTCCGGTAAAAGTACGACGCTTGCTGCGATCATTAATGAAATTAACAGGAACAGGGCTGTACATATTTTAACGTTGGAAGATCCTGTAGAATACAGATTCACTTCAGACAGAAGCCTGATCCATCAGCGGGAGGTTGGAAGCGATACCGTGGATTTTGCCTCCGGGCTCAGGGCGGCGCTGCGGGAAGATCCGGATGTGATCGTTGTCGGGGAACTGCGTGATCTGGAGACGATTTCTATTGTTGTCACAGCAGCGGAAACCGGCCATCTGGTTTTGTCTACGCTCCATACCCGCAGCGCGGTAGAGACCGTTGACCGTATTATTGACGTGTTCCCTGAACAGCAACAACGGCAGATCCGTGTCCAACTGGCCGGCTGCTTGCAGGCCGTGGTTTCACAACAGCTTCTGCCGGATAAGCGGGGCGGCAGGACGGCGGCTTTTGAAATTATGATAGTTACACCCGCTTTGCGCAATCTGATCCGCGAAGGGAAGACACAGCAAATGGGCTCTTATCTTCAAACCGGCGGTCAGTATGGCATGCAGACAATGGAGGCTGCCCTTGAGGAATTAAAGCGAAGAGGACGGGTTTAACGGACCTTGCGTGGTTTTTTCGCTTTTCAAAATGTCTATTGCCCAGTTCCGGTCAATGATTGAATCCTTTTTACGGGGACCTTCCAATACATTGCTGTACCGGTCGATTATCTGATTATAAACATTTGCAACATACTGATCAAAAGAAACACTGGCAGTCTGTCCGCTGTTCTTGTCCTGGAAGACAAGTTTTCTTTCCCTTGTTTCTTTATTAATTATAAAAAAAGCATTTTTAATACGAAAGCCAGATTCGGATAACTGGCGTTCAGCCTCGGAACCTACTATGACTTTGGCAAGTTCTACTATCCTGTCGTCCAGGCCGGAATCGAAAATGGCCAGCTTTTCCAAAAATTCTTCGTGGGTACGTACGATGCGGTATCTGTAACGTGCCAGAGCATTTTCCAGCAATCTGTCATCGGCTTCCGTGTCTGAGCCGGAATCTGATTTGTCATCCTGAGATGTTCCGGCGGATACGTTTTCCAACAGTTTCTGTGTATTATTCACTTCTTCATCTTCCGGGATGTAATAAATCATCAGTCCGTTTTCCATCTGATGATATAAAAAAGAATAATTGATTGTTGAGGTCTGCCCGCAGTAAGGGCAGCAGAACCTGAATAATGAAAGATTGCGAACCTGCCCGTATGTTTCGGGATGGGTTTTGGTGTTAATGCTGTTCCAGATATTAAAGTAGGCAGTGCGATGACAATGTGGACAGAGAATCATTTGTTTTGCAACGTCAGACATGCTTATTACTCCTTGCTATAATCAGGCGGCGATACCGGGCAGTAAAGGAAGAACGTTTTCAGTACTGTTTAGAAGCTCTTAAGTAGTTATGCAATAGGTTATAACTAATTATATCATGTATAGTACAGGAACTAAAATCACATTTTTGACGCAAATTATATTTGCGTCACAGCCACTGTTCAAGGTATAATAATACTAACAGTATTGTGTTAATTATTATTTTTCAATGAAAAGGAGATGCTATCATGAGTT
>JAEEGH010019607.1_pt1 | contig 14172 bp, 9 predicted proteins | sample 9134181 | NCBI WGS metagenome assembly JAEEGH01 (sample SAMN16246544, study PRJNA631951) | gut metagenome | biome: gut microbiome; feature: rumen; material: DP-attached | host: Bos | place: Iran: Karaj | collected 2018-10 | reverse complement strand
CTGAAGGCTTACGTTGACAACCTAAACAAACTACTGCCGGGCCGCGGGTTGGAGAACCTGCCGCTGAGCGAGGTGATTTGCAAGTCTGAAGGCGGATTATTCAACAACGCCGGACAGGTGCTGAACCACGCCATGTATTTCGAGCAGTTCAGCAACGATCCCAAGCCGATGGGCGAGAAGATGAAGGGGCTGTTGGAGCGCGACTTCGGCTCGGTGGAGGCTTTCAAGAAGGAGTTTGAAAAGAAGGGCGCCACGCTGTTCGGCAGCGGATGGGTGTGGCTCTCAGCTGATGCCCAAGGCAAACTGGTCATCACACAGCAGAAAAACGCTGAGAATCCTGTCACCATGGGATTGCGGCCGCTGCTGACCTTCGACGTGTGGGAGCATGCCTACTACCTCGACTACCAGAACCGCCGCGCCGACTACCTGGCGGCATTGTGGCAGGTTGTCGACTGGGCTATAATCGAGAATCGATTATAGCCATTGCGTGATTGCGTGATTGTGTTATTGCGTGAGTATTCCTGCGACTAACACATTGACGCATTAACACATTAACGCATTATCATTATGCTAGTAAAGACTTACGGGAGTGCGATACTGGGCGTGAACGCGCTGATGGTCACCGTGGAGGTGAACGTGGGCGACGGGGTGGGCTTGTTTATGGTGGGCCTGCCCGACAACGCCGTGAAGGAGAGCGCCCAGCGTATCTCGTCGGCTTTCGAGGAGAGCGGCTTCCGTATTCCTGGCAAGCGTATCGTGGTCAACCTGGCGCCTGCCGACCTGAAGAAGGAGGGCACCGCCTACGACCTCACTATCGCCATAGGCGTGCTGGGGGCCATAGGGATGGTGAAGCCCGACGAGCTGGACAAGTATGTCATCATGGGTGAGCTGGGGCTGGACGGAAGCTTGCGGCCCATCAAGGGCGTGCTGCCGATAGCCATAGAGGCGAGGAGGCAGAAGTGCAAAGGCCTAATAGTGCCTGCGGAGAATGCCCGCGAGGCGGCGATAGTGAACAACCTGGAGGTCTACGGAGCCACTAGCCTCAAGGAGGTGGCCGACTTCCTGAACGGCGAGGGCAGCATAGAGCAGACGGTGATGGACACCAGAGCAGAGTTTGCACGCTCGCTGAACAGCTATGAATATGATTTCGCCGACGTCAAGGGGCAACAGACGGTGAAGCGATGCCTGGAGATTGCCGCCGCCGGCGGACACAACGCAATCATGATAGGCCCGCCGGGCAGCGGAAAGACGATGCTTGCCAAGCGTATGCCGGGCATACTGCCGCCGCTGACGCTCGGCGAATCTTTGGAGACAACACAGATACACTCGGTGGCGGGACTTATGAGGAAGGAGGATGCGCTGATAGCGGTGCGACCGTTCCGCGCGCCGCATCATACGATATCGGATGTTGCCCTAGTTGGCGGCGGTACCAATCCCAAGCCCGGGGAGATATCGCTGGCACATAATGGAGTGCTCTTTCTCGACGAATTGCCCGAGTTCAAAAGGACGGTGCTTGAGGTGCTGCGACAGCCGATGGAGGAGCGGAGAGTGACCATATCGAGGGCCAAGCAGACGATAGAGTACCCGGCATCCTTTATGCTTATCGCCGCCATGAATCCGTGTCCCTGCGGCTACTACAATCACCCTACTATTGAGTGTACTTGTCCGGCAGGAGCGGTGAAGCGTTACCTGAACAAAGTGAGCGGGCCGCTGATGGACCGAATAGACATACACATCGAGGTGACGCCTGTGCCGGTGAGCCAGCTGAACAAAGAAGAGAAGGCCGAGTGCAGCGCTGCCATCCGCGAGAGGGTTGTCGCCGCCCGTGCGATACAGACAGCACGATTTGCGGGCAATCCCGGGGTGCATTGCAACGCCCAGATGGGCAGCAAGCTGACGCGCCAGTACTGCGTGTTGACCGACGAGTGCCGCAATATTATGGAGATGGCGATGAACCGACTCGGCCTCAGCGCACGTGCCTACGACCGCATCCTGCGTGTCGCCCGCACCATCGCCGACCTTGAAGCCGTACTCGATATCAACCCCGACCACCTGAGGGAGGCCATCACATACAGGTCGCTGGATAGAGACAGCTGGGGGAGGTAAAGGAATGTTTGAAAAAAGAATGAAAAAATGATACGCGAAGAGACTGTTTTTGGACCTATTTTCAGCCGACGGCTCGGTAGTTCGCTCGGCATAAACCTGTTGCCCGAGAAGGGCAAGATATGCAATTTCGACTGCATATACTGTGAGTGCGGCTGGAACCGCGACGGTCGCAACGACACGGTGCTGCCCAGTGCCGAGAAGGTGCGTGGCGACTTGGAACGAAAGCTGCAACGGCTTGTGAAAGAGAATACCCCTGTGGACAGCATCACCTTTAGCGGAGACGGCGAGCCTACGCTGAACCCAGAGTTTCCGCAGATTATAGAGGACACTTTGCGACTGCGCGATGAGTATTATCCCAAAGCCAAAGTAAGCGTGCTGAGCAATGCCACGCGCGTCCACCTGCCCGAGGTGTTCAACGCCTTGCGCAAGGTCGACAACCCAATAATGAAGATTGACGCGCCGACAAACGAGCTGGTTGCCAAGATAAACCAGCCAGCGCCTGGTTATGATGTGCAGCGTGTGGTAGAAGCCTTGAAGCAGTTTGGCGGCAACTTCGTGCTGCAGACGTGCATGCTTAGAGGTAATGGTTTTGACTCGTCGCGGCCCGAGGTGGTTGACGGCTTGATGGACATCGTGCGGCTGCTGAAGCCCTGCGAGTGGATGGTTTATACCATCGACCGTGCGACGCCGATGGAGGGGCTTGAGAAGTTTAGCCCACAGGAGATGAAGGCTTTGGTGCAACCTGTCATTGACGAGGGTTTCACCAAGGTGCAGATAAAAGGTGCGGTGGAAGACAACTAAGGTGTGGCAGCAATGGTAAGCAATCCGTTTATAATATACAAAGCTTCGGCAGGTGCGGGAAAGACTTACGCCCTTGTGAGAGAGTATCTAAAGATGGCATTCTCGCTCGGTGAGAAGCGGCTCGACGAGGGATTCCGCTCGATATTGGCCATCACCTTCACCAAGAAGGCCACCGGCGAGATGAAGGAACGCATACTCAATGACCTGGCAATCATGGCAAAAGAGCCTGCTGTGCCTGGGGCGGGAGGCATTGCCGCCGATGTGCTCGACGGGTTGAACGCCGAGGGAGTGGCCACAACGCCAGAACAGCTGCAGAGGATGGCCGAGAAGCTGCGGAGTGCGATACTGCATAATTATACCGACTTGTCGGTGAGCACGATAGACAGCTTCATGCATCGCATCGTCCGCACCTTTGCCCACGATTTGGGCCAACCAGCCAACTTCGAGGTGACCACCGAGCAGCAGAAGATACTCGACGAGGCTGTGGTCAACATCATCTCGCGGGCAGGTACTGAACGATATGAAGATTTGTCGGCTGTGTTGCAGGCTTTTGCCGACAGCCGTATGGAGGAGGGGAAGGGTTTTAACCTTGAGAGTGAGATAAAGATGCTAGGCAAGCAGCTGTTCAACGAGGATGCCGGCGACCACCTGCAGCAGCTGTCGACGTTGGATCTAAAGGACTTCGTTACGATACGCAACGACCTGGTGGCCGAGAAAAGGCGTGTGGAGGCGCAGGTGCAGGCCAAAGGCAAGGAGATGATAGCCTTGCTGCAAGCCGCTGGATTGACTGCTGAGACAGCAAACGGCAAGTCGAGGGGCTATTATGGTTTCTTCGACAAGATGGCCAACGGCGAGTTTGCCAACGGGAAGGTCGATGAGGTGCAGAAGAGTGTGGTGAATGCCTTTGAGGACGACAAGCTGACCGCTACCAAGTGTCCGGCGGACCTTGTCGCCAGCGTCGACGCCATGAAGCCTCGGTTGATGGCGAAATATGAGGAGGTGAAGGCCCTGCTGGCGGATGCAGGCCCAAGGAAGAATACCTGCGACCTGCTGTTGCGCAATATATACTCGATGGCTCTGCTGAACTTGCTCGACAAGGAGATGCGCACATATGCCCACGATAACGATATGGTGCATCTGTCGGACTTCAACAAGATGATAAACGCCGTGGTGGAGGACGAGGAGAATCCCGCGCCCTTTGTCTTCGAGCGGCTCGGTAACCGATACAGCCATATGCTCATAGACGAGTTCCAGGACACCTCGATAATGCAATGGCACAACTTGGTGCCGCTGGTGGAGAACGGCGTGAGCCAGGGGATGGAGTCGTTGGTGGTGGGTGACGGCAAGCAGTCGATATATCGTTTCCGACAGGGAGATGTGCGGCAGTTTGTGCGACTGCCATTTGTCGACGGTATGAAGCACCACGGCAAGGTGCTTTCGATGCCTGGCAACTACAGGATTGAAAATATAAAGCACAACCGTCGCAGCGCTAGTGCGATAGTGAACTTCAACAACGCGCTGTTCAACTATCTGGCGCGAGAAGTGTATGGCGCTGACGTCGCTACGGGTCAGGAAGCCAATGCGATGGTGCAGAGCATATACATTGGTCGCGATGCCAACGGCGACCTGAAGCCCGAGCCCGATCAGGAGCTGCGGCAGGAACTCTACAAGAAAGAGAACGGCCATGTGGAGGTGAACTTTGTGGCTAAGGCCGATGCCGAAGAGGGCGGGTTCGAAAGCGTTGAGGATGCCATCTATGACGGTGTGCTGCGCACCATACAGCGGCTGAAAGAGAAATGCGGTTACAGCTACAAGGATATCGTTGTGCTGGCGCGTACCAATGCCCAGCTGGCTGCCATAGGTCGCTACCTGATGCAGCATAGCGACGTGCCGCAAACTTCGACGGAGTCGTTCTATCTGGTTGAGAGCCATGCGGTGATGGCTGTGATAGCCGTGCTGCGGTTGATGCACAACGCCGCCGACCGTACGGCAGAAGCCGACCTGGCATTCCGCCTGGCGGCTTTGGGAATAGACGGAGGACGGTGGGCAGCGGTGACCGACCAATGGGCGGCCGAACCTAAAAAGGTGGATTCGGCACGGTTGCCGGAGGGGTTGAATCTGAATTATCTGGCGGCACTGGATCTGTATGACTGCTGCGAGGAGATTGTGAGGGTTCTGAAGCTGGATGGCATAGACACATTGTATATGTCGTCGCTGTTGAACTATGTGGCCGACTTTGCATCGCACCATCGCCAGGATGTTGGCGACTTCCTGAAATGGTTCGACGATAAGAACAAAGGCGGAGAATCAAGGAAGAAACTCTCGGCGTCATCGTCGGAAGAGGTTGATGCCGTGCAACTGATGACGATACACAAAGCCAAGGGCTTGGGTAAGCCGGTGGTGATATGTCCCCTGTTTTTCGAGACGGTTCATTCGCCGAAAGTGTGGGTGGATGTGCCGTCGTCGCTGGCTTCCGCCAAAGGGCCAACACTACCAACGGCCTTCGTCGGGCTCCCCGACAAAAAGACCTACTTCGACGATGTGCGCAAGCAGGAGGTGATGATGAACGAGGTAGACGAGCTGAACATGCTCTATGTGGCCCTCACGCGTCCTACCGAGCAGCTGTATATATTCTGCCCCGACCCCAGCGACATAAAGAACCCCAAGGCGCGCGACCTCAGATACCCGACGTTGCTGTACAACTTTGTGAATGCCAAAGGATATGAGAGTGGTGATGCGTTGTTTGTGCATCAGGAGAAGGGTGGGGGTGCAGAGGAGAAGCCCAAGAGGCAGGAGCATGTGAGGAAGTTGAGCTATACCGATTGGACCGACCGAGTGCTCATTGCGTCGCCATCGGAAGATGCCCTCACGCCGTTGCAGGAGAGCAAGATACGCTTTGGTAACTATGCACACGACCTATTGGCCGACGTTTGTCATGCAGGCGAGGTGGAAGATGCCATTAAGCGTTTTGCCGCAAAGGGACAGGCGAACGACGACGAGATGGCCCGTTTAGCCGATATGGCAAGGAGGGCGGTGAGTGACGAGGCCACACGGCGATTCTTCGACCCGGCCTATGAGGTGAAGAACGAGTGTGAACTGGTGCGCGACGGCCGCCGCGAGCGTCCCGACAGGGTTGTTATCACACCGCAAGAGACATGGGTTGTTGATTTCAAGACGGGCGAGCACCTGGATTCATATTCCGACCAGGTGAGACGTTACTGCGAGGCATTGCGCGACATGGGATATCCCAACGTCAGCGGCTGGCTGTTGTATCTTGAACCCGAAGTCGAGGTTGTGGCTGTGTAAAAATATTTTACGGTATTAAAATTTTTTCGTACTTTTGCATTTTAATTACAAACGATAATTCACATGAAAAAAATAGTGATTCTCCTAGCGGCAATGGCCGTTTTGACGTCTGCCGGCGCACAGGTTGTCGTGGGGTTGCAGGGTGGATATTACCAGACGAAGACTGTCAATTCGTGGAACGACGACTATTTCAAGTCGAGCACTTGGCTTGGCGGCCTGCAGGTGGGTTATATGGTTACGCCGAAACTGTATGTCGGTGTCATGGGTGGCTATCTGAGCAACAGTTGGGACACCCTGACCACGCAGATCGACACTATATTCGAGGGTCAGCCACGCCAGTTTGACAACTTCCGCTACCAGTATGCCCGCACGGGTTGGACGGTGGCACCGCAGGTGAAGTACGAGATATTCAAATACGGCAACATGCACTTCCATCTCTTGCTGCAGGGCAACATTCGCTCGTTGGGTTACACCAACATCCTGCAGAGCTACAATACGCCTTTCCGCAACAACAACGAATATCAGGAGGGTGCCGGCTACCCGATGGACGACAGCGTGAAATATTTCTCGTGGGGAATCAGCCTGAGACCTACCATCACATACGAGTTCTCGAAGCATCTCAGCGCAGAGCTGAGCCTCGATTTCCTCAGCGTGGGCTATATCAGCGAAAAGGAGACACACGACGGCTCGAAGCCCTCGGATTACCATATGGTCGACGGTGAGCGTGTGCAGAACGTGCGCACCACCAACACCATGTATGCGGGCTTGAACACCCTGATGGAGACGCTGCGTTGGGAGAGCCCCATGCTGCGACTGGGATTTAATTACACTTTCTAGGATATGTTTACACAAGAGCATGGATTGTACGTCGCCCATTGCGACGAGGGAGCGTTGTCTATAGTGGGCCGTATGGCCAACCGTCACGGTCTTATCGCTGGAGCTACGGGTACCGGCAAAACCGTCACCCTGCAGGTGATGGCCGAGACTTTCTGTCAGGCAGGTGTGCCGTGCTTCATGGCCGATATGAAGGGCGACCTGAGTGGCATCAGTCAGGCGGGCCAGATGAGCGGTTTCATCGAGAAACGCAAAGATGCGTTCGGTGTGCCGAATCCTGAATTCCAGGCCTGCCCGGTAAGGTTCTTCGATGTCTATGGCGAACAGGGGCATCCCATGCGCGCCACCGTGAGCCAGATGGGCCCGCAGCTGCTCAGCCGCCTGCTGGGATTGAACGAGATTCAAGATGGCGTGCTTAACATAGTGTTCCGCATAGCCGACGAGCGCGGCCTGCTGATTCTCGACATGAAGGACCTCCGCGCTATGCTCGACTATGTGGCCAAGCATGCCAAGGAGTATACGACACAGTATGGCAACATAAGCACTACCACCGTTGGAGCCATCCAGCGTGCCCTTCTGCAGCTCGACGCCCAAGGGGCCGACCGCTTCTTCGGAGAACCGAGTTTCGACATCAAAGACCTGCTTGAGACACGCGACGGGAAGGGCATCATGAACGTGCTTGCCGCCGACAAGCTGATGTTGCAGCCGAAACTATACTCGACATTCTTGCTGTGGCTCCTAAGCGAACTGTACAGCACCCTGCCCGAGGTGGGCGACCAGGAACTGCCCAAGCTCGTCTTCTTCTTCGACGAGGCCCACATGCTCTTCGAGGACACCTCGAAGGCCCTAGTGGATAAGATTGAGCAGGTGATACGCTTGATACGCTCGAAGGGTGTGGGAATATACTTCGTCACCCAGAGTCCCACCGATATCCCGGAAAATATCCTTGGCCAGTTGGGTAATCGCGTGCAGCACGCCCTGCGTGCATATACCCCCAAAGACCAGAAGGCCGTGAAGACCGCTGCCGACACCTTCCGCCCCAATCCCACCTTCAAGACCGACGAGGCAATCATGAACCTCGAGACAGGCGAGGCGCTGGTGAGTTTCCTGGATGAGAAGGGTGCCCCCAGCGTGGTGCAGCGTGCCAAGATACTCTTCCCGCTGTCGCAGATAGGTGCCATCACTCCCGAACAGCGTGGCGCCATCATCTACGGTAGCCCGTTGCGTGCCAAATACGACACTCCGATTGACCGTGAGAGTGCCTTCGAGCAACTCATCAAGGAGGCCGAGGAACAGGCGGTGGTTGAGGTGGAAGAGGCTCCCGTCGCTGCCCCCAAGGGCAAGGGGAAAGAGCCTTCGGCTCCGAAAGAAACCAAGAAGAAAGGGATAGGTAGCAAGTTGCTCAAGTCGGTGATGATTGCCGTCACCGGCACTTTGGCCACCGCCGCCGGTACTGCCGTGAGCGATGCCGTAAGTGGCAAGAAGACCAAGAGCAAGACGTCGGTGGGACAGAAGATTGTGAAGAATACCACCAGCACGGTGACGCGAACCTTGACGCGCGATATACTTGGCAACTTGTTGAAATAGTAATATGTGCAACAAAAAAAGAGGACGTCTCGGTGAGGCGTCCTCTTTTGTTATAATACGAAATTTATTTCTGCTGGAGTAGCACGTTGTCGATGCTTTGCCATAAGGCCAACAGCTGGCGATAGGAGCTGTAGTCGGCGGGCTCAATGAGGCTCTTCTCGAGTTTGAGGTTGCGTACCACACGCAGCTTTTTGCCGCTCTGTTTGATGTTTATTTCCACGCTGCCGATACCTTCGTGGCTGAGGCTGCAGTTGTTGCTGATGCCTACAATCTTCATGCCGGCAGGCAAGGTGTAGGTGATGGTGCTCTTTATGTCGCATGCTGTGCTCTGCAGAGGCGAGGTGCGATAGATGGCCAGCCTTTTGGCATTGACGTTGGGGCTGCCTGCGACGGGTTCGAGATTCAGTCGGTAGAAGCCGTCTTCGAGCGTGTCGAGTTTGGCCTCACGGCTCTCCTTAATCTCCACGATGTTCATCTCGTCCTTGGCCTCGCCGTAGAGATACATGGGGGCTTTGTTGCGCACACCGAGGCGGTATTCGAGGCTGTCGATCATCACGCCCACTTCGTCCATATTGTCGCCAAGCACACGGGCCTCAAAGCCCTCGTCGTTGAGCAAGGCGGCTAGCAGTACGGCCTTGTCGGTGGCGGTGCCACAGCCCGACTGCCACACCTCCTCGGCGGTGGCGTGGGTGTAACCCAACTTGGCAGGGTCGATATTGTTGAGGTGAATGTTGTCGACCACAAAATCGCGGATGGCGGTCACCTTTTCGCGCTGGTTGCCGCGTCCTGCAATTTGGCTCATGGCGTCCTGTGCGCCGCTGAACTTGGCGTTGTCGAAAGCAGACGTAAACTCAGGCTCTCCGTTGTGGAAACGCAGCACGGGGATATAGTCGGCGGGCAGGTAGGGGTCGTTGGGAGCTTGCTGCATGTTTTTGAAGGTGTAGTGTAGGCAACGGCTCATGTTGTCGGTGTTGACCGATTCGCTGCGGGTGATGCACGAATCGGGCAGGTTCAAATTCTGGGAACCGTCGATGGCATACTTCAGTTCCATATCGTTGTGGTTGTAGTTCACCACCACCTCGAGCTTCTCCACCGGGCACTCGCGCCACAGGGGTATGCTCTCGTTCAGGTAGTTGTAGTGGCGGTGGATGGTGTAGTCGACCACGATGGTGCAACCCAGCTCCATGCCGGTGTGCACCATAGCCAGCTCGCGCAGGTGATTGAAGCGACCGCAGTCGGCACATTGCGAGGGGAGCTGGTATACGAAGGCGTTCTGCGGCATATTGACGCGTGTGCCGTCCTTCTGGATGGTGTACACTTCGTTCACCGTCAGCTCCTCGAGGTCGGGATTGAAAACCACGAAGGTTTCGCCTTTGTCGGCGTAGGCCACCAAGGCGCGGTTGCGCAGTATCTGCACCTCGTGGCGGTAGTGGTAGTCGCTGGTGCCGTCGGCGTTCATTGTCCACTCATACTTCAGCGTCTTGAAGACGGCATCGGGCTGCTGCGCTTTCAAAGTTGAAAGTTGAAAATTGAAAATTGAAATTATTGCCGCGATAAAAAATATCTTCTTCATATCTTTAAACGTTAAACGTAAAACCCTATTTGGTAAGAATAACAGGTGTTTCGGCCACCTTCATCTGCGACATTGCCGATGCACGGAAAGCAGGCCAGTCGCTGGCTTCGTAGAGGCGCTTGCCGAACATCAGGCTCTCGCCGAAGCTGAGTTTGTTGCCTTCCATCTGGAAGCCGCAGCCGAACGAGGCGGCGGGATTGGCAATTCCGTCGACCATCGGATAGTGGAACTTCGAGGGTGCGAAGGGTAGGGTGATGGTCTCCTGGATCTGTACGAGCCGCGAGCAGCGGTCGCTGAAAGGCTGTGTGCGAGTCTCCTTGCTGAAGTCGAAGTAGAGGTGCGTCATAGCACGGTTGAAGAAACCGCGTGCCGTCAAGGGGATGAACTCGATGACATCCTTGCCAACGGTGGCGTAGTTGGGGATGATGTACTTGTAGGTGATGCTTATCGGCTGCTCAAGGTAGCGGTCGGGGTCGGTGTATTGGATGTCGAGAATCTGTGCGTTGGGGGCAATCTGGAGGAGTTCGAGCTCGAGGTTGCGGCGCCAGTCGGCCTGACGGGCGCTGAACACGCCGCGCACCGAGGCGTCGCTTTGGCCCTCGGCGGTGATGCTGATGGTGCCGATAAGGTTGCCGATGGGATCAATCGAGCTTTCGCCGCTGATGCGGATATAGTGGTTCTCGGCAGGCGAGATGGGAGTCTCCATCAGGTCGCAGCCCTCTTCGGTGCCTATTAGGTAGCCCTGCTGCTGCTCGGCGCTGCTCCACAGTTCACGCACGTTGGGCACCCATGTGGGGTCGAGCATGGTGAACTTGCCGTTGCGCAGCTGTACGGCGCACACCGAGTGGTTGAACTGGTCGGCGGGGATGCGGTCGATGCGTTCGCCGGCCATAGTCATGGCGGCATAGGCTTTGAAGCCTGCGGCACGCAGGAAACCTATCAGCGTCGAGGCTTTGTCCTTGCACACGCCGCAACGGTCCTTCATATTCATCTCCTGGTTGTGGAGCGTGAAGCCCTCGCCTTCGCCCATCGAGATGCCGGCATAGCGTATGTTGTCGGCCACCCAGTGCGTCAGGCGGCTGATGCTGTCCATCTCGTCTTTGGCGCCTACGAGTATCTCGTTGACTTTCTTCTGCACCTCGGGAGTGGCCTTGAACGAGCCGTAGTCTTCGTTCACGCCGTAGAACCAGCGACTTTTGGCCTGCCAGTCGGGGCTGGTCGAGAGGAGCAGCTTGCATTGTATGTCGTTGTTGGCCAAAGCCCGCTGTTCGCGTTTGAGGGGCATAATGTCGCTCTTGGTGAAGGTGTAGAGCGAGCGGCCCTCTTCGTCGGCAGCCTCTTTCTTGATGTTCAGCTCACCGTTGTATACGCGGTACTGCACGTTCTTCGAGTCGAGGATGTTCAGCTGGTATACCTTCTGCTTTATCGGCTCGTCGCTCCAGAAGGGGACAATGTCGTAGTAGTGCCCTTTCATAGGCGGCACATAGCGTTCGTCGCTCTCGGGCAAAGCCGCAAAGGTGCCGTTGAGTGAACCCTCGTCTGTAAGCAAAGCGTAGGTGTAGCCTTTCTTGTAGGTCCACACTTCGAGTTCGTCCTGCAGGTCGAGGTGGCCCACCTGTACCATCTTCTGGCTGGCACCCCAGTAGATCATACGGGCAGGAGCAACATAGTCATATACTGGTACGTTGCCTTCGCGTTCGGGCCACACCAAGGTGTCGGTGCGTCCTGTGGCGCTGCGGTGTACCAGCACGTGAGTGATGTCGCACCAAGCCGACAGCGGGTCGTAATCAACCTTCACGGTGTTCATCATAGCGCAGCCTTTGTAGCTAATAGCCTTCACACGTTTGTGCGTAAGAATGTGGCTCAAGCCGCTCTCCTCCATAAACACGCCCGTCGAGTCGAACACCGTGACGGTGTTCATGCCTGCATATTTGCCAGGCAGGGCACTCTCCTGCGCACCGGCATAGACGCCCATAAACGCCGCCAATGCTGCAAAAACAAACAGTTTCTTCATATAATTACTTTCAATTCTTAATTCTTCTAATGCTGTGAAGTGTGTGCGAGTAGGTGCCGCTCTTTTCGACGAAGATGCCTTTGCTGTCGAGGGTGTCGATGCGTACCTCACCCGAGGAGTGAACTATTCGGCCGTCGCCCATGCAGATGCCTACATGTACCACACGCCCCTCGGCGTTGTGGAAGAAAGCCAGGTCGTCGCGTTGCACGTCGCACAGGCATACCTCCTCGCCACAGGTGGCCTGCTGCGAGGCGTCGCGGGGCAGCCACACGCCTTTGGCCTTGAAACATACCTGTGTGAGGCCCGAACAGTCGATGCCGCCCGTCCAGCGGCCGCCCCATAGGTAGGGAGTGCCTAGGAAGAGGCGCTCGGCCAAGTCGGCGGCACTTTCGAAGGGGGTGTACTGCTTGTTGTCGATCCATCCGCGGTAGCCGTCGTAGTCGCCTTGCACCAAGCTCCATTTCTCCTGACGCTCCACCACCTCGACGGTGTCACCCATCAGCAACTGGTTCACCATCTCGGCCCTGTCGCTGGCTTCGGCCCTCACGGGCACGGCACTTAGAAATACGAATCCTTTCATTTGTCTTAAACTCCTTGAACTTCTTGAACTCCTTGAACTCCCCAATATTATATCTGTCCGCGTTCTATCGAGATGCAAATGCGATCTATCAGGTCGTCCTTCTTGTTGTGCTTGGGGTCGAAGGTATCCTTGAGGTTGTACCCGAAGAGTTTGGCCAGCGTCTGGTAGAGGCCGGCACGCAGCGAGCCGCGCAGCTCGCCCACAATCTTGTATGCCGAGCGGTTGGTTTCGCGGTCGATAAGCTTGATTAGCACCAGGCCCTGCGAGAAGGTGTAGTTCGATATCTCGTCCTTGTAGTCGGCCAGCAGCTGCTGTTCGGCCTGCTTGATGGCGGCCTTGCGCTCCTTGCGTGGCAGCGAGCCTATCTCGCTCTCCAGCTTGTCGAGACGGCGACGGCCTTCCTGGGCATAGGGTAGCATGAGACGCACGTTGCGGATAAGTTTCTTATTGCCTCGTATCTCGTTGGGTGTAAGCAGCATACCGCTGGCATAGACGGTCACTTCGCGCAGGTGGTAGAGGGGCACCGTGTCGCCGTCGAGGATGGTGCCGAACGTGTAATGGCCTTTGACGGGCTCCTGGGCCTGCAGGCTCCAGCCGCACAACAGCATCGCCGCCAGTATGATGATTCCAGTCTTTTTCATAGCCATTAATTCTTTAATGTTTAATAACTCCATTTTTTATTATTTAGTATGTCGTGTGCCCGAAAACATGCAAATCTATGTAAAAAAGCCATCTGACTCTGGTCTGCCAAGGTAGATGTGCTTTTTTTTGAAAATTATTTTGGTAGTTTCAAAAATGGTTGTATCTTTGCAATCGGAATGATATGAGAATAATATCACTAAAAACAAAATAAACTATTAAAAATCAATGTTATGGTAAGTAAAGAGATTGTAAAGAGAATGGATGTAACGAACAACGGATTCCTGCATCTTCTGGTAAACATTGCCCTGCTGGTGGGAGCAATAGCGCTTTGTATCGCATCGGGCACAAGCAGTATGGCCGGAGCTGGCTTCTTTGGCGCCGTATGTTGGGTGCTGTGGGGCTTGCACATCTGCGGCTTTATGGTTATCCAACCCAACCAGAGCCGCGTGCTCACCTTCTTCGGTCGCTACAGTGGCACGGTGGTCGACAACGGTTTCTTCTGGACCAACCCCTTCTATGTCAAGCGTAAACTCTCGCTGCGTGCCCGCAATATGGACGTGCCCCCCATCAAGGTGAACGACGCCGGCGGCAACCCCATAATGATTGGCCTGGTGCTCGTATGGCGCATAAAACATACTTACAAAGCCTGCTTCAACATTGATGTGGAGACTGCCGCACAACCCACTGCAGCAAGCCAGCAGAACAAGAGCACCGTCACCCAGCAGCTGA
>JAEEGH010019603.1_pt1 | contig 14172 bp, 10 predicted proteins | sample 9134181 | NCBI WGS metagenome assembly JAEEGH01 (sample SAMN16246544, study PRJNA631951) | gut metagenome | biome: gut microbiome; feature: rumen; material: DP-attached | host: Bos | place: Iran: Karaj | collected 2018-10 | reverse complement strand
GGCAACAAAGAAGACCGTTTTCTCTTCTTCGACAGCCTGACGTTGTTCAAAGAAGAGTTCAAACCGCTGTCGTTCCCACCGCGTGCACGGCGCGGCATTCCGCTTTTTCCCGGACAGGATCCAGGCATCAACACGTTGGCAGACAAAATCTTGCCGTTCCCGAATCGTGAAGATACAATTCTGCCGGACAGTGCTGCAGACGGTTCAAAAAACGCTGTTGCGCTAAACGGCCAGACGGCTGTTTTCAGCTATGACGGAAGCGACGGCAAATTGTCGATTACCTATGAGCCAAAGACTGGCAATTGGACGGATTTCACGGCGCAATGGAACGACGAACCGTCTTTCAAGCCATTGCAGAACGGCGGTGTTCTCTTCCCCGGAAAAGGCGACGGTGAACTTCCCGAAAAGACGGAACTAAAAGGAATCCAGCAAGTTGGAAATAAAATTAACGTTCAATGGCATGTTGTAAAAGGCAGTGCGGAAGCGGATGTCGCCTACACATTCTCATTGCGCGGCAAGACATTGGTTATCGACACAATCGCGAAAGGCGGTAAGATTGGCGGCGTTTCCTATGGTGGCGTGACAGGCCTTTCGGACATGAAGGACATACGCATTCCGTACTATTCGTACAGCAGCAGCATCGCGCCCGCCGTCGTCATGGCGAAAACTGGCAAGTCGCCGATATTCGTGTCCGGTCATACGGACTGGTATCTTTCCAACGCGAGTACCGTTTTAGGCGCGCCAGCCGCAAAAGCGACAACAGCGTGGATGAACGGCGGCGTTTCCTACATTCCGAAGACGAATGGAGAACGTAACGACGTCTATGAACGCTTCTTTGTGACCATCGGGCCGAAGTTCGAAGAGCATCTGCCAAACATCCCGAACCCGCAGTCGCCATGGAAACATGTGGCGGGCAAGGTGTTATGGACATATTATCCGGCCAGTGTCCGCGAAAAAGACAAACAATATTGGTATGCATTCTGGCGGCATGGCCTGCGGCATTGTCTCGTGCGCGATCACGAAGACTGCTGGCGTGATGCAGGCGAAAGTTTCACGTTCCGCATCAAGGCCGCTCCGAAGAAAGGCGGCGATCAAGGCTTCTATGACTACGCGCGTTATATGCAGGACACGCTTGGTTTTTACTATGGCCCATACAACAATTTCACGGATTTCGCTCCCGTGAACGAATATTGGAGCACGGACATGGTGGCCCGCACGGCGGACAATCAGTTGATGCCTGCGTGGGCACGCTGCTACGCGCCGAAACCGCTACGCGCCGTCGAATATTGCGAAAAACTTTCACCGATCATTCAGGAGAAATTCCATTTCAGCACGGCATATTGCGATGTCCATACATCCGTAACACCTTGGGGACGTTGCGATTATGATTGGCGCGTGCCTGGCGGCGGAACGTTCGCGCAGGTTTTCTACGCCTTCGGTGAAATCATGCTGTTGCAGAAGAAAGCGTGGGGCGGTCCCGTCTATTCGGAAGGTCCGCATTTCTGCTTCTACAGCGGCTTGACGGACGGTAATTATGCGCAGGATCGCTACTACAATATCGCGGATCGGCCATGGCTCGTCGATTTCGATTTGCGGAAAATCCATGATCTGGAATGCAATGTAGGCATGGGCGACACAGGCATGTTTCTAAATGGGACGAAAGCCAGAGCCCGTTATGCGACGGATTGGCCTGCGCAGGTGGACCGTTTCCTGACGGCGACAGCGGCATTCGGCCATCCAGGCCATCTCATTGGTAATCCGAGAGATATGCGCATCGCCTTCAGAGGATATTTCCTACTGCAACAGATCCAGTCACGTTACACGCAAGTTCCTGCCACGAGCATCCGCTATGCCGATGAAAACGGCGGTCTGCACGATGTGACGGCGGCGTTGCTCAACGGCGCCATCAACCGCAGCCAGCTGGTGGTTGATTACGCAGACGGCACGCATGTTGTCGCCAACGGCAGCATGGACGAGATGATGGATGTCACGCATTTGAGCCGTCGTTTCCATTTGGTTCCCAACGCTTTCGAATGCTGGACGGATGATGGTCTGAACACTGTTTTCTCCAACATGCAGGACGGCAGCCGCGCCGATTATGTTGATTCAGAAGAATACATTTACATCGACGGTCGCAATAAATTCCATGCCTTCCCGAAAGCGGACGGTGTGGGCGCAGCAGTCTGCCGCGTCGATAAAGGCAACTATTGGGAAATCGTGCAACTGCACGGCGCAGATTGTGGCTTCGCAATTGATGGCGGCGATGCCCATGCGTTCGATTACGATTGTAAGGACTTGGGGCCAGCCAAGTTACGCCGTTGCCGTGGTTTATTGTATGTTGAACCTGTCGAAGGCGCGTTCAGCTACCGTATCGACCGAACGTTTAGCACACGCGAGACGCGTTTGGCATCAGACAAATATCTGATCGCGTCTGGAGAGGAAGTCGTCATCCAAACGCCAGATGGTCCTGTGACGAAGCAGTTCAACGGAAAGCCTGGCGAACGCGTTTGGTTCAAACACGGCAACGACGAAATCTGCTTCGTCATCGCCAATCTGCTGGATGTGACGGCGTCGCTTGAAGGCGACCGTTTGGTCTGCCATTTGAGCAATCCTTTCCCGCATGATGTCAATGCCACGGCGACGCTTAATCTGACGAATGAAGAGAAACCAGTCACTATCGCCGTAAAAGGCTCTGCTGACGTGAGTTTCAAGCTTCCAGAACCGACAGAGGAAGGCAAGAAGAAACTCGCCGTGACGTTCCGTTCAGGCAAGGTGGAATATGTCTGGAATGGTACGCTCGCCTGTGATCTTGTGCATAAAATCGTCTATGACGGTTTCATGAAAGACTTCAAGCCTGGCGCGAAAGTCCGCGTCGCAGGCGGTGGCGAAGAGGAAGCGTTTGACATGACGGAAGTCGGTGCGCATTGCGAAATCGCTGGCATGTCCTGCGGCGGCGTGGATAAAGAGGCATTCTTCATGCATCCGCCATGGCAGAAAGGCAAGACCGGCTGCGCATACGCACGCGTCGAGACGACGTTGCCTGATGAAGATGAACTTGTCTTCCAAGCGTCGCTCGGCAAGCGTGACAGAACGGACATCGGCGACGGCATCCATTTCATGTTTTTCGTCGCGGCGGAAGGCCAGCCGGAAACGCTGCTGGGCGAAACGACGCTGGCGGAACACAAATGGATTCCGTTCACGGCGGATCTGTCCAAATGGCGCGGCAAGAAAGTGACCATGCGGCTTGTGTCGGACGTCGGCCCCACGGGCAATTCGACGGGTGACCACGCCGCGTGGGCGGATTTAGTGATTCGTAAAAAAGAAAAGATTTTAATCTATAGGCTGGAATAATAGTTAAGATTCTAGAAGGCTAGGATTCTAGAAGGCTAGTAGTTGGCAAATGTGAGATCTTCCTTTTTGGAGGAATTTTGATGGCTGATAAACTGCGTCCAAAATACCATTTTTCAATTTCCGGCAACGGCAATCCAGGCGATTCCAACGGTGCGTTTTGGGATGGCAACCGTTATCATTTGATGTATCTTGTCAAACGGGACGACGGCTACCGCTGGGGTCATGTCTCCAGTACGGATATGGTTGATTGGGAAGGACATCCGGATGCTATCGGGCCAGGCGAAGCGGAGCCGGGTGGCTGCTTTTCTGGCGGCGGTTTTATCAATGGTGACGGCACGGCCTATTTGACTTATTGGATGCTCTGGGGGCCGCGTGGCCTGGGCATTGCGAAAAGCCGTGCGCCGTTCGAACAATGGGAGAAACTTCCGCAGAATCCAGTCGTCAAAAGCACGGCATGGGGCTGGACGAAAGACGTCGGGCCGGACGGGAAGGAGCGCGTCTATGCTTCCGCCGATCCGTCGAACATCTGGAAATCCAATGGAAAATATTATTTCGTCGCAGGCAATCTGTGCCTTTTGAACGATTTGGGACGGGCGGCGGATTCGCCTGAAAATCTGAAGGGTGACTGTGCCTATCTGTTTGAAAGCGAAGATCTTGAGCATTGGGCTTACAAAGGCCCGTTCTACAAACGGAAGACAGATTCATGCCGCGCGGAAGGCTGGACGGACACGGATGAAGACTGCATGTGCCCAAGCTTCCTGCCGTTGCCGTCGTCGCCGAATGGCGGGCCGATGACGGACAAATATCTCCTGTTGTTCATCAGCCACAACCGCGGTTGCCAATATTACATCGGCGATTATCACGGTGAAGCGTTCCAACCGACAAGCCATGGCCGCATGACATGGCTCGACAAGTCATATTTCGCTCCCGAAGCGTTGATCGATGGTAAAGGACGGCAGATTGTCTGGACATGGCTGTTGGATAATCCCGCCGATGATTTCAAAACATACGGCTGGAGCGGTGTTTACGGTTTGCCGCGTTCGCTGTGGTTACAGGAAGACGGCACACTTGGCATCGCGCCCGTAGAAGAACTGAAACGCCTGCGGAAGAATGAAAAATCATGGACAGATTTGCGATTGGCCAATGGCGAAACCAAATCGCTTGAAGGTTTCGCAGGCGACTGTTGTGAATTGGAATTGACGATGGATTACGCCTCCGCCGTGAATTTCGCGTTGAACGTACGCGTCTCCAATGACGGAAAGGAAAAGACAGTCATCCGCTATGATGCTGAAACAAAGGAACTTGTGTTCGATGCCTCATCAAGCGGTTTGGAACCTTTCAACGGCTTCACGGAGCATGTCGATGTCGAACGCGCGCCGTTCGCGCTGAAGGAAAACGAGCCGTTGTCGTTGCGTGTATTTGTGGATGGACCAGTCGTGGAGGTTTTCGCGAATGGACGTCAAGCCATCACACGGCGTGTCTATCCGACGATGGAAAGCACAGGTGTAACTATCTCAGCAAAAGGCGGTTCCGTTTCCTGCAACGCGTCGGCATGGGAAATGAATGGCATCTTGGTTAGTGGTTAGTGGTCAGTGGTCAGTGGTTAGTGAAGTGAAAACTTTTAGCCATGAACCATGAGCAATAAACCATAAGCACCGCCGAAGGCAGTTATTGGCGGTTCGGCGGTTCGAATGGCGCTTCGCGCGAGATTTATGGATCAATTGCATTCACAAATCAGTCGCTTATAAAATGCCTGCGCGTTCGAAGGCGCGGGCGATGGCGAGACAGTTGTTCGTGAGGAGGGTATCGACGCCCATCTTCATGTATTCTACAGCCTTGTCAGGCTCGTCGCAGTAGAAGTAGTTACAGAGGATGTTATTGGCGTGGGCCTTGTCGATAAGCTCCTGGTTGATGCCGTCCATGAACAGCTGGACCTTGTAGCATTTCCATTCGATGGCGCGTTCGACGATGTCCCATTTGCCTTCGCCGGCGCCCATGCAGCGCGGGATTTCGGGGGCGATGTCCAACGCGACTTTCATGACTTTCGAGTTGGCCATGATATAGACATGCTCCATGCAGTCATACTTTTTAAGTATGTCCACAATCATACGGAACTGATCGGGGAAGGTTGCATCATCGCTCGGCGTGTTGCCTTCAAACGCCTTGAGATGCATGTTGAAAATCGTCTGACGGGAGAAGCGTGCGCAAATCTCTTCGAAGAGCGGAAGGCGCGTTCCCGCATAAATCGGATTGAATTTGGAGCCGCAGTCCGCCACGCGAATTTCATCCCATGTAAGATCTTCGATATTGCCTTGCACGTCCGAATAATGATGGAGGGCGCGGTCATGACAGGCCACGGGAACGTTGTCTTTTGTGAAACGAACATCGAATTCGATTTCGGGCATGCCGTAGGCGACGGCCATGCCGAAAGCGGGCATGGTGTTTTCGGGAGCGGCCGCTTTGAAGCCGCGATGCGCACAGATTCTGGGATAGGGATACTTGAGTTCGCCGTCGATGACCATGATGTCTCCTTGTGATGGACGTGAAATGATTTGTTATTGATGCAAATGAAACTCTAATGGAAAGAAATATACTTGCTGAACGTAAAAAGCCCAATGGATGAAATTGCAGTCATGCATTGAAAAGTTATTTTATAGTTGATAGACCACTAAAAAAAGGACATGAGATAATGAACAGTATCATCGACAACATCTTTCAGGAAGCGACAAAACGCGCCCACACGCGTTTTTGGTTGATTTCAGACTTGCAGCAAGGCGTGTATGAACGGGCGGAACGCTATGTCACGATCGCCATCAATGATTTGAACCGTATCCCAGGCAAACTGGATGGCGTCTGCTATCTTGGCGACGCATCGGAAGGAACGAATATAGAGACTGTTAACCACATGATTGACATGCAATTGGAGAAGCTTGACAGTCTTGGTCTGCCAATCTACTACACCATCGGCAATCATGAGACGGAATATTGTCGCTTCTGTCGGAAGAACGGCGATTTGACGAACGGGCAGATTCCGTTCTTCAACGCCGTCCACAACCGTCCAAATTGGCATCTGGTGAAGAGCCAAGAGGATTTTTGGTTTTCGGAAGAAATGCCTGAATACACAATGCTGTTCTTCTCCGACCATCTAGCAAAAGATGGCTCATGGATTGGATTCTATGAAAAACTACCCAAAGCGGACAGTGGCTATCCCTACACGAAAGCGGATTGGGAAGCTGTAAGAGACCGATTTGCAGGCGATAAGCCTGTGTTCACATTTTCGCATTACGCATTTCCAGGCGGAAACCGTGAGTCGGAGTTTTTAGGCCAGATGTTGCCATTGCCGAAGAATTTCCGTGCGCATTTCCATGGCCATGCGCATATCGGCGACGCCGTCTGGGCGGGAAAAAATTTGTATCGACAGATTGCGGCCGTCGATGACCATCCGATCGTGCAGTTCGACGTGTCGTCGTTGGACCATTGGCGTGGAACAACCGTGCGGAGCGCATTTTTCGACTACTACGGTAATGGCGAATACGGCGTGTTTTTCCGCGACCATGTGAACGCCCGTTGGGAGCAGTTCTTTGTCTCGTCGCATGATGCACGAGACGCATGCATCCCCGAGCAGTTTTCAACTGCTTCGCAGAGCTTAAAGCCAAAAGCTTAAAGCTTAAAGCCTTGAGCAATAGGCAATAAGCCTTAAGCACCGCCACAAGCGGTCATTGGCGGCTCGGCGGTTCAAATATCGCTTCGCGGAATAGTTTTTTTGTAAAAAAGAACGATAAAAATGAACGATAGTTGTACGAAAATCCCCTATCGCTGAAAGCCATACCTCCAAAAGATTTGTCTTTGCTTTTAGCTTTTAGCTTTCAGCTTTCAGCTATTTCACGAGGCGGCTGTACACGTCTTCATAAATATCAACAAGATGCTGGTATGTAAACTTTTGCATGACCATCTCACGGCCTTTTTGCGCCATGGCGGGAAGCTTGGCCCGATCCGCAAAAGCCTTACGCATTTTGTCTGACAACGCCTGAATGTCTTCTTTCGGGAAGATGTATCCATTGACATCTTCTTCCACAAGATTCGGATCGACGGCGTCGCTTTGGATGACGGGAATGCCACCCGCCCATGATTCCACGACGACTGCGCCCGAATTCATGAAACGCACTGGAATGACATGGATGTCGCTTTGTTTGAGAAAACCGATTACATCCTCTCGTTCAACGACTCCCGTAAATTTTACACGTTCTCCAAGACCTTTTTCCGAGACCAATTTTTCCAAATCCGCCTTGAGTTCCGGTTCGTAGTCGTTTCGGCCGACAACCGCCATGACGCTTCCGGGCATGTCATTGGCGGCTGCGACGAATGCCTTAACAGCCAAATCCTGTCCTTTCAGCCGTGACACACGGCCGAGTACCAAAAAAAGCATGGCCTCTTTCGATATGCCATATTTCGCACGAACATCGGGGGCGTTGATTTCATATTCTTCAGGACGTATAGGGACAGGAGAAAAACTTACATTCGGATTGAATTTCGACAGGACGTTGATTTCCCTGTTCGAAATGGCGAAAATATGCGAACACCATTCGAGGCATTTGCGGCGGAACCTGCCTGGACTGAAGCTTTTAAGGACATCTGGATTCACCGTTCCGGTTTTCCGTTCGATTTCTGCGTAGTCGAGCAAATCAAACGTCGTCAGAATATAGGGGATTCCTCTGATTTTGGCGGCCAGCAAGGCAAGCATGTTGTTTTTATTGAGGGCCGGAAAAACCTGTATGATGTCAAAATCACCGAACAAAATCCTAAAGAAAATTCCACCTATGAACGTATCGCGATTATTATTTGGATATGAAGCAGGAATATTCTTCCAGTCTTTCAGCCGATAGACCTTGAAGTCGCCAATTGTCTCAAAAGCAGGCGTATCGCTACGTCTCAGCGGTGTGAAAACGGTCACATTATGATGCTTGGACAATTCACAGGCTTGAAAATACAAATTCGTTTCTGCACCACCCACTTCGGGATAGAAACGGTTGAGAACAAGGGCTATCTTCAGTCTTTTCATGGATTGATTTGGAATATACGGACGTGTGTTTTGCAGAAACAAACAAGATGCTTCTTAAGTTAATATAATGACTTGAAGGTGTCAATCAAGAAAGGAAGGCTGTCAAACAAGTGATATAAAAGCAATAGTCGGAATTGACTTCTTTATCAATCCATGTACATTCTTTATGTGAATTGTCCCCAATTATATTGAAATAAGATAAAGAATAGGTACTATCATGAGTTGCAATGACATGCAGATTCAAGAACATGCCGCTGGCGGTATGCTCATATCGTTCAAATATGTTTCGGAAAAGCTGGAGCCCGGCTCGGAACGGGATGTGACCGTCTATCTCCCGAAGGCGAACCACACATCAAAAAATCTTGCTGTGCAAGTCTATACGGATGGCATGCGAGAATGCGAGCCAGCCGTTTTGGAAAAACTCGTATCGGAAAAGGCCGTTCCGCCGATCGTCACCATCGGCGTGAAGCCTGGAGTCATGCCGTCGTTGATTTCAGGCGGGACGGCGCGGCGGATCCGTTCCATCGAATACGACAGCCTCGGCCCTCGATATGCGAATTTCATCATCTATGAACTGATTCCAACGATTGAAAAACAGATTTTGCCCAAAGAAACGACGCTGTCCGCATCCTGCGACATGCATTCAATCTGTGGTTGTTCGTCTGGCGGAATCTGCTCATGGAACGCTTGTTGGGAACGTAACGAATACTTCCGACGCTGTCTCATCAACAGCCCGACGTTTTCATCGTTCCGTGGCGGTGAAGAGCTGCTCGCCTACATGCGCAAATATGAGACGAAGCCAATCCGCTGTTACATGACGGTGGGAACGGATGACATGCGCAACTCCGCTGGTGACTGGCACTTAGAAGCGTTGACGGCAAAGGAGGCCATGGAATACGGCGGCTATGAATACGAATTTGAACTATTTGAAGGTGGCAAACATGGCGTTGGCTCCACCGACGCAACTGTCATGGAGCGTGGCCTTCGGTTCATCTGGAAGGACTGGGCGACGAAGCCTGTCGGCATCCGCCATCTGCCGGAGCGCGTAGCGGATATCGTGACAGCGGGTTCCCAATGGATCAAGAAAACCATTTGGCCAGGTGACGACGCCGGTATGATAGCTGAAAGTCCATATGGGACATATAGCCTGAGGGATGCCAAAAAGAATCTTTCCGGCAAGAAAATCTACCTGCATACGGAGGATGAAATCATTAGCGTTGCGGAGGTCGATTTCACGATTTCGGGCATGACGGTGTCCTGTGATAAGTCATTGCTATACGTGTGTTCCAAAGAAAAGCGTTTTATTTATGCTTTCAGAATCGCGGAAGACGGAAGTCTGCATGACATGTATCCGTTTGCGCGGCTGCATATTGCGGATAATCCGGAATACATCGGAGCCGTGTCCATCTGCGTGGATGAACATGATCGTTTGTATGCGGCGACGCCTCTTGGCCTTCAGACGTTCTCATGGGAAGGCCATTGCAACTGCATTCTAACGTTGCCGCGTGAGACAAACGTCGTATGTTTTACAAGTGACAAGGTCAGCCATTTGTGCGTTTTTACGACATACGGGCAATGCTTTAAGCGATCTGTTCTGACAAGCGCTCCGAAGGACGATGTTCCAAACAAGCCAGGCACGCCATTGTTCTAAAATATTGTTTTTTCAATTGTTTTTGACGCCAGTCGAACCGAAGCCGCCTGCGCCGCGGCTCGTATCCGAAAGCTGTTCGGCGGCGACCAATTGGACATCCGACAGCTGTTGGATGACCATCTGCGCAATGCGGTCGCCGCGAGCGATGGTGAAATCATTTTCTCCGGCGTTGATGAGAATGACGCCGACTTCGCCGCGGTAGCCCGCGTCGATCGTGCCAGGCGTGTTAAGGACGGTGATACCGTGCTTTAGCGCAAGTCCGCTACGTGGACGGACTTGTGCCTCGTAACCGACAGGCAGTTCCATGAAAACGCCTGTCGGCACGAGTGTGATTTTTCCGCTAGGGATGACGACATCGACGCGGGAGCGGAGGTCGAACGCGGCGTCATCATCATGCGCTTTTCGCGGGAACAAATCTTCGCAACCGTTGTCCATATGAATCTTGATGGCTATGGTCATGATAAATCCTATTGTTTCATTAAAACTTCATGTACTTATTTGATTATTCTTTCTGGCATGTTAAATTTTTGATAGTATAATATAAGAAAAGGGCAAAGTAAAGCAAACGGCGCGGCAAACCGTCTGTCTGAAAACGTGAGCCGCCAAGCCTCCGGGGGTGAAGGAACTCATGGAAACCAGTACTGAACAAATTGGGAATGTCTTGAAAATAAAAGTGATAGGCCGTCTAGTGGCAGGTTGTGCGGAAGAGTTCAAGCAATTGCTTTTGTCTTCCACCAAGACCAGCAACCAGATTCTTTTGGATCTATCTCAGATGAACTACATCGATAGTTCAGGGCTTGGCGCGATTGTATTCGCCCATCAAGAGATCACGCATCAGGGTGGCCAGCTGAAAATCGCCAGCCTGCAGCCCAAGCCGCGTGTCGTGTTTGATATTACGAAAGTCTACCGCATCTTTGACATCTACGATGATGTCGAGACGGCGATCAGTTCATTCAAGTGACGGCTTTCTTTCGGCCGCTGAGGTATGGAGCCATGCCGAAAGTAAGCATTGTCATCCGTTCCCATAATGACTCCGCTTTCATCTCCGACACATTGAAGGAGTTGTTGTCACAGGATTTTCAGGACTTTGAAATCATATCCTGTGACGACGCTTCGACGGACGGGACGGCAGAAATCATCGCATCCTTCCCACAAGTCATTCGGCTGGAAAGGCCTGAAGGACGCTATGTTCCCGGCAAGACACTGAACCGTGCAATCCCCCAATGCCATGGGGAGATTGTTGTCTTCAATAATGCGGATGCCGTTCCATGCCGTCATGATTATTTGTCTAAGTTGCTCGCGCCCATGTTGGAAGACGATTCCGTCATAGCGGTCTTTGGCAACCAGCTGCCGCGGGATGACGCTCAAGCATTGGTACGCAAAGATTCAGAACGGGCCTTCGGTGACGGCAAAATCTCCGCCAATTGGCGGAATTTCTTTTCTCTGGCAAGTTCCGCGATTCGCCGCAAAGCGTTATTGGACTATCCCTTTGACGAAGGTATTCAGTATTCTGAAGACATTGAATGGACATGGCGAAGCCGTCAGCGTGGCGAGCGGATCGTGTACTGCCCGGAAGCGCTTGTGAAGCATTCGCACAACTACACGATCCATCAGCTATGGGTACGCTTTTTCAACGAAGGACGGGCGGATGGACGGATTTACGGCGAGATTCCATCATTGATGGCCTGCTGTCGCCGCTTTGTCATGGAATGTCTCCGCGATTACGGATATCTGCTCAAACATGGTGCTTTCAACGAGTTGCTGATGCCTCCCATACGCCGCTACATCCAGATTTTCGCGCATCGTAAAGGCGCAATGGATTATCTTCAGTCTGGAGGCGGCAAATGAAAGCCCCCCTCTCAAAATGGGACAGCCGCGAAAAAATGGTGATGAGATGGCAAAGTCGCCATTAAAGATATATAATATGGTAAAGGGCGTGGAGAAAGACGCACGATGATCGAGACGGAGCTGAAATTTTTGCCGAAAGACGATGGATGGCGGTCGCAAGCGACACGCCATGTCACAATCAAACAAGGCTATTTTTCACGAGCGGAAAACTACAACGTGCGTGTGCGGATTATCGACGACCAGTCAGCGAAGCTGACCATCAAATCCAGAAAACTGGAAAGCGGCATCAGCCGTTACGAATTTGAATATTCGATTCCGCTGGAGGATGCAGAGACAATGATGGCAGAATTCTGCGGAAAGCGCATCGTGGAGAAGACGCGCCATTACGTGGATTATGCGGGCCATCGCTGGGAGGTGGACGAATTCTTCGGCGCGAACAAAGGGCTCGTCGTGGCGGAAATCGAACTGAAGAGTGTTGACGAACAATTCGAGAAGCCAGACTGGGCCGGAGAGAATGTAACGGCGGATAGCCGTTACGGCAATCAGAATCTGGCGGACAAGCCATATCGTGATTGGAAGCGCTGACGGTGCTTTCAAGCCAAAAAGGAAACCATCATGACAAGAATCGCCTTCATCAGTGACATACATGCGAATTTGGAAGCCTTGAATGCCGTGCTGCAGGAAATCGACACACATGGCGCGGATATGATCATCTGCCTCGGCGATGTCGTCGGATATGGCCCGAACCCGAAGGAGTGTATCGACATCATCCGTTCGCGCGAAATTCCAACCATCAAGGGAAACCACGACGACTACTGTTCTATGTTGTTCGAGGCGGACATTACAAAACGCCTGCGTGACGACATCAAGACGTCCATCGAATGGACACAGACACAGTTGTCGTTTGACGACGTCGATTGGCTTGCGAAACTGCCTGAATCGCTTGCATCCGATGAAGATTTCAATCTGATCCACGGCTCCAACACGCCTAACCATTATAATTACTGCCGTGACGAAGAGACCATTAAGCTGAATTTTGATTACCAGCAGTATCCGCTTAGCTTCTGCGGCCACAGCCATTCGCCGTTGATCGGTATTGATCAAGGGGCGGAGCTACCGCATGTCGACTACATCCGCAAGCAGGTCATCAAGCCTGACGCAAAAGTACTTGTGAACGTGGGTTCCGTTGGCCAGCCGCGTGATGGAGACCCACGCGCCACCATCGTCTATTACGAGTTCGAAGAACATGCTTTAGCGATTTCGCGCATCCCGTACAATGTCAAAATCACGCAGGAGAAGATCCGTGCGGCGAATCTGCCGGAGAAATTCGCGGCTCGACTGGCTGTTGGTAAGTAACGACGGCGTCTCGCCGTTGGATATAGCGGCGGCGTCCCGCCGTTGGACGGTAACGACGGCGTCCGCGCCGTCGAAACTATAATATCAAATCAAAAAGGAAAAATCAATGAAAATCACAAGCGACATCCACACGCATACATTTTTGTCCGCCTGCGCAGCCCGCGACTCCTATCCGCAAGACTTCATGCGCATCTGCAAGTCTTTTGGCATCAAAACGTTGGGTTTCTCCGACCATCTGTGGGACAAGGCGGTTCCGGGCTCTTCCAACTGGTATGCGCCACAGGATGTCGAACATGTGCTTCAGTTGAAAGAACTTCTGAAAGGCCCTGAATGCCAGGCGGAATGCGGTGGCCTGAAGATTCTGTTCGGTTGCGAAACGGAATTCCTTGGCGGCAAACATGTTGCATTGAGCCGCGAAGCGATGTCCGTCTTCGACTACGTTCTGATTCCGCCAGACCATTTCCACATGAAAGGCTTCACTCGGCCTGCTGATTTGAACGACCCTCAGGGCATCAAAGAGCTGATGATCCGCCGTTTCATGGAAGTCATGGAACTTGGCATGGCGACATCCGTCGTCCATCCATTCCATGCGATGGGTTGGACGCCCGAAATGCCGCGCCTCATCCAGTCGATGATTACGGATAACGAATACATCGAATGCTTCAAGGCGGCGAAACAGGCGAACTGCGCGATTGAAATCAATACCTGCGCGGTGGCGCCGATTGCGGGGAACGACGGCATTGGACCGGACAAATTCTCGCCTGAATATGTCCGTATGATGACGCTCGCCCGCGAGACTGGTTGCACGTTCTCCATCGGAACGGATTGCCATAATCCGAAGAACATCGAAAAGGCGGGCGGCTACGGCCACTTCGACCGATTCACAGACCTCTGCGGCATTACAAAG
>JAEEGH010019602.1_pt1 | contig 14173 bp, 3 predicted proteins | sample 9134181 | NCBI WGS metagenome assembly JAEEGH01 (sample SAMN16246544, study PRJNA631951) | gut metagenome | biome: gut microbiome; feature: rumen; material: DP-attached | host: Bos | place: Iran: Karaj | collected 2018-10 | reverse complement strand
TGATATAAAGTATATTGTTTTCATCGAAATCACCATACCTGTGGCCGGTTCCATTGTAGTTATATAATTCTTCTGTGTCTATTTCCATCACACGGGCACGGGCTATAGGCGATCTGCCATTGCCGGGCGACGGGATATCGAAGGGTAAACAGATGGTGTTCCATGTGTGGTCGGTGTATAATGTGCGACCATTAATGAGAACTAACTGTTCAAGACCTGATAAAGCCAAATCCGAGATGGTTTCGTTGTTGTCCGCACTGTTGCTCAGACACTTAATAGGTAAATTGCTCCAAAAAATTTTATCGTCCGGTCCTTGAGGAATATAGAAGCAGCCTGTGAAAGCTCCCCCTTCGTTTTCACTGATGATAGGATGATCGGCAGCAACAATATCATAATAGTCCATCATTGCACGCACAAAACAGTTTCTGATGGCGCCATTAAAGTGGTTATTGCCTACAATGCCTCCAATGTAGATTTCTTTGTAACGGATGTAGTCATCATGAGTGAGAGGCGGATAGTCGGGCCTGAATGTCTGCAGGCCACTTGTCTGGACATTACCCAGATTATAGCAATTCTCCACGTTGCCGGTATTAATGCCCACAATGCCTCCCAACTTCACATAACAACAAGTAGCATATACTGTAACTCCCCGGTTGGCACAGCCAACAATCGTACCGCCTCTATTGGCTCCCGCGATGGCTCCCACATAGCAGTCCATTGTATAGTAACCATAATATTGTATATAATCAGGGTCGTCGTCAGAACTGTAGTCGGGATTGTAGTCGGGATACAAATCGGGATTGTTGGTAAAATTGGGATTTATATATTTATAGATGTTGACCATCCCACTTTCGACAAGCAGGTCTTTCACAACACCTCCATAACCGATTTCGCCGAACAGTCCCGCCACATTGTAATCCGGTTGGGCTTCAATGTTCACTCTCAGGTTAGAAACCTTATGGTTTTGTCCGTCGAACGTACCTTTAAACGAGCGTTGTGGTGTTCCGATTGGTATCCAGTCTTCGTTGTTGAGGTTGATGTCTGCGTTGAGAGTGACGGTCACGCCGGTGTAATCATCGCCGTCATTCACACTTGCGGCAAAATTATCGAAATCGGTCTTATTGTCAATCGAAGTAATGACAACTGCCCTGACCGTCAGACCGACGGCCAAGGCAAGTATTAATCCAATTGTTCTTTTCATTATCCGTTGTTTTATACTATTAGTTTTTCTTATGGAAAAGAAGGTCGCTTCACTCAAAGCAGCCAATTAATCACTTTTTGCTGAAAAAACACCGTGTTTTACCGTCCGGTGAACCTCGGCCGGTAAATTCCGCTGTCGCCCGTAGGTGGTGCGGAAGAGTCGAATGTAGCCCAGTTGGAGATGGTGTAGATGCGGTGCAGCTTGTCGCAGTAGTATTTCAGAATGACTGTGTCATCGGTCCCGTTCGCTGCGATACTCAGCGGATAGTAAATCTCACCTGCTGTAACTTCCGGCCCTGTGACGGCACGCACATCCTCGCTGATGAAGGCTGCGACCAGGTCGTTTTCGCTCTGGAAGTTGACGAGCGTGTCGCCCAACTGCACCTGCAGCGACATGTTGAACTCGAACTGCGTGTAGTCAGGTGCAGTCCAGTCGGGACGTTCATCAGTTCCGGGGGTCAGGTATTCAGGCACTGCAGGTTCAATATTCACGGGCTCCTTCTCATCGTCTTTGTCATCGCTGCATGCCCCCACCACAAGGGTGAGGGCTGCGAGCATCGCAATTGATAATATTTTGTGTTTCATACTATTTTATTTAATAATTACCTTTTCGTTGTTGTGGATATAGACACCGCGCCTGGTCGGTTTGTCCTGAAGTTTGATACCGTCAATAGAGTACCAGCCTTCACCGCCGAACACATCGCATTCGGTGAACCGGATAGGTGTCGGCTCTGAAGGTGTGCCGTGAGAAGCATTTGCCTTGTAGCGCATCTGGTGTCCCGGGGCCGTTGCCACCAACTCATCGTCACGTTCTAAGGTGAAGGTCAGTTCATCGCTGGCAGAAACGGCAGGATCACTGCTTTCTGTCGCCACATCACCCACGTTCAGATAGAACGTTCCGTCTTCGTCTGCCACTGCCTTTCCGCAGAGTTCAGGACCTCTCCAGGCTGTGAGCACGTCGCCCTCCTGCGTTTCGATGCCTTCAGCAATTGCCACCACGGTCATGCTCGATGAACTGCGGTTCTCAAAGAGCGGAATTCGCTGTTTTGCTGATCCGTTGCCATTATAGCGCGTCACGCTGTAGTAGGTAGGATAAGTGAACTCAGCATCGTCTTTAGCATTACGCTTGAGCATGTAACCCTCGCCGGTGCGCATACTCTCGAGTGTGCCTCTCCAGGCCTTGTTTCCTAAGGCATCTATGGTGAGCATGGCAAACTCGTTCTGGCTCTTGATGATGTCGCCCTCAGAAGCCTTGTCGGTATAATCAGCAAGCGCAGTACCGAGCGGCAGGTTGATTTTCGAGAGGTATCCAATGCGGTTCCACCCATGATGTATGGTCATGGTTTCTTCCACATCAGAAGTACCTCTCAGGAATGCGGTCTTTTCAGTCTTTGAGAAGAACCGGTACATGATGTGGGGATCGAATTTCAGAACTTGGTCTGCCCAGTCCCAGGTCTTGATTGGATTACTCGGGTCAAGGTCGCTACGCACGGATTTGAAACTAAGCGTAGTATATTTGTTTTCACCCATCGGGTATTCCAGACCATCACCGACATCCCAAAGGAACGTGGAATTGCCAAACAGATTTCCGAACGTTATGGTATCGCTTGGCTGAACGTTCAGCGAAATCCAGTTCCAGCCTTTCTTCAGAGGAATACACTGTACCACAATATCGCCAGTTGTGAACTCAACAGGATTTGTTGGTGTTCCCACGACAGAATCAAAATGGAAGTTCTGCGCATCACTGTTATCAGGAACTATCTGGTGGATAATACCCGTTGAAGCATCATAGAACATATAATAAAGCGGTATGCTCTTGGTGTTTGAGTTATAGACCGTGAGATATGCCAGTCCGTCGGATGACGCCAGGTTTGATAATCCGAGCAATCTCAGGTTTTCGCCACCGAAGACAGCGATACGGTCGGCTGGATCATACATGATTTCGTTTTGAATATTCACTCTTCCGATGACGTGCATCGTGTAGTTCTCCTTGATGAGTTCGTCGTCTAACTGCCAGCCAGGGTTTTGTCGGCGAACCTTGATGCTGATAGGCAGTGGCTCACTCATGTTGTTGCTGCTGACGAGATAAATCACCTCATCGAAATTACCCACATTGATATAAGGTGAAACGGTGAAGGTAATGGTCTCTTCACCCAGCGTGCCAATGGAGCCGCTGGTCTTCGATGCCGTAATCCATACAGGCAAGCCCTCAATCTTGAAGTCACGGCTTCGTCCGCTCAGGTTCTGGATGGTGGCCTCAAACGTTTGTTCCTCGCCATAGTCCACATCTAAAGAAACTTTCTTTGTGTTCCATCGGAGTGAGTTACGATAGACATAGAGGTCCATGGTCACTGGTGATGCCAATGTATTGCCGTTCAAGTCGGCTATTTCCTTGACAGTGATATAGACATTGGTCTTCTCAATCTGATAGTCTGGCACGTCGAGGTTGATGAGCAGATCCTTGCCGTCAGCAACAAACGTATAAGGGATATTCTCGAGTTTGGCAATGCCACGCATTGGTGCATGGTTGTTGCGGTCGGCAAACTTTTCCACAACACTTTTTTCCACCAGCGTGTCACGTTCATTCGTGAATTTACCGATTGTGCTGTCCCAGTAGCATTTCAGGCTGACACCCGAAGGCATCAGTTGCTGAGAGTTATCTAACTGCAACTCGTTCTCTGCGAAGTTCAGATATACCAGCAGACCCATTTCTTCGCCTGTCGGCGCAGTGCTGGCTATCGAACGGATGAGGCCGGCGGTCAGTGCAGGCTCAAACATACACAGTTCATCGATGTTTCCCTTAATCGCGTTCTCAACGTTTCCGCCGCCTAATGGGGTTGCACCGGCTATTATAGTTTCGGCAGAAATACCTCCAAGGGTGTCTGTCGCGAATGTGCCTTTCTGTGACATGTCTAAATAGAGATGACCTGTGTTGCGTGAACGGTTCACGTTCACGGCAAAGTGATGCCATTGTCCGTCGTTAACCTCTACGTCAGCCTTCACCTGTCGGTTGCCACTGCGGAAGTAAATCTGACCGTCTTCGACTCCGATGTTGAAGTGTCTCTTGCTGCCTGACTCGTCAAAAGCAGGACCGTTAGAGATCAGCGTGCCGTTTGCGTCGGTGGTGCGGAACCAGAACATCATGGTGTAGTTCTCATAGTCCTTGCGTGAGAACTTCTGGCCATCTATGGCAAAACCCTGTGAGCCGTCCAAGGTCATAGAGATACCGTTTGGAACTTTCCATGCTCCCTCCTTAACGTACAGGTCACCGCCACTGCTCACACGGTTGTAACTGTATTCGCCCTGTCCCTCATTCAGCGGGAAGTTGTCCAAGAGTCCCAGCTCATAGCCCGTCAGGCGTTTCTTGCCGTAGTCGCCAATCTCGTTCATGGTCAAGGCATGGTTCCACAGGCGGAATTCCACCATCTCGCCCTCGTAGTTGTTGCTGTTGCCGTGGTTTTCCTTATGACATCCCAGACTGTAGTTGCCCATGCCCAGATAGAGATTTTTGTAGGTAAAGGTGCCTATTGACTTCGTCCCGTCATAGAAAGTCACCCGGGTGGTCTCCGTCTTCATATCTGGTTCAATGACGTATAATATCTCGCGAAGTCCGTCGAACGGAATAGCTTCGGTTGAAGTGAACACCGTATCCTTGAACAAGGCCATCATCTTCCAGTCGGAAGTCAGACCCAGTTCTATGAAATCATCGTCGGTGCCATGACTGAACAGTGTCATATCCTTACCAGTCTTATCTGGGTTCACCATCACATCTACGGTGAACGACTTATCGCTGAGGTTACGTGATGCCTGGGTGATGGCTTCGTCCTGACCATTGAAGCGAAGATCGGTGGAGAGAGAGACATTGCCTGAGTTGGTAACACCTAATACCTGGAAGTTGTTCAAATCGCGCAGGTTGTTGCCTGCGATCTCCTCTGAGAACCGGAGCATGATGTCGTCGCCGATACCCAGAATGCCGTTTTCCGGCTTTGGCGTGCCGAAGAGCGCCGGCCTGCGTGTGTCCTTAATACCCGACAGGATATTCGACGAGCGCGTCAGGTAGCCGTTCTCATATCGGCAGAAGTTCACGGCACGCAGGTCGTACTCCTGCTCTATCGGGTCGGCCTCACCCCAGAAGGTGGCAATAATCTTGCCGTCATCCTCTATGAGTTTGCACTCGCCTGTGGCCTTAGCCATCAGGTCAGGATCTTTGTAGAATGAACATACGTTCACCCAGTCGTTGTCGCCCTTGTTCGACAGTTTGTACTGCAGTTCGATGTGGTCGAAGTTGCGGTAGTTCACGTCGAAGCCGTCAATGGTAACTGGCATGTAGTACTGCTGCTTATTGGAGTCGTAACTAGATTCTGTGTTCACAACCCACTTGTCGCCAGGGGCGGCTATGTTCACCTTGCCTGCCGTAGGCACGAAATGAGCCGATATATAGCAGATCTGTCCCCGCTGAGGGTCACCTGTGTCCATGATGGAGATACCGATGTTCTCATAGTCGAAGTCTGAACTTGGATAGAGTTCCACCACTTTCGTCACTTCGGGCAAGCCCGCAAGAGTAACGGTCTCATTCGTGCCACTGAGCGGATCACCCTCTATATTTATCTTTGCTCCCTTCGGATTCGTCCCGTCTTTTATCCTGACAGCGAACACCGGGGTGGCAAGAGTCGGGAACTCCGTATCGTTGGCAAAGTGAATGGTAAAGCGCGCCGGCTCATCGAACGGCACATTCGACACGGAAGCCTGGTCTGTCCAGATTTTCAGGTTGTCGATTGCCACCGTCTTATCGTCAAGCAGGGTGCCAGGTTGGTAGTATTTCGTGCGGTGCTCGTCCTCCCATGGTGAAGCGGTGGCACCACCACGAGTACGATACACAAAACTGCGGTATTCATTCAAATCCTTTCCTCGCGCAAAACTGGAATAGCCACCTGCGGAGGCTGACCTGCCGTAGCCCTCACCATATTTCACGATATCAATGTATTCCTTGGAACTCTTCTGGAAGTACAGCGAGTTAAGTTCGTCGTCTGTGTAACCGGCAGCCTTCATTTCATCAATCTTCTGCTCAAGATCATTGTTGTTCAGGTTAGAGCGATATACATCTACCAGAAGATTTGAGTTTAAGGATGGGGAAAGCGTGAAGCCGGCTCGCTTCGTATAGCCCTCAGAGCTGCCGAAATTGTAGTTATAGTTGATATTGGCAATAGGCGTCAGTTTTAAGGTGAGGCCTGTTGAGAACACAGAGATTGATGTAGAGTAATATTTGCCATTACCCTCATAGACATAGTCTACACTTCCTACTTGACCTCCACCGAAACCTTTTCCACCAAAGGTAAAGTTGGCTCCACTCATAATAGGCAGAGCGAGATATGCCGTCTGGTTCTCAGTCGTTCCGTAACTCTCACTGTAACTCACGCTGTTGCGGCCGTCAACAGCATAACGTTTCACTAAATCGTTGGCTATCAACTTCTCTTTCTCGTTCTGTGCGAGGAAACCGACCCAAGTGATGATTTTTTGGTTGATGTTGGCGATGGAGTCATTACAAGCCTTGCCCTTCGGGTTCACCTGTGTGTAATAATCCGCGGAAGTAGCAAAATACGGATCAGTCACATCCACCTTACTGATATATACGGCATATCCCTTGTTGTCGGCTATTAACTGGGCAGAATCCGGTTCTGTGCCCTTACCCAGTATCAAGCCGTTACGCACGTTAATCAGTTCTGGTATCAGTTCATTCTCAATGTAGAAGGCAGAATGCACGAAAGTGCTCTTCAGGCGTGTGTTGACCGTCAGCACCTCGTCGCGCACGATATACACATTCTCACCCTTGCTGTTCTTACCCGTGGCCAGCAACTTCATCGTGCCCTGTGGAACATTGAATATGGAATTGTCGACCTTAAATGAGCCACCTGCGTGCGCGGTCAGCCGCTGATAAGTCTCCTCACCTACAGCGCGTACTGCCACAGCCTCGCCCATCACCGCCTCCTGGGTCATGCCGATGAACACGTCGGCATCGGCGCCCACGGAGTAGAGGCCTGATGCGGCTGTGCTGATGCGCTCTGTTGTCTCGAACGTATAACTGTACTGCCACTGGTTGTACCAGTTCACCACTAACTGAGTTGAGGCAACCGGCATTTGGTTGACACTGAGGTTTGAGCCATACTCAGCACCGGCACCCGCACCGCTCCATACTCCTGTGAACGAATTGGTATTGCCCGAACTCAATCCTATATCCAGACCAATACCAGCCTGCAGTTTAAAGTCTTGCATAAAGCTATAGTTCATCTTCGTACCGCTCTCGATGTATGCGGAAGAGTTGGCGCCTGGAGGGTCGCGCAGGATGTCGATAAGGTAGGTGCCGGCATCTGCAACGGCAATCTTGCCATGGTCCTTACCCTTCGATGCCAGCACGTAGCCCTTGATGGGTTCGCCGTTGAAAGGTGTCACATCGTAGTAGGTACCGTCATAGTGAAGGGTTAACGTCAGCGTCTTCAGCGCCATGTCACCGTCCTCTGTGAAAGTCAGATTCTCTGGCGTGAAGGCATAGATGTACTGACCAATGCTGTCAAGCGGAAGTGTCTCTTTCTTAGTTGAACTAATGAGGCCGTTCTGCACAATTACCTCGCCCCCGGGAAGTTGTACCACATCAGGTTCGCCCGATTCATCGTTATTATAAAAGTACTGCTCTTGTGCCGACATTATCAATACGATGCCGCTTTCTGACATAAACACGGGATATCCGAAACTGTATCCCTTATCCTCGCTCCACAGTTCCACCTTGGCCTTCTTGCCCGTGTTGTCGGTCTCTGTATAATTCTTTATGCCCATATAGTCCTTGCCATCCATGTTGTACTGACGCACGTCGAGTGTGGGAGTGGCATGGTAGATGCGGCTATATACCACTGTGTCACCGTCGGAATAGTCAGAGAGGTCGAGTGTCTCGCTCACCTTGCCGCTCTGGAAGAGGGTGCTGTAGCCGTTGGCATAGATTTCAGTCACCTTGAACTTGACCGGAAGCATCGGCACGCAGTATTCGCCTGTCGTGTTACTCGGCTTGATGACTAAGCGGAGGCGGTATTCGTCCATATGGCAGGTGTCGCCATTTTCTGTGGCGAAGTAGTAGTCGTTGTGGCGCTCTTTCACGCTGTCGTCCAGTTGGTCGCGAACGAGCCAAGAGGCGTTGTCGCCCTCAAGCGACATCACGATAGTGATGGAGTCTCCCAGGTTGTTCACTGACGCCAACTCTCCAAGTGGCTTGTTGCCCTGAGTCTCGCCGCCAACCACACGTCCCTGGAGGTTTACACGCGTCTGGTCCCAGAAGATGTGGCCGGCTACAGACTTCTGCCAGTTGTTTCTCGTCTTGCTGGTGTCTAACGCATCCACGTAGTAGCCGTCGTACATAAACACGTGACCGTCTTTTTTCACCTTCACGGTGTGCTGACCCTTCGAAAGGCTGATTTTAAACTTGCCCTGAGTATCGGTGACGATGGTCTTGCCAGAGCCGTTGTGTACCTCATTGCCGTCAACTTCGAACGAGGCGCCTACCACTGGCACCGATGTGCCTTCGTACATCACAAAGCCAGAGAACAGGAAGTAGTCCTCGAGCTTCAGGTTGGCATTGACCACCAGGTTGCAGTATTGGTCGAAAGTGGCGGTGTATTGAGTGTATGTACCCTCGTCGCCACTTGTCGCAGCGGTTATATAATAGGTGCCTGTGCCTTCATATATCAGACTGTCTATCTCGTAGAAGCCGCTGGCATCAGTTACGGTGGAGCGTTCCGCTCCACTGTTGTCGGCAGGGACAGCAGTCACGGTGACGCCGCCTTGGCCCGTACCGTCGTTCAGACGGAGATAACCGCGCACCATGCCGGTGGGCTTGCACCAGCCATCCACCTTTACGGTGCTGACATTGTGACCCTCGCAGTCGGTCACACCCTCAATCGTATATTCATACGCATGCTGTGGCTGCGGGTGCTGGTCAATGTATGTCAGCTGGTCGTAAGCCTCTTCCAATACCACGGTCTCATCACTCTGCTTGTCGCGGCGAAGAATGCGGTAGTAGTCTGCCTGGCCCGTGACATCCCATGTCAAGGTAACTGTTGCCTGATTAGTTGTCATAGCGACACTGTCAATCATCACGTTGCTGGCGTAATAGAAAGACTTGTCAGCATCGGTAAGGCCAACAGCAGTGGTACCGAGAGTATCTACCGGAGAGAGCAATGCGGTGTTTTGCTCCACGAAAAAGTTGAATTTATAATCCACGCACGAGGTGACAAGTTCGTGCTCAAAACGGCCTTCAGCACACTCCTCTTTCGTCAGTTCCTTGCGCTCAGTATAGCGTATGCTGTCGCCAACCAGCTTATCGATGTTCATCACCACCCTGGCATTATCGACCCAGATTTGGGTGGCGTATTTGTCATCGTTCTGGATTTCCGGAATGAGTTGAACAGTGTTACCCATCACATCCCATTGGTCACCGAGTTTCTCTGCCAAATCAGCAAGAGGCATCGACGAGGCGTCAACACCCTGACTCACTTCGGTCTTGGTCTGCTTGGGAATCGCACGGTTGCCGTCAACCTCCCAGTTGGAAGTGCCTAACTTCGACACAAGGTTTGTGGTGGACATGCCCTGGGCACTGTCAGCAGAATCGTTCCAGCCGTTGGTACTCCAGTTGTTTCCGCCTTTACCCCAGTAACTGCCACCATTTCTCCAGCAGAGAGCCACATGGCCTTGATTATTCAACGACATACAATCCTCTAAACAGTTCCGGATTTCATTGCTTGTACCTCCGTCTTCCCAGCCCATGATGGCTCCCCAATAATTGTTGTCATTATATGTCTCGTATGTAATAGAACCTCTGAAGACGCTGTTGTGGATGACGTTCTTGGAACTGTGGCCGTGGCCGATGACACCGCCGGCATGAGTGCTTTTGCAATATACATCCACTGCGATGTTACAGTTGGTAATATAATTTGTTCCAGTGCTACAGGACCCGATAAGTCCAGACGAATGTATGCCGCCGCTGACAGTGCCAATTACATTAAGATTCCTGATGTTGACATTATCAACCAGGCTGAACGGCGCTATAAAATCACTTGTTCCACCTGTAATATTGACTATCAAAGTGTGTCCGTTGCCTTCGAAGTTACCACGGTATCGCGTTGAGAGAGCAGCGGAATTCACAATGCTGATGTCGTTTGCCATGATGGCGTTGACATCCGAACTGAAGTTGGCTGCATTAATCTTGTCGACGAATGTCAACCAGTCTTTTTCATTCCGCAGGATTAAGTATTCCTTTCCGTCGATGGTCATGGTCGTGCTGCCGTCAAACGGAATTGTGTAGTAACTGTTTGTGATTGAAGGAGTTGAGACGTTGGTCGTATTATAGCGCACTAAGGATTTGCAGGCGGTCATAGATGGCACCACATCCACCATTATCGGATTAAACAGACATTTTTCAATGGTGGGATTGGTGTATGTATAGCCCACAAGACCGCCCAGACTATGGCTGTTCTTGCTAACTAACTGACCATCAAAAAGACAGTTAGTCAGTTTCACATAATTGTTCTGATAGACAACTGCCACAAGACCGCCGTTGGTAGCATCACCTGTTATTGTACTGCCTATAAGGGCTGAAACGCGGCAGTTCGACAGATTTGCCGTGCCGCTCTTCACACTGCCTATGATACCAGCCACGAACTTCTTTTGAGAAACCAACTTGCCGGTCACGTGCAGGTTCTTGATTGTGGCTGCTCCTACAACGGAGAATGGTGCCACATATTCCACATTCAGCGTGTCGTAGCAGACAGTGATTGTGTGACCGTTTCCGTCGAACGTTCCAGTGTATGGTTTATTGTTCGTGCCTACCATCGTCTTGCTCTCACCAATGTTGATGTCGGCTGCCATGATAGCAGACAAAGAGTTCTTGCCGTCTGTATTCACTAATTTGGCGAATGTCTCCCAGTCGGCTGCCGAACGCAGAATAAAGCGTCCGTCCTTGTCGTACTGGTCTTTCGGTCCGATAGTGAATGTGAATTTGGCCTGATGCTGGTTTTCGTTCCACGTGCCTTTGGTCACCGTGGCTTTTTGAACTTCAGGCAGACGCACCATAGCGGGAAGGCAGGTGATGGCGTAGGTGCCGCTCTTCCAGTCCCACAGGGAGGTGGAGGTTCGGCGCACACGGTAATAGACGGGCTCACCTGTATAACTGGAGTTAAATGTCTCGTCGATGTAAGTATAGGTGTTATTGACACCACTGAATTCCACCTGATTGATTGACATCCACTGAGGATTCCCTTCAAGGTATCCCGATGTGCAGCGCTGCACATCCCAGAAGTCCTCCGTTGAGATGTCAGAATAATTCTGGTCTTTGCACTGCCACTGTAACCTCACCGTTCCATCGTCTTGCAACGCCGCGCTCAGGGCGTAAGGATAGTGCAAGACGGACAGGTGAACAGGATCGGACTGCGTGATGCGTTCCGTGCCCTCATAGTCCCTGTAGCGTGCTGTGATATAGAAATCCTCGACGGGTTTGTCGGCAGGCAGATAGGCATAACCCACCATGCTGGGGTCGAGGTCCATCTTCTTGCTTGTGTAGGTTGAGCCGTTCATCTCTTTATAGTTGGCGGTGAGGCTGATGATGTCGCTCTCACTCATCGTATAGACAATCATCATCTGCCCGGCATGATCGCTATCGTATGCCACCATGGGGTCCATAATCGAGGGAGTCGTCTGAGATGGACTTGACGACATAGTGATTGTAGTGGTGTTGAGGCTCAGGTCCTTGTCCTTCGCACTGCCGTTTCCTTTTTTGTGGCAGTCCCATGTGAACTTCAGACTTTTGCCGCGGTACTTGTCGGGTACCTTCCATTCCACATAGAAATAGAAAATATACTTCTCGCCGTCGGCATGGGCAAGTTCAAAATCCTTCTCATTCGTGCCGATGGTGCCTGAACTCAGACCGCCGTCGCGAGTGAGGGTCATATTACCATTGACGGCTCTCTTAATAAAGAGATGGCATCGGTCGCCACTCTTCTCCTTGCTGTAGAAGTTGAGTACTGTCTCCTTGGAGCCACCTTCAGGGGTGACGTAGAGGTAGCCCTTACTAACCCATCCGTCCTTACCTTCTTCGTCATAGACAGGCACTGTTATCTTAATGGTGTTGGTGCCGCTCTGCATCACCGTCCATAGGCTCTTATTATCCATGCCGTTGCCAGCCAAAGCCGTGACCGACGGTAGCATCAGCAACCACAGAAGCAGCCATACGGTCCTTCGCCATAATGACTGATTTGTTCCAGTTCGTTTTTTCATCGTGATTAATTTATGGATTAAACATTATTTAATTTCCCAAAAAATGATGTCAGGAGAGCTCCTCTGATTCATCTTACGCATCTGGCTTAGCCAAACTTCCTGACCAAAAGTATAGGTGTAGCTTAAAATAAGTAGCAAAAATAAGACTCTTTATATTTTTCGCTTCAAATTTACGAAAAATTAATATATCCACAAATAATTATCCTGTTTTTTTCAAAATGTTAGCAATATGGACTTATATGCCGAACGAAGAGGATAATCAGTGAAACCAATGGACTGGAAAAACGTGTTATTCATAGATTTAAAAATTACAAGACATACCACGGCACATCTCTACTTTACCGGTTCGGTGTGGACGGTGACATGGGTCTGGTCGCCGAACCGCTGTTTGAGGAGTCGTTCAATAGCGGTGGCACGGTCGTGAGCCTGCGACAGGGGAATAGTACCGTCCATACGCACATGAACTTCAATGGCAATATGACTGCCGATACGGCGGGTGCGCAGGTTATGCGGCTCATGGACACCGGCGACAGAGTGGATGATTTTCAGAATCTCCTCTTCTGTGTCAGCAGGCAGCGAGCTTTCGGTAAGTTCCCCGATATTCGTCTTGAGCAAATCGACCGCCACTTTTATCAACATGACTCCAACAACAACCGATGCCAGCGGGTCGAGCACCGTCCAGCGGTCGCCAAGCAGGATGGCGCCGCCGATGCCTAGCGCAGCCCCTATCGAAGAGAGGGCGTCGCTGCGGTGGTGCCAGGCGTTGGCTGTCATGGCAGACGACTCCAGCTGCTTCCCACGACGGGCAGTATAGTGATAAAGCCCTTCTTTCACGACAATCGACACCAGCGCCGCCCATAAGGCGAGCGTGCCGGGAGCCACTATCTGACCGCCCTGCAGCCAGGCGATGAGTTTTGCACCGCCGGCATAGATGATGCCGCCTGCCACTGCCATCAGCGCCAGTCCGATGAGGAACGAGGCGATGGTCTCGAACTTACCGTGACCGTAGTCATGCGACTCGTCCTGAGGCTTCGCGCTGATATGCACGAACACCAGCACAACCAGGTCGGTGAGGAAGTCAGACAACGAATGGATGGCATCAGCAATCATAGCAGAGCTGTGACCGATGATGCCCGCCACAAACTTGAACACCATCAAAGCCACATTGCCCACGCTGCCGACCAGCGTCACTTTGTATATTTCCTTCTCGCGTGACATTTTTAGAGGATTAATTATTTCCTGGAAAGCCTATAATGGATAGATAAGCCTGTATAAGCCTAGATGAGCCTAAAATTCCTATAATTGCCTTGCAAAATTAGTGATTTTTATTGAAAAACAACACCCCTGATATAAAACTTTTATCCAAAGAAACTAAAAAAGGCAAAAGGAGTGATCTGCTCCTTTTGCCTTTTTATTACCGGCAGTATTACCGACGTGGTGGTTTTCCTGTCCTATCAGTACATCTTCAGTCCAAGCACATCCCAGAAGGATTCAGGAAGTGCAACGTTCTCAAGCTTGATGGCACGGGTGAAGAGCGGTGCCACATCATGGTCGTCGTAGCCGGCGATACCGCATCCCACACGTGTCACGAGAAACTGCAGCTCATGATGCTCGTCAGCAAACCGACAGAATCGCTCAATCGCCATGCGCATGTTGTCGAGTC
>JAEEGH010019599.1_pt1 | contig 14173 bp, 10 predicted proteins | sample 9134181 | NCBI WGS metagenome assembly JAEEGH01 (sample SAMN16246544, study PRJNA631951) | gut metagenome | biome: gut microbiome; feature: rumen; material: DP-attached | host: Bos | place: Iran: Karaj | collected 2018-10 | reverse complement strand
AGGTCATCCTCGCCAAGGTACTCTCCAACCGCAAGCCGCCCTACAGCCTTGCCGGCGGCCTGTTCGACACGCTGACGGAAAGCCATGGCGATATGTTCTTAGCCGACAATAACGAAATCATGTACTGGATGATGCAGTATCGGAACTTAGAGGGTTACGACCTGTTGCCCGCCGCCTGCGTGGCCGTGAGCGCGCTGGCGCAAGCCGTCAAAGAGGAAGTGGTGAAGAAGGAGGAATATATTATGCTCAACTGCACCGGCGGCGGCTCTCTCACCGCCATGAGCAAGGGCTTCGTATTCAAAGAGCCCGACCTCATCCTCTCGCCGGACCTGCCGTCCGAGACCATCATCGAGAAAGTGAGTGCCCTGTTCTAAACTATTTTTAAGGCAACGATAATCGTTGCCTTTTTCTTTTTCGCGAAATGCACCATTAGAACATCCCCCAAAATCCACTCTAACATAAAATCGTTATTTTTGCAAAAAAAACGAGAATCAAATGAATTTGGAAAAGAGATCGTTAAAAGAGAAAATCCAACGGGGACTGACGGCTGTGTGGGATGCCGTGAAAGCGCATCCCGTGGAGATTGTCATCCTGTTATATGTCTGCGTGGTCGGGTGTTTTGGAATTTCCGATCCGGATATATTTGATGTAAAAAACGAACCGGCGCCGTGGTGGTTCCGGCCGATGTCACTGGCACCGTTTATGGTGGTGGCGGCTTACTCGCTGCAGCCGTTGCGCAAACGCGGCATCGGGTGGCTGCTGCTCTACCTGCTGCCGTTAGTGGGGATGGTGGCCGGGTTCGCCATGCCGTTCCTCCTCGACTGGGTGGAGGAAACCGCCTATTGGATTGCCGTGCTTGCGGCGCTTCCGCTGTGGTTGTGCGTGCGGCATCGGCTCACCGACAACGAACCGTTTGTGCAGCGCAACGTGCAGATGGCCTGGTCGGCGGTGCGGGCGTTGCTCGTCGCGGGAATCCTCTATCTGCTGTATGCCGCCATCGCTTACACCATCCAAACGCTCTTCGACATCCCTCACAAAGTCTGGGACGGCTGGTACGAACAAGCGGCGTTGCTGCTATTTTGCGGATTGGCTCCCGTGCTCTTTTTCGCCATGGAGGACCGTCCCGAGCCCATCGAGATCCGCCGTTTCTGGGCCGTATTGCTGAACTGGGTGCTCACGCCCGCACTGATGATTTACACCGTGGTGCTCTATGTGTATGCCGCCAAAATCCTCTTTACATGGGACCTGCCGAAGGGCGGGGTCGCCATCATGGTGACGGTTTTCTTTGTGATCTTCTTCGCAGCCAAGATCTTGCAGATGCTCACGGAACCGCAACCACTCAAGTGGTTCTATGACCATTTCAGCCTGTTCGTCTTGCCGCTTCTGGCACTCTTCTGGACAGCGGTCGCCCGTCGTTTGACAGACTATGGTCTGACCGAGTCACGCTACTACTTGCTATTGGGCGGGGTGTTGATGACCGTGTGTGTGCTGGTGTTCCTCTTTCGCAACCATCGTGGCTATTTCGCCTTGGCGGCGGGAACGTTGGCCGTCGTATTGCTGACGGTGCTGGTGCCGCCGCTCCGTGGCGAGCGGGTTGCGCAACGGGCCCAAATCCAGCGTGTACGCACGATTGCCAAGAAACTCAACCGCCTGAACGACGACGGCACATTGCGACTTCCCCAACCCGACAAAGCCGATACATTGCAAGTGGTTGAGCACCGCAAACTTTATCAGTCGCTCAACTATTTGTCGAACAGAAACGACACGGCGTTCTTTAAACGTGAGTTCGGCATCGCCCGGAAATCGGACTATTTGGCATCATTGTCGGAAAGAACCTCCGGTTATGCCTCTGCTTGGTCGGAAGATAATGCCCGAGAACAGTTAGAGGATGAAGTTTTGATTGTAGAGGAAATGCAGCCAAGTGTCTATTTATCGCGCAAGAGTAACGGGCCCGTGGATGTGAGCGGCTACCGCCAGATGTACAGGACGACAAACCATATCAGGGTGGATCAATCGTTTTCCATCGGGAATGGCAAGAAAATTTCGGCAAATCAGATTTTCCGGGAGCAGTTGCAAAGGCTTGGCTGTCCGGACATGTTGCCTTCGAGGACTTGGTTAGAGGATCATGAAGAAGAACTGTTGACCTATCGCACCGACAGTTTGCTGGTCTGTTTCAACCAGTTGCGCTTGGAGCGTCAGACCTCCGACGTTGAATGGAGGGTGGAGTATTACGAATGGGTGGTGCTGGTGAAGTAAGGGGTGAATTTTTTTGAAAACGGCATCAACCGAGTTGATGGTTCACTCAATCTTTGAAAAAACTTCAAGATCTTCCACAGGACAACAGGTCCTCCTACGGGAGCGGATGCGACATATTCTCCGACAGCTTATCCAAGGTATTCAAGAAGTTGCGCAGTTCCTCCTCACTGATGCCGGCGAGGACCTTGTCTAGCATGGAGATGCCCACCTGTTTGGCCTCCTGTTTCATCTGTTCGCCCTTAGGGGTGAGCACGATGATATTGGAACGTTTGTCATTAGGGTTTTTGCGCCGGGCAATAAAGGATTTCTTTTCCAGTGCATCCACCAGTTTGGTGACGGAGTTTTTGTCCTTCTGCATATTGTTGGCCAGGCTCTGCTGCGACATCGGGCCCTGGTTCCAGAGGACGTCCACCAGCAGGAACTGTTCGGGCGTGAGGCCCAGGTCATACTGTTTGAGCATGGCGGAGGTGTACTGTTTCAACCTACAGGCTGCCAGATTGATATACACGGCGATTTCTTTGGACAATAGCATGATGCAACACGAATAAGTGGGGGCAAAGATACGGAATTTTCTGTTAACCGCTGGCCGTTGGCTATTAGCTATTGGCCGTTAGCCTTTGGCTGTTGGGGGTTGGGTGTTGGGACTATAGTTAAGAAGTTAAGAAACTAAAGAGTTAAGGCAGTTTGTCATTGGGTGTTGGGAGTTGTTCTCTATTCACTGACCACTGTCCACTGTCCACTGACTACTGACCACTGTCCACTGACTACTGCTCTTAGTTCCTTAACTTCTTAAAATATGCCATTTCCAGCAGCTTATGTGGGGAAAATTGCTATTTTTTCAGGTTTAATTGTCAAATAACACATTTTGCAAAATGGCGAAGAAAAACAACACGGCTGATATTGGCTTTGAAGACAAAATATGGAAGGCGGCTGACCTGCTTCGTGGATCGATAGATGCTGCAGAATATAAGAATGTGGTGCTCGGTCTCATTTTCCTGAAGTATATCTCCGATTGCTTCGATGTGAAACACCAACAATTGGTGGATGAAGGCGACGGATTTGAAGAAGACAATGACGAATACATCTCGGAGAATATCTTTTACGTACCCGCGGATGCTCGCTGGAGTGTGATTGCCGAAGCCGCCCACACACCGGAAATTGGCAAGGTCATCGATAACGCGATGATGGAAATCGAGAAGGAAAACGACCGTCTGAAAGGCATCCTGCCCAAGAATTTCGCCCGTCCCGAGCTTGACAAGCGCCGATTGGGCGATGTGGTGGATCTTTTCACCAACACACTCGAATTAGGTAAGCGCGAGGAGAACAAAGACCTGCTGGGCAGAACTTACGAATACTGCCTCTCCAAATTCGCTTCCTTGGAAGGCAAAAACGCTGGCGAATTCTACACACCGAGCTGCATTGTGCGCACTATTGTGGCTGTTCTGCAACCGTTTAAGGGCCGTTGCTACGACCCCGCGATGGGTAGCGGCGGTATGTTCGTGCAGAGTGCCGACTTTGTGAAACACCATCAGGGCGATATCAAAAACCTCAGTATATTCGGACAGGAGATCAATGCCAACACTCGCAAGATGGCGATGATGAACTTGGCTATCCGCGGCATCGAAGCCAACTTGGGCGACCGGAATGCGGACACCTTCTTCGACGATCAACACCCGACCTTGAAGGCCGATTTTGTGATGGCTAACCCGCCTTTCAACATGAGCGACTGGGGTGCCGACAAGCTGCAGGAGGATGTGCGATGGAAGTATGGTATCCCGCCTGCCGGCAATGCTAACTTCGCTTGGATGGAGCACATGATCAGCCACCTGTCGCCTACGGGACGCATCGGATTGGTGTTGGCGAACGGCTCGTTGAGCAGCCAGACCGGCGGCGAGGGCGAAATCCGCAAGAACATCCTGCAGGCCGATTTGGTGGAAGGTATCGTGGCCTTGCCCAGCCAGCTGTTCTACAGTACCGGCATCCCCGTGTGTCTGTGGTTCCTCAACCGACGGAAAACCCAGCCGGGAAAGGTGGTCTTTGTTGACGCCCGCAATATGGGTACGATGGTGACCCGCAAGTTGCGCGAACTGACGGAGGATGACATAGAGCGTATTGCCAAGACTTTTGAGGATTATCGTAATGGCACATTAGAAGACGAAAAGGGCTACTGCGCTGTGAAGACCCTTGACGATATTGCCGCACAAGACCACATCCTCACCCCTGGCCGTTACGTGGGCATTGCCGAGCAGGAAGACGACGGCGAACCCTTTGAAGAAAAGATGGAGCGACTGACCACGGAGTTAAGCGGGCTCTTTGAGGAAAGCCACCGGTTGGAAGAGGAGATCAGAAAGCAATTGGGGAGTATTGGTTTTAAGATATAATTCGTATAAACTCTTCGATATTATGATTATTCACTTATTATCGAAGAAGATGAAAGAAAAGTTAATTTTAGAAATCAGCAATGCGATGGCTGAAATGTTAAGTGCAGAACAAATAGCACAATTGAACGGAGTACTGCTGCAAGTGGTCAGCAAGTACAACATTTCGTTGGATGCGGAAACCGCGCAAGCGACCGAACAAACCAACGAAGGGCTGCTGCGCTCGTTTCTTTCAGCCAAACAGGTGGAAGGTTGCAGTGCGCCCACCGTGCGTTATTATGGCAACACCATCCAGCAGTTGTACAAGACGATGCCAAAACGGGTGATGGAATACACAACAGAAGACATCCGCGCCTATCTCGCCGTATTCCAGCAAAAACGCAAGGCATGCAGGGTAACGGTTGACAATGTGAGGCGTATCTTCTCGTCCTTCTTTGCATGGCTTGAAGAGGAGGATTACATCATTAAAAGTCCCGTGCGCAGGATTCATAAAGTAAAGACAGGTACGCAAGTGAAAGAGGTGCTGACCGATGAATCGTTGGAGAACTTGCGTGACACCTGCGTGCATCCCCGCGACCTCGCCATAATTGACTTGTTAGCCTCGACGGGGATGCGTGTGGGCGAGTTGGTGAAGCTCAACCGCGAGGACATCAACTTCAACGAGCGCGAGTGTGTTGTGTTTGGCAAGGGCAACAAGCAACGCATTGTCTATTTCAATGCCCGCGCCAAGATACATCTGCAAGAGTATCTTAACAGTCGCAAAGACAAGAACAAGGCCTTGTTTGTTTCATTGGCAAAACCGCATAAGCGGTTGCAAATTTCAGGTGTGGAAGTGCGTTTGCGCAAGATTGGCAAAGAAGCGAAGGTGCCGCGTGTGCATCCACACAAGTTCCGCCGTACGCTGGCCACGATGGCCATTGACAAAGGGATGCCCGTGGAGCAAGTCCAGCGTCTCCTCGGCCATGTAAAAATCGACACCACAATGCATTACGCCATGGTGAATCAAACCAATGTGAAACTCTCGCATCGTCGTTTTTTGTGTTAATTGGATATGTAAATTCTCATTTATGGAAGAGTGGAAAGAATATAAGGTAGAGGATGTGGTAAACATTTTGGACTATAAGCGTGTTCCTCTTTCGTCAAAAGAAAGGGATACGAGAAAAGGCATATATCCATATTATGGAGCTCAAGGTATTATTGACTACATTGATGACTACATTTTCGAAGGCACATATTTGTTGATAGCGGAAGATGGGGAAAACTTAAAGTCACAAAAACAGGATATTGCACAATTGGCTTCGGGCAAATACTGGGTTAACAATCATGCACACATTGTAGAGAGTAATGGCAGGAGTGATATAAGATATCTTTGCTATCTATTAAACTCAATGGACATTTCTGGCTATATTACAGGCTCAGCTCAACCAAAATTAAATCAAGCAAATTTATCAAGTATTAGATTGATACTTCCTCCGTTGGAATTACAAAAACAAGTTGCTGACACCTTGTTTACTTTTGATAAAAAGATAGCTAATAACCGACGTATAAATGATAATTTGCCGTGGGCTTTATGGATGACTCATTTGATTCTGCTTTTGTTCAAACGAAAAAATGATAATTTAGAGCAGCAGGCGCAAGCCTTGTTCAAGTCGTGGTTTGTGGATTTCGACCCGTTCAAGGATGGCGAGTTTGTGGAGAGTGAAATGGGATTGATTCCGAAGGGGTGGAGAGTGGGTTTGTTAAGCGAAATAGGAGAAATTGTTGGCGGTAGTACTCCATCGAAAGCAAAAAGCCAATACTACACTAGTAATGGTATACCTTGGTTAACACCGAAAGATTTATCCAACTCACCATGCAAATTTACAGCAAAAGGAGAAATTGATATCACAAAAGAAGGGTACGCTAGTTGCAGTACCAAAATTATGCCGAAAGGAACGGTCCTGTTTAGTTCACGTGCTCCGATCGGTTATGTTTCCATAGCAAAAAATGAGATTTGCACAAATCAAGGGTTTAAATCTGTTGTCCCCAAAGAGGCTGGAACCGCCTTTATTTATTATTTCTTGAAGACTTCTACAAAAGATATAGAGAACAAGGCTACAGGTTCTACTTTCAAGGAGGCTTCTGGTGCTTTGATGAAGTCACTTCCGACCATTATCCCTACGAAATCCGTTCTATATGGATTTGAGCAAATAATGGAACCGATTTTTAGAAAACAAGAGACAATTGAAGATGAATCCCGCCGCCTCGCCCAACTCCGCGACACTCTTTTGCCGCGTTTGATGTCTGGCGAACTGAAAGTGAATGAAATATAAGCATGAAACACACTCCTCAAATATTCCATGGTGAATGGTGGGTGCCAGCGGTGGCAGACCACGATGTGTGTTCATTTGCCTTCCATCCTGAGCAGATGATGGGGCTTGAGAAAAAATACACAGGCACGTTGACATATTATGAGGATGAAGATTCTACTTTGGAATTATACCACATCCCCAGCAATTTCCATTCTAAGCAGTATTGTCAGAACGAAGTAATGTGGGGCGCTGATGCAAATGGTAACATCTTCACCCTTTTCAATGTTGTGATGAAAGATAAGCTAACAGGGGATTTTACTAATACTAAATTTGAAGTCGGATTAATCCTTGTCGGTGAACATATTTTATCTTTAGATGACGCACGGTTTAATTTATGTGTAGTTCAGTTTCCATATTTGAGGAATTGGGCTTTTCATGACAATCTTACCACTCAATTTGAGGGTAATACTTGTCATCATGTGCTTTCCAAACCGAGCATGGATGCTCCTCTTTTGAAAGCACAAGTGGAAAATGATGTGAAATGGTTATTGTTCGACACTTTCCATCATAATAAGACTCTTTATGATTTATCCATTAGTCAAGGTACGGATTTTATTATGGAATCCTCTGAAGGGATCCCTATTCGAAGCTATCTAAAACAAATTGTTGAATTTTCACAATTTTTATCTGTTGCATTGTATCGAGAGCAAACTCCTTCAAAGGTGAGTTTCATTAACCATGTTAACCATAAGCGATCTGAACTTCTTTTCTTGAAAGAAAAATCAATAGAACCAAGAAAAGGATCTTTGATAAAATTCGACTATCTGAAAAAAAAGATGCCCGCCATATTTAAAACTTGGCATGATAATTACGATAGAGTTTCACCAATATGTAAATACCTTGTTGACTCTCTTCAAAATAGAAAAGATTTCGACGTTCCTGATTTCTTGATTATAGCCCAAGCTTTGGACGGCTATCACAAACGTTTTGTCAATAAGAAAAACGGGGGAAAAGACCATCGAAAATATGAGGACGGTATAAAGATACTGCTGAAACAGTTTAATGATGTGGATTATGTGAGGAAATGCCATATCGACCCAGTTGTTCTTAAAGATTCTCGAAATAAATACTCACACCTTTACCCAGATGAAGTAGAGACTAAAGCAGTTGAAGGCGAGGAACTTTATTTGCTTACGGAAAAGTGCAAGATTCTTTTAACTTGTTGCATTTTGAATATGATGGGGCTTACTAACGAAGAAATCAATCTTTGTCTCAGGAGCTCTCCCATTCAGGAGTTTATGGAGTCGCAGTTTTTTGAGTTTTAATTCAGAACAGATATAGTATTATGAGCACAATCGAAGAACTTACCCCTCAGCCTGCAGATAGAATTGTCTGTGTGAAGGTCGGATCAATTCAGCGTGAGAACCTTTATGAAATGTCACGTAAATACTGGAAAATCAAACTGCAAAGAGCCTCCAAGGCCACCCACGTGTTGGCAATTATAGATGGAGTGGTTGAGGCGGTTTATATCCCCCAAAAGTGGTCGTACACAAAAGTTCCAGAATTTTCAGGTAGAATCGAATTTGTCGGAACTGAGGACAAGAGAAGCCCTTACCTTGGAAAGGACGTAAGGGCTTATTATGGGCGCAGTTCCAATCCCGTAACGTATATCAATATGTGAAGAAATGGATCAAATTTAAAAATATGAATACAGTCAAAATTGCTGTCGGGGGAGCCGGGAGTGAACGAAATGGCCAAGGAAACCTTTTGCTTTAATTGAAAGTATTCATTCTGGTGTGATTTTTTATGTATTTTTGCCACCTGATATTTATGGAAGATTCAAGGGCCCAAAATATTCAGAAAAAAAATAAAGCATTGAAAAACAAACATATTAAATTAAACCAAAGATTATGGAATATGATACTAAAGGGAAAGTGCTGAAAAAAACGGTGGTATGGAAGAATCTCTACTTCTACCGCAAGAGCGATGCCATTTACCAACTGACAGTTGAGTTTTGCAAACGGTTTCTTCCTGCTCGCGGCGACAGGACTGTTGACCAGATGGTGCAGGCGGCTCGTTCCGGGAAACAAAATATCATTGAAGGAAGTGAGGACGGACAGACCAGCTCGGAAATGGAAATCAAGCTCATAAACGTGGCTCGCGGTAGTTTGCAAGAACTTCGCGCCGACTACCAAGACTACCTTAACACGCATCACCTCTCAACATGGTCCAAAGACAGTGAACGCCTGCAACGCCTACGCGCTTTTTGCCACTCGCACAACGATTACAGTGACTACGCCCCTCTGGTAACTAAAATGAACGATGAGGAAATGGCAAACTTACTGATCACTCTTTGCCACCAAACGGACAAAATGATGTGCGCCTACATTGAAAAACTGGAGGCGCAGTTTGTGAAAGAAGGTGGCTTCAGAGAGCGGATGCATACAGCCCGTACAGGTTATCGAAAGGCCGTTGACGACCGTATAAAAGCCTTGGAGACAGAGAACTATCAATTGAGAAAGAGAGTGGCGGAATTGGAAGCCATCTTAGGATATCCTAAGAGCATAGGAAATCCTACGAACACGAAGGAGATTATACAACGTTAAAACAAACAGTATGCTTTTAGGAACCTTCAACGAAGACCATTACGAGCAGACGCTAATCCAACTGTTTCAAGAACGGCTGGATTACGATTATCTCAACGGCTATGAGGCCCAAGATGCTTTCGAGGACAAGGACTACTACTGCCCGCTCTATCTCGAACACCTGCGTGAAAAGCTGCAAGACCTCAATCCGTCACTTCCCAATTCGGCCATTGACGAGGCGGAGCGCAAACTGCTCCACATCGAAGCCGGCAATATGGTGCAGAACAACGAGCTCTTTATGGACTACTTGCAACACGGCATCGAAGTGACCTTCCACGACGGAAAAGAACTGAAGAATGATATTGCCTATTTGGCTGACTACAAGAATGTTGACAATAACGATTTCCTGTTGGTCAATCAATGGACCTACGTGGAGAAATCGAAAAAACGCGCCGATCTGATACTTTTCCTCAACGGTCTGCCCGTGGTGCTGATGGAGCTTAAATCCCCTTCACGCGAGGAGACCGATGCCAGCGCCGCCTACCGTCAGCTGAAGAACTACATGAAAGAGATTCCCACGATGTTCACGTATAACGTCTTCTGTGTGATGAGCGATATGGCGGAGTCGAAGGCCGGCACCATCACATCCAGTGAGGACCGCTATATGCAGTGGAAATCTAAAGACGGTGTGTATGAAAGTGCAGAAGTGGTTGACTATGATGTCTTCTTCGAAGGTATGTTCCGCAAGGATCGACTGTTGGATATCATCCGCAACTTCATCTGTTACAGCAAAGAGGAAGGCAAGGACAACAAAATATTGGCCGGTTATCACCAGTATTTCGCCGTGAAGAAGGCCGTGGAGCGCACCCGCACTGCCGTCACCGGCGACGGTAAAATCGGTGTTTTCTGGCACACCCAAGGGAGCGGTAAGTCCCTTTCCATGGTCTTCTACGCTCATCTGCTGCAGAGTGCTGTCTCCCAGCCCACTATCGTGGTTATCACCGACCGCAATGATCTTGACAATCAGCTCTATGGCCAATTCGCCAAGTGCAAGGACTTTCTGCGACAAGTACCAGTACAAGCCACCACAAGGGAACACTTACGCGAACTGCTGGAGGGTCGCACGGCCAACGGAATCATCTTCACCACGATGCAAAAGTTCGAGGAGTACGATGCGCCGTTATCGACCCGCCGCAACATCATCGTGATGAGCGACGAAGCCCACCGGGGCCAATACGGCTTTGAAGAGAAGATTGATCCGGTGACAGGCAAGGTCAGCGTGGGAACCGCCCGACTGATCCACGATTCGTTGCCCAATGCATCGTTCATCGGCTTCACAGGCACGCCCGTCGCCCTGAAAGACCGCAACACTATCGAGGTTTTCGGCGACTGCATTGATGTGTACGACATGACACAGAGCGTCCTTGACCATGCCACGGTGCCCGTTTATTACGAGAGCCGTGTCATCAACCTCAAATTAGACGATGAGACACTGCAGCTCATTGATAAAGAATACGAGCTGTTGGAAGCAGAAGGGGCTGATGCCCAGCAAATTGAAAAGAGCAAGCACGACCTTTCGCATCTTGAGGAGTTGCTTGGTGCAGATTCCACCATCGATTCGTTGGTGCAAGATATCCTGAACCACTATGAGAACTATCGAGAGCAGGAATTGACCGGCAAGGCCATGATTGTGGCGTACAGCCGCCCCATCGCCATCAAAATATACAAGCGTATTCTTGAGCTGCGTCCCGATTGGACCGACAAGGTCAAATGCGTGATGACCAGCGGAAACAATGACCCTGAAGAGTGGCACGACATTATCGGCAACCGACAGCACAAGCAGGAGTTGGCCAAGAAGTTCAAAGACGACCATGATCCGATGAAAATTGCCATTGTGGTGGATATGTGGCTCACGGGCTTTGATGTCCCCAGCTTGGCAACGATGTATGTCTTCAAGCCGATGAGCGGACACAACCTGATGCAGGCCATCGCCCGTGTGAACCGTGTCTTCAACGGGAAAGAAGGTGGTCTGGTGGTCGATTACATCGGCATTGCCCAGGCATTGAAGATGGCGATGAAGTTTTACAGTACCAATGACCGCCAGAAGTTTGGCGACCCGAACATCAAGACCACGGCCTTGAAGAAGTTCCAAGAGGAACTGGAAATCTGCCGCGACCTGATGCACGGCTTTGATTATTCAAACTTCAAAGATTCTTCAGATCTGGATCGGGCCATACTCATCAAAGGCGGCACCAACTTCCTGCTCTCCAAAGATATGCAGGATAAGAAAACGGAATATATGAAGCACGCAACCTTGCTACACCAATCCATCACATTGTGCCGTAGCCTGCTCAATGAAAACCAACGTTGGGAAAGCGCTTTCTTTGAGACGGTGCGTGTGATGATTATGCGTTTGAGCGGCAAGGGCAAGATTACCAAGAAAGACATCAATGAACGCATCCGCGAACTACTGAAACAAAGCGTGAAAAGCGAAGGTGTCATCAATCTGTTCCAAGACGCAGGCAAAGAGTTTTCATTAAACGATTCTGCTTTCTTGGAAGAGTTGACCAAGATGAAGGAGAAAAATATCTCCATCCAAATTTTGGAGAACCTGCTGAAAGAAAAAGTGAAAGCGTTCCAGCACAAGAACCTCGTGCAGAGTGAGAAGTTTTCTGAGCTGCTGAATCATGCATTAAGCAACTATCTTAAAGGTATGTTGACCAATGAGGAGGTAATTCAGGAATTGCTCAAATTGGCATCGCAAATCAAAGAAACTGAGCAGCAGGGTAACGATCTCGGATTGACCGATGAGGAAAAAGCCTTTTACGATGCCCTCTCACGTCCGCAAGCCGTAAAAGATGTTTACGAAAACGAGGAATTGGTGGCTATGACCAAAGAGTTGACAGAGGCCCTCCGCAAGAATCGTACTATCGATTGGCAACGCAAAGAATCTGCCCGCGCAGGTATGCGCAAAATGGTGAAGCGGTTGCTGAAAAAATACAAATATCCGCCCGAGGAGGCCGAACACGCTCTCGACATTGTGCTGAAACAGTGCGAAGAATGGAGTGATGTGGAGGATTATGACGTTGTAGAAGCAAAAGTCGCACAATTGTATCCTCAAAGAGAAGTAAAATTAGGATTGGCCGCAGAAGATAAGGCATCGTACAATGCTCAACAATTGATGCAGAATTAATCAGGAATATTAGAATACGTCGAAATTATCATCGAAATCATCATTGCCCCCTTCTTCCCAATCGTCTATCCATTCTATCGCCTCATCTGTGTCCACCTGTTTTCCAACACATTGCAAACTCCGCGACATTTAGGCCGAACTCGACCACGACGGGCGTTTTTCACAAGGAATTCTGATATTTTAATATTACTACCCCGCCTGACGGCACCCCTTTTGAAACAGAAGGGGAGTTTCCCCGCGCCGGCACGGTGCGCCGTGGCCGGAAAACCCATCGCCACGAGAGACAAAATCTGCCCCCCCACCGAACAATTTTGTCACTGTTTCCTACCCTACTCCCTACTCCCTACTCCCTATTCCCTACTCCCTACTCCCTACTCCCTATTCACTAATCACTATTCCCTAAAAATCGTATCTTTGCCGCCGGAAAACACCCGCGAACAATGAACAGAAACTATCCTTTGACCGTCTTCCACGACAACGCGCCGGTAACCCTCCACGACGAGGCGGAATGGTCCCGCTTCGCGCAGGAGTTCCGCATCATCCACGCCGCCGGCGGCATCGTCGCCGACGAGAACGACGAAATCCTCATGATCTTCCGCTACGGCTGCTGGGACTTCCCCAAAGGCAAGGTCGAGGCCGGCGAGGACTGGCCAACAGCCGCCCTGCGCGAAGTGCAGGAGGAGACCGGACTGCATGACATCACCCTGCAGGAACCGCTCCCTAACACCTACCACACCTACTCCCTCCACGGCGCCCCCATCCTGAAAATCACCCACTGGTACGCCATGCTCGCCCCCACACAACCCCTCACCCCACAGACCGAGGAGGACATCAGCCAGGCCGTCTGGACGCCGCGCACCGAAGTGGCCGAACGCCTGAAAGAATCCTATCTGTCGCTGCGCGACCTTTGGACAATGATACGATAGCCCGATGTTTATACAAAACAACTTCCTTGAGCAGCCCCGAAGGGGCAAGACGCGCGAAGCGCTAATAACCCCACACAAATTCAATAACTCAAACAAAAACAAACAAGAACAACTAAAACAACTATATATCAACATATTACATATAGCAGGCTGTTTTCTTGTTTTCGCTTATATGACCTTTTTTTGATTATTTTTGTACCTTGTTTGTCCCCCGTATTGAAATAAATTCTATCTTTGCCGACGATTTAAAAGTGAATGTCTATGGCAAAGAAACAGTATCAGAAAGTCAAGGAGCCGGTGAGAATCAGATTCAAGGAACTGGCGAACGGGAACCGGAGCATCTATCTGGACACCTACACGGACGGCAAACGACAGCCGAAGGAGTTCCTGCGGCTTTACCTCATCCCCGAACGGACTCCCGCCGACAGAATCCAGAACCGCACGACACTGGAGGCGGCAACGGCAATCAAGGCCAAACGGATCGAGGAGCTGACTATGGGGAAGGCGGGAATCAACAAGCACAAAGGGAAAATCCTCTTGAGCG
>JAEEGH010019598.1_pt1 | contig 14174 bp, 11 predicted proteins | sample 9134181 | NCBI WGS metagenome assembly JAEEGH01 (sample SAMN16246544, study PRJNA631951) | gut metagenome | biome: gut microbiome; feature: rumen; material: DP-attached | host: Bos | place: Iran: Karaj | collected 2018-10 | reverse complement strand
CCGAACGCACGAAGCAGGTGGTGATCATCCGCCTGACGACCCGCGTGTGCCACGGCAGAGGCTCCGTCGCGCTGGGCAAGCTGCCCGAAGCGCAGAGAAAGCTGCAGCCTGTGGACGAATGGGACCGCATGGTGTGCGTGTCTTTCCGGCACCAGGTGATGCTGGACACGCTGGAAGCGGTCAGAGATCTGTTCGAAGAGAGCCCCTATAACCATTACACGGGCCCGGACCATCCGGAGAAGCTGATCGTCGCGGGCGGCACCGGCTGCCTGTACACGAAGGAAGCGCTGCACCTGCTGGGCGATCCGGCGGACGTGGGCCTGCTGCAGCTGGGCACGGTATGGCCGCTGCCGGAAAAGCTGCTTTTGGACAAGCTGCGCACGGCGAAGGAAGTGCTGGCGGTCGAGGAAGTCGACCCGTTCCTGGAAGACGCGCTCCTGAAGCTGGCCGGCCGGGAAGGCCTGCCCCTGAAGATCTTCGGACGCAACGAGGGCACGATCAACCGGGTCGGCGAACTGGATCCGGATCACGTGCTGCCGGCGGTCAGCGCCTTTACGGGCCTGCCCATGCCGCCCCGCCAGAAGACGTCCGACGTGCCCCTGCTTACCCGCGACCTGAACTTCTGCGCCGGCTGCCCGCACAGAGCCACGTTCTTCGTGCTGAAGCAGGCGATGAGAAGAGAGAAACTGCCCGGCGTCGTCATCGGCGACATCGGCTGCTACTATATGGCGGGTTCGGAAGCCGGCCAGTACGGCTGGCAGGTGAACAACTGCATGGGAAGCGGCATCAACGTGGCCGAAGGCCTCGGCCAGCTGTCCGCCTACGGCATGGAACAGCCTGTCGTGACGATGTGCGGCGACTCCACGTTCTTCCATACGGTGCTGCCGGGCCTGTGCAACGCCAGCTACCATAATTCCAACATGCTGCTGATCGTGCTGGATAACTCCGCCACGGCCATGACGGGCTTCCAGCCCCACCCGGGCACGGGTCTGACCGCCATGGGCGACGAGGTGAAGCCCATGTCCATCCGCGCGATCTGCGAAGCGATGAACTGCACGGTGGAGGAGGCCGATCCCTTCGAGATCGAAGAGACGACGGCCCTGCTGAACGACATGGTTCACCGTCCCGGCCTGAAAGTGCTGATCATGAAGCAGCCCTGCGCCACGCTGATGGCGAAGAGCCGCACCGAAAAGGTGACGGTCTGGGTGGATCAGGACAAGTGCCTCGGCGACAACTGCGGCTGCGACCGGTTCTGCTCCAGAGTCTGGGGCTGCCCGGGCAACAGCTGGGACTTCAAGGCCGGCAAGGCCGTGATCGACCCGGTGAGCTGCGTGGGCTGCGGCGTGTGCGCCAAACTGTGCCCGCAGGGAGCCATCCAGGTGAAGAAGGAGGCGAGAGTATGAAAAAACTGATGTACGACCCGCTGAATATCGTCATCTGCGGCATCGGCGGCCAGGGCAACGTGCTGGCGGCGGAACTCGTGGCCAGCGCCATGAACGACCTGGAATACCGCGTCGCGGAAGGCGAGACCTACGGCGCCGCCCAGAGAGGCGGTTCCGTCATGAGCCACGTGCGCGTCTCGGCCGACACGGACCTGGGCGTGCTGATCCCCGCAGGGGAGGCTCACTTCATCATCGGTTTCGAACCGCTGGAGACCCTGCGCATCGCGCGGCGGTACGCCAACCCCGGCACCCGCATCATCTACGACCCGCGGCCGGTCTATCCCCAGAGCGTGCTGAGGGGCCGGACGGTCTATCCGGATCTGGAAGACCTGAAAGCGGAGATCGAAAGCCTCTGCAAGGAGGCGATCCAGGTGCCCGCGGCGGATATCGCGATGGAATGCGGCGATTCGAGAGCGGCGAACATCGCGCTCATCGGCGCGTTCAGCTGCCTGGAAGGCGCGCCTCTGGATACGAAGGCGCTGGAAGAGGTCGTGGCGCAGCGCTTTAAAGGCGCCGTGCTCGCCCTGAACCAGAGAGTGTTCGCCCTCGGGTGCGAAGCGGCAAAGGAGGCGGTAAAATGAGCGAAAGACTCGTAAACGTCCGGCTGTACGACCCGGAGACCGGTACGGATTGGACCGGCGCGCTGCCCGCGTCCACGCAGATCGAGGCTCTGACGGACCTGCTGTACGAAAAGAAGCTGAAGGCGTTCCAGCCCATCGGCTACGGATATATCGCGGAGGGTCACCTCTGCAACAACCGTTTTGTCCTGGCGGATTATATGCCCGAAGACGCGGACTCCATCGAGCTGCGCATCTTCGCCTATCCCCAGGTGCTGCAGGGTTAGGAAGGAGGAGAGACCATGCTGAGTACGTTTGCATTAGACAGTCAGGTACTGAAAAAAGATCTCTGCACTTCCTGCGGCGCCTGCCAGGGCATGTGCCCCTACTGGGGCAGCTGGAACGGCCGCACCGTGTGGCTGTTCGACTGTGACCGCAAAGAAGGCCGCTGCCAGGCGTTCTGCCCGCGCATGCCCTATGATAAAGAAGCGCTGCGGGCGAAGTTCTTCGACCCGGCGGATACCGATCCGGACGTCGGACCCTGCAAGGGGCTGTATCTCGTGCGCTCCGCGGATCCCGCGGACCGGGACGGCGCCCAGCACGGCGGCACGGTGACCGCGCTGCTGAAACTGGCGCTGGCCGAGGGCCTGATCGACGCTGCGGTGCTGAACCGCATGAACGGAGTCGATCCGGAAGGGTTCCTGGCGGCTTCGCCCGAGGACATCATGGCCTGCCGGGGCAGTTCTTTCCGCATCGCGCCGACGCTGGCGAAGCTGAACGAAGCCCTGAAGGCGGATGAATACAAGAAGATCGCCGTCGTCGGCACGGCCTGCAAGACGCTGGCGACGTATAAGATGCTGAACAAGCCCTATCCCGACCGGGACAACAACGCGGACAACATCGCGCTGGTCATCGGCCTGTTCTGCGGCTGGGGTCTGGACTGGGACGGCCTGAAGGAGCTGGCGGCGAAGTACGTGCCGCTGGATGAGATCGCCCACATGGACATTCCGCCCAGCAAGTACCACTCCCTGGTGATCCGGGCCAGGGACGGCCGGGAAGTGAGCGTGGATCTGGACGAGGTCACGCCGCTGGTGCGGCCTGCCTGCAAGGCCTGCGACGACATGACCGCGGAGTTCGCGGACATTTCCGTCGGGTCCGGGCGTTCCGCCGACGGCTGGGACGTGGACAAGGGCTGGAACGAACTGGTCGTGCGTTCTGAAAAGGGCGCGAAGCTGCTGCAGCTGGCCCGCGAGAAGGGCGTTCTGGAATTCAAGGAACTGCCGGACGGCGCCATGGCCAAACTGAAGAGAGCCGCAGCCGGCAAGAGATCCAAGGCAGTCAAATAGTTGTCGCCGGGTGTCGCTGGGGACGGTTCCCACTGACAACAGTTGTCGCCGGGAACCGTCCCCAGCGACAACAAAAGACCGGGAAAGCATGCGCTTTCCCGGTCTTTGTTTGCCGTAAACTACTTTACAGAGATGAACAGCAGGTCTTCCGCGGCATTATCGATGTCGTCGGTCCACTGGATCTCGTTGGTGCTCAGCAGCACGAACTGGCCGTGTCCGCCCGTATAGACTTCTTCGACCTTTTCTTCGGCGCCTTCGGTCTCGGGCAGGGAGACGATCGTCTTGACGCAGTCGTCATAGTACAGCACGTTGTTGTCGGTCGCGACAGCGGTCATCGTCCACTGATAGGTCTCGAACGCGGTGTTGCCCCAGTTGATGTGGATGGCATAGCGGCCGTCCTCTGCGGGAGAGATCTCGATCGTAGCGCGGCCTGCGACGTTGTCCGCCCAGGTGCCGACCATATCGTCAGCGGAGAAAGATTCGGTCTGCTCTTCGGCAGGCTGTTCTGCGGGTTCTTCGCTCTTGGTGCAGGCGGCCATGCCAAACACCAGAAGCAGTGCCATCATCAGGCACAGTACGGTTTTCAGTGTGTTTTTCATGCTCTCTAATCCTTCTTTCTGTATATGGTTTTTCAAACAATGCCATATACTATACTCGCCTTCCCCGCGTTTGTCCAGCGTTTTCAACGGGTCATTGACAAAAAGGAAGGGCTGCTCCTAAAATAAACCATAGGTATATATTGTATTTCCGAGCAAAGGAAGGCACCATGAGCATGAACAAACTGCGCGATCTCTACGCCGCCGGCAAGCCCGCCATCGGCACGTTCTTCAGCAGCGGCAACGCCGCGATGATGGAATGTCTGGGCTATACGGGGCTGGATTTCGCGGTCATCGACACCGAACACGGCCCCTTCGACACCGAGACCATGCAGGATCTGATCCGCGCGGCGGAACACGCCGGTCTGGCGCCCGTCGTGCGCATCGCCGACGTGACCCACAAGGAGATCCAGAGGGCGGCGGACTGCGGGGCGCAGGGCCTGATCATCCCCTGCCTGCGCAGCCTGGACGATTTTAAGAAGGCTGTCGATCTGGCCAAATACGCGCCTGCCGGCAACCGGGGCTTTATCAAAGGCCGCGGCGCGGGCTTCGGTTACGCAGAGTGGACAAAGGGCCCGCTGGAGGAGTATTTCGCGAAGAGCAACGAGAAACTGATGCTCATCCCCCAGTGCGAGACGGTGGAAGCGCTGGAGCAGATCGAGGAGATCGCGGCGCTGCCCGGCGTCGACGGCATCTTTATCGGGCCGTTCGACCTGTCCACCACCATGGGCATCCCGGGACAGTTTGCAGACCCGGAATTCCTGGCGGCGGAACTGCGGATCAAAAAAGCCTGCGAAGCAGCGGGGAAACCGTGCTACATCCTCTCCATGACGGAGGAGGAAGGAAGCCGCCTGCTGAACGAAGGCTACGCGGGCGTCGCGCACAGCCTGGACTTTGCCATGTTTACGGACGCCTATACGAAGACCGTCCGGGCGATCCGGGACGGATTGAAGAAGAAAGACGGATCGAGGAGGAACCGATGAAACAGTGGAAGAAAGCCGCAGCGATGGCACTGTCGCTGTGCATGCTGCTCGCTTTGCTGACGGGCTGCATGAAGATCGAGCTCGATATCAACGTCAAGAGCAACGGCAAAGCGGACCTGTGCCTGCTGTACGCGATGGCGGATTCCGCGATGGATGCCGGAGGCGGAGACGCGGCGCTCACCCCGGAAGATATCGAGGAATATGAAAAGGAAGGCTGGACTGCGGAGGACTATTCCCAGGACGGCTACACCGGCGTCGTGCTGAAAAAGTCCGACGTGGACCTTTCCGAAACGGAGGTCATGGAAGGCGCGGAAGGCAGCATCCGCAAGGAGGGTTCGACCTATATCGTGGATTTCGAGCCGGTCTCGAAAGAGGATCAGGCAGATTTTGCGGAGACCGCTTCCTGGCTGAAGACGATGGGCGGGTCTTTCGTCGTCCGCGTGACGCTGCCGGCCAAACCGGTATCGCATAACGCCACGTCCGTTTCCGAGGACGGAAAGACGCTGGAATGGGATGTCCTGTCCATGGACGTGACCCAGCCCATCCACGTGGAATTCAAGACCTCTAACCCCGCCCTGATCATCGGGATCGCCGCGGCAGCCGCCGTGGTCATCGCGCTGATCTTCGTCGCCATGAAGAGCCGGAAGCAGCCTGCGCCCGAGGCGTTCGCGCCCGGAGAGACCGCAGGCATGCCGGAAGAAGCCCCGGCGATTCCGGAAGAGGCTCCGGTGATCCCGGAGGAAGCGCCTGCTATCCCCGAAGAAGTACCGGCAGTTCCCGAGGAGGCTCCTGTCAGCACGATACCAGAAGAAATCACACCGGAAGAGACTCCGGAGGAGGGAACGCTATGAAGCTTGTCGTTGTAGGCGGCGTCGCCGGCGGCGCGTCCGCGGCGGCCCGCGTCCGCAGATTGGACGAATCCGCGGAGATCGTCGTATTCGAGCGCGGTCAGGACGTCTCGTACTCCAACTGCGCGCTGCCCTATTATCTGGGAGGCGCTGTCGAAAACTCCGCTTCGCTGATCCTCAGCACGCCGGAGAAGTTCAGGAAACAGCACAATATCGACGTGCGGGTCTGCAGCGAGGTCACCGCGATCCACAGAGACCGCAAGACCGTCTCCGTGCGCAGCGCCGTGACGGGCGAGACGTACGAGGAGAGCTACGACAAACTGGTGCTTTCCCCCGGCGCTTCCCCCATCATGCCGAAGAGCATCAAGGGAATCGACCGTGAGAACGCGTTCTCCGTGCGCAACGTGCAGGATATCGTCGGCATCAAGACGTATCTGGACGCGCATGGCGCCAAGGACGTCGTCGTGGTCGGCGGCGGATTTATCGGCATCGAGGTGGCGGAGAATCTGAAGATGACCGGCAGGAACGTAACGGTCGTGGAAGGGCTGGGCCAGATCCTGGCGCCCTTCGATCTCGACCTGGTGCAGATCCTGCAGAAGGAACTGTACGACAACGGCGTGCAGCTGTGCCTGAGCAGCACGCTGACGGCCATCGAGGACGGAAAAGCCGTCTGCACAAAGGACGGCAAGGAATTCAGCGTCCCCGCGGACGCCGTGATCCTGTCCATCGGCGTGTCGCCGGAGACGAAGCTGGCGGTCGAGGCCGGCCTGGACATCGGCCAGACCCGCGGCATCAAGGTGAACGAGCACATGCAGACGAACGACCCGGACATCTATGCCGTCGGCGACGCCGTGGAAACGCGGAATCTTCTGACGGGTCTGCCGGGAAGGCTTGCGCTCGCGGGACCCGCGCAGTGGCAGGCCCGCGCGGCGGCGGACCATATCTGCGGCAAGGACACCTCCTACAAGGGCTTTATCGGGTCTTCCTGCATCCGCGTGTTCGGCCTGAACGCGGCGTCCACCGGCCTGAACGAAAAGGCGGCATCCGCAGCCGGCCTGCCGTTCGACTACGTGACGGTCTATCCGTACGATAAGGTCAAGATCATGCCGGAGGCGGCCCCCCTGGCCTTCAAACTGGTCTATTCCGTGCCGGAAGGCAAACTGCTCGGCGCGCAGGCCATCGGAAAGGGCGACGCCACGAAGCGCGTCGACGTCATCGCGTCCCTCATCCACATGGGCGGCACGATCGGCGACCTGATCGAGGTGGAGCACTGCTACGCGCCTCTGTTCTCCACGGCGAAGGACGTGGTGCACATGGCGGCGCTGACCGCCCAGAACCTGCTGGAGAACCGCTTCAAGCAGGTCCACATCAAGGACGTCCGCAGCCTCGTCGAGAGCGGCGCGTTCATCCTCGACGTGCGCGAGGCCTGGGAATACGAACTGTCCCACGTCAAAGGCGCGAAGAACGTTCCTCTGTCCGAGCTGAGAGACCGGCTGGACGAGATTCCCAAGGATATCCCGGTATACGTCCACTGCCGCACCAGCCAGCGTTCCTATTACGCCTGCTGCTACCTGCAGGGAAGGGGCTTCCGCAACGTCGTCAACCTGAGCGGCTCGTTCCTGGGCATCTGCCTGCACGAGTACTTCAACGACAAGACGACTGGCCGCGAACCCATCGTGACCGGTTACAATTTCGAGTAAATAAACACAACAAAAAACTCCCCGGCGGACGCGCCGGGGAGTTTTGCTTTCCTGTATTTTGGGTTCAGCCGCACTGCCGGATCATGGCGATCTGGATGCCGGCCCCTTTCATCGAGAAATTGACGTTCAGGGCGGTGCGCACGTCTTCGAGATACGTCTCCAGCATCGGGTAGTCGGCCAGCATGCCGGAGCGGGTGTGATGGGCGATGGCGTCGCTGCGGAAATTCAGCGAGGCCATGTGGGCGAAGATATTGTTCTCCTGGTTCATGCTGTATTTCAGCACGGCATAGGTGCCGGGCCGGAGATTGATGCTGACCCCGAGGTTCAGCTCGTCCCGGAAATCGTCGATCCTGTGCTTGACGTCCATCTTGTCCATCGGCCGCAGGCAGAGTTCCTTCAGGTCGTCGCTGCAGTTATAGGCGTAGATCACGTAGGCCGGGCTGCCTTCGCGCAAGGTGCGGATGACGCCGCATTGGCTCCCCAACGCGATCAGGTCTCCTTTGATCCGGGCCAGGGTCGAATAGAGGAAAAACGAAGGTTTGCGTATGCCTCCCGCGGTCAGCGGGGAAGGCAGACCCTGCAGGATCTCTCCGTCCGCGCTGTCGGCGTCGCGCAGGCAGATCTCGGTCGGAATGCTCTTTTTCTTCGCGAGCTGATCCAGCAGCCAGATCGGGTACAGGATGGAGTCGCAGGCGAAGATCCCCGGCGTATGGCTGCGGCACAGCCCCGGGGCGTCCTTTTTCTCTACGGAAAAACCGGCGGACTGCAGCAGCTGTATCCTTTTGCTCTGCGCCTCGGTCTCCTTTCCTTCCCGGAGGATGACCTTCGCCGGAAGAAGTCCGCTTAAGCCTTCGATCAGGCCGGCGCCCAGCGCGTGGAAATCCGCGGGCGTGACGATCACGTGCAGGCTGTGGCTGAAATGGAACAGCGGTTTCGCGTCCCCATCCACCTCCATCTCCAGATTCAGGCTGCTGACGATGTTTTCCGGCGCCTGGTGCGGATCGTAGCCGGCGTAGGATTCCCGCAGGAGCGAGACCGCCCGGGAACGGGGCAGCTCCCGGAACACCGCCGGGTTCAGATCGTTCTTGATGGAGTTTTTAAACAGCTCGCGGTGTTTCTGCGGGTCATGCCCGAACCATTTCGTGAAATATTTCTTGTAATAAGCCGTCGTGGAGAAACCCACTTCTCCGGCGATCTGGCTGATCTTGCGGTCGCTGCCCAGCAGCCGTCCCTCGGACATCTCCACCCGCGCGAAGCACAGGAATTCCCGGAAGTTCATCCCGGTGAAATCCTTGATGAGGTGGGAGATGTAGTAGGTGCTGAGGTGCTCCATATCGCTCAGGTCCTGGAGCGTGATGTTGCTGGCGTAGTTCTGGTAGAGATACTGGCAGATGCGGCTGATGCGCTCCGTCGCCAGTTCGTTGCCGCGGTCGAAGCCGACGACCATATCCTTATCGAACGCGAACAGGTTGAAGTACTTGTTCAGGTGCTTGATGATGTCCACCGTCAGATACAGGCACTCGCTCTTGTAATTGAAATCCTTCAGCTCGTTCTTCAGAAGCAGCTTCAGCACGAGCTCGCGCAGAAGCTCATAGCGCTTATCGTTGACGTTCTTGGAATACGTGCGGTAGCAGGCTTTGGAGAGGTCCGGGAAATAGTGGGACAGATCCTTCGTTCGCACGTGGATCTGCGCGATGACGTTGTCTTTCGTGACCGCTCTCATCCCGTGCACTTCGTTTCCGGAATTGGTGAAGATGTCTCCGGCGCGCAGGCGGTAGGTATAGTAACCGTTTTTCAGTTCGATCTCGCCCTGCAGCACGTAGACGAGTTCGATATCCGGGTGGTAATGGAGGGGATCCTGCGTCAGGGACGCGATGTGGATGTGGATGGGGTAGTCGTTGGGATAATACAGTCTTTCCAGGAGCATGCGGCTCACCTCCCAGATAAATCATATCCCTGCATTTTTTGGAAGTAAAGCGGGAAATCGCAAGATAGTATGTTTTTGTAGCAACATTCGTATTGCGGGGGTTTTTGCAGGTTCAGTATAATGAAGAAAATAGGATCACCAGCGAATGCTCAAGGAGGACAAACGCATGCAATTAAACGATCGCCTTCTGAAAATGAGAAATAAATTGTGGGACACCCGCCCCTGCATCACGGCCGAGCGCCTGGTGCTGGCGACGCAGGCGTACCAGAAGTTCGCGGGAGAGAACATCCCCGAATTCCGCGCCAAAGTCGTCAACTACATCATGGAGCACATGACGACGCTCATCATGGAGAACGAACTCATCGTCGGCACGCCCACGAACAAGTACCGCGGCGCCAACCTGCACCCGGAATTCCAGTCCAGCACGCAGTTCTATCTGCAGGAACTGGATGAGTTCCCCGTGCGCACGAAGGACCCGTACGACGTCTCCCCGCAAGACAGAGAGACCATTCTGGAATACCTGCCCTACTGGGAAGGCAAGGCGATGCAGGATATCGCCCGCCCGGCTCTGCCCACCCACACCGTCGAATGCATGGGCGACGACATCATCACCGTCGGCCTGACGAACGGCGTATCCGGCGAAACGACCTGCGACCACGAGACGCTGCTGAAGATCGGCCTGAAGGGCTATATGGAGCAGTGCCAGGCCAATATCGACGCCATGATGCCCAAGTGCCAGCTGGACGAAGAAAAGATCAACTACTGGCGCGCCTGCATCATCCAGTGCCAGGGCCTGATCACCTACGCCCACAGAATGGCGGACGAAGCGGAACGCCAGGCGGCGGAATGCGCGGATGAGAAGCGCAAGAAGGAACTGCTGAAGATCGCCGAAGTCTGCAGATGGGTCCCCGAGAACCCGCCCAGAACGTTCCAGGAAGCCCTGCAGATGATCTGGTTCGCCCACGTCTACTTCCACATCGAAGTCTGCACCACGGCCAACGGCTTCGGCAGATTCGACCAGTACATGTGGCCGTACTATAAAAAAGACGTCATCGACGAAAAGAACATCACCGAGGAAGAAGCGTTCGAGATGCTGGCCTGCCTGTACTTAAAGGCCTGCGAAGTCTACGAAGTGCGCGACCACTGGTATGCCACCGGCTTCGCCGGTTATCCCATGTGGGAGATCCTCGTCGTCGGCGGCCAGACCCCGGACGGCAAGGACGCTACGAACGAACTGTCCTACGTCTGCCTCGAAGTCGCCAACCAGCTGAAGACCACCCAGCCCGTCATGGCGGTGCGCGTCTGGGACGGCACGCCCGAAGCGCTGGTCCGCAAGGGCTGCGAAATGATCCAGGACGGCCAGGCCAACCCCGGATTCTTCAACGACTATACCGCGATGCAGATGGCGCTCGGCAAGGGCTGCACCATCGAAGAAGCCCGCGACTGGACCATCGTCGGCTGCATCCAGCCCGGTCCCGGAGGCGGCTCCACAGACGGTTCCCCGGACGCCGGTTACGTCAACATGGGCAAGGTCGTCAATTTCGTCCTGCACAACGGCGTGGACCCCGACACGGGCAAGCTCATGGGCCTGCAGACCGGTGACCCCAGAGAATTCAAGGATATCGAAGAGTTCAAGGAAGCGTGCAGGAAGCAGATCCTGTACTTCTACCGCATGATCTGCGACGGCTACAACGTGATGCAGTCCATGCACCAGACCCGCTACCCGGTCATCTTCGCCAGCATGCTGACGAAGGGCTGCGTCGAGAGCGGACGTTCCGTCCAGCACGGCGGCGCGAAGTACACGACCGCGGGTCTGTACCTCACCGGCGCGGCCAACCTGGCGGACTCCATCGCGGCGATCGACGTCTGCGTCTACAAGGATAAGCTGCTCACCATGGACGAGCTCATCCACGCCTGCGACACCAACTTCGAAGAAGAGAACGGCGAACGCATCCGTCAGCTGCTGCTGAACCGTCCGCCCAAGTTCGGCAACGACAACGCCTACGTGGACGGCATCTATCACGACATGATGCAGTTCATCGCGGAGAACGTGCAGAAGTGGCCCGACGCCAGAGGCGGCTGGTACTCCTTCAACGTCCACTCCCAGACGGTCAACGTGGCCCACGGCCAGGTGACCGGCGCGACGCCGGACGGCCGCAAGGCAGGCGAACCGTTCTGCGACAACGCGTCCCCGATGATGGGCAGAGACACCTCCGGCCCGACCGCTACGGTCAAGTCCGTGGCTTCCATGGGTCAGGCGTCCTTCCACGACGGCGCGCTGTTCAACCTCCGCTTCGACCCGAAGGGCGTCGAAGGCGAGAAGGGCCTGCAGAGCATCGAAGGCGTCATCCGCACCTACTTCAAGCACGGCGGCGAACACATCCAGATCAACGTCGTCGACACCGAGACCTTAAGAGACGCGCAGATCCATCCGGAGATGCACAAGGGCCTGATGGTCCGCGTAGCGGGCTACATGGCCTACTTCACCGAGCTGGACAAGAGCGCGCAGGATACGATCATCTACCGCACCGCTCACTTCGAGCACGCATAGGAATCTATGAGCACAGCGCTGGTTGGTAACATTCAGAAATATTCTACGGAGGACGGCCCGGGCATCCGCACGACGGTGTTCCTGAAGGGCTGCCCTCTGCGGTGCCGCTGGTGCCACAATCCCGAGCTGATCGACCCGTCCCAGCAGCTCATCCGCATGCCGAAAAGCTGCATCCACTGCGGATACTGCCTGACGCACTGCCCGAAGAACGCCCTGTTCGTCGACGGGGACGGGCGCATCCAGATCGACCGGGACAAGTGCGACCTGTGTATGGCCTGCACGGAATTCTGCTGGGCGAACGCGCTGCGTCCCGTGGCGAAGGAAATGACCCCGGAAGAGGTCATGCACGACGTGCTGCAGGATAAGGAGTTCTACGACCGCACGGGCGGCGGCATGACGATCAGCGGCGGCGAGGTGCTGATGCACGCGGCGTTCGCTGAGGAACTGATCGACATCGCCGAAAAGGAAGGCGTCCGGGTGTGCCTGGATACCTCCGGCTGCGGCGACGGACAGACGCTATTGAAGCTGGCCCGCCGGCAGAACGTCTCCACGATCCTGTACGACATGAAGGCCATCGACGACAGCGTCCACCGCGACTACGTGGGCATGCCGAACGACGTCATTCTGGCGAATCTGCGGCTGCTGGCCGAAGATCCGCAGGTGCGGGACAAGATCCAGATGCGCATGCCGCTGATCCACGGCGTCAACGACACGCAGGAGATCATAGAAAAGACGGCGGCGCTGTACAAAGAACTGGGGCTGAAGCGGGTCACGCTGCTGCCCTACCACGATCTGGGCGTCACCAAGATGCGCAACATCGGCGGACAGCCCGAGACGTTCGAAGCGCCGAGCGACGAACGGGTGGAAGAGATCAGACAATTTTTCCGGGAAGAAGCCGGCATGGACGTCGAGATCCTGGGAAAAGTTTAAGAAAGAGAGGAAAGCCTATGAAGATGTATGATTTTGATGGAAAAGTCGCGGTCATCACCGGCGCGGGCAGCGACATGGGCGCCGCGATCGTCAAAAAGTTTATGGACGACGGCGCGAACGCCGTGCTGATCGGCGTCCACGAAGAGACCATACGCAAGACCTACGACGATCTGGGCCTGGACAAGTCGCGCGCGATCTGCATCGAGGCGGACGTCTCCGACGAAGCCGCGGTGAAAGCGGCTGTCAAGCAGGCTGTGGATACGTTCGGCCGCATCGATTACCTGGTCAACCTGGCCGGCATCGAAGGCCCGAACAACAGCCGCACGGAGGAATACGACTACGCGATGGCAAAGCGCGTGTTCGACGTGAACGTCTGGGGCACCTTCCTGATGATGCAGAACTGCCTGCCTGTGATGCAGGCGCAGGGCAGCGGCGCCATCGTCAATTTCGGTTCCGTTTCGGGCATGTTCGGCTACGCGGGCGAGATCGCCTACGGCGCGTCGAAAGCCGCGGTCATCCACATAACGAAGAACGCCGCCAACGAGAACGGCGGCAACGGCGTGCGGGTCAACTGCCTCTCGCCGGGCTGGGTGAACACGAAGATGTTCCGCCGCATCCTGGATCAGTACCGGGAGACGTTCGACGACCCCCTCGACAACGTGACGCTCGGTCCGCTGGGCCGTCCGGCGGAACCCGCGGAAATGGCCAATATCGTGGCCTTCCTGTGTTCGGACGAGGCGTCGTATGTCAACGGGTCGAACTGGCTCGCCGACGGCGGCATGACTCTGGGATAAGGAGAGAAGCGATGAAGGATTACGCAATTCTGTCTGCGGAAGAAAAGGAAGCCCTCGTCAAACAGGCGATGGACGTCGCCTGGCACATCGAATACGACTACGGCAACTGCATCCAGAGCGTGCTCTGCGGCCTGCGGGAATCGTTCCCCGACATCGGCATCACCGACGATATCATCCGGGCTTCTTTCGGCATGGCCGGCGGCGGATGCATCTCGCTGAAAGGCACTTGCGGCGCGCTGTGCGGCGCGGCGATGGCCATCAGCCTGTTCTACGGCCGTCCCGCGGACGACCTGCCGGGCTATTACGACGACTGCCACGCCCTGATCCGCACCGTCATGGACGCGTTCGAAGAAAAGTACAGCGGCGTTCTGTGCCATGAAGTGCTGACCCGCAATCTGGGCGCGCCCTACGACTGGAAGACGGAAGAGGGCTTCAAGGAATACAACGACCACGACGGCACGCCCCACGACGCGGAAGTCGTCGCGTTCTGCACGGAGATG
>JAEEGH010019596.1_pt1 | contig 14174 bp, 10 predicted proteins | sample 9134181 | NCBI WGS metagenome assembly JAEEGH01 (sample SAMN16246544, study PRJNA631951) | gut metagenome | biome: gut microbiome; feature: rumen; material: DP-attached | host: Bos | place: Iran: Karaj | collected 2018-10 | reverse complement strand
GGCAGCGGGATCTCCGTGCGGAAGTCGAAATAGACCGTTCCATCTGTTTTACTTTTGTCCTCCGTCCCGACAGCGGACTGCCGTGGCGGGACATCCGGCAGGACGGGCTCTGTCCCGATTCGTTTGTCGGCTTTTGCAAGCCATTCATTGACAATATACTGCACATCGATTGCGCTGAATTCCTCCACGCACAATTTGAGAATCCATGCGATGATCTCGTTGATCGAGAAGAGGCGTTTCGCGACCGTATCCTCCTGTGCATTTCCGCCCGAAAGCGTCTTCGCCACCTCCGTCGGCTGTCTGGTTTTCTTCATGTCACCTCCTTCATTCCCTTTTGGGAATTAATTCATCATTATTATTCATTAATAGGATAGACATTATTATTGCGAATTATGAATAATATAGCTGATGATTCAGGAGTGTCAAATCTGCATCTAACTTAAAATAAATTCATAATACATGATGATTTATCAAATATAATGACAAAAATCATATGAAATCATAAAAAGTCATATAAAGTCATAAGAAGTCATAAAAAAAGGATTTGTCGTGTCATTTTGAACATGCATCAGTTTTGAAGAGAAAATACCGAAATCTGATGGAATGAATGCGCCATTTTTTTATAGGACGGAAAAATAGCGGTTTTCGTCAAACACACAACAAACGTGTTCCACTGAGCCTCACCCTGAAGGGGGAAGATACTGCAAATATCCTCTTCAGGGGAGAGCTTCTTCTTCTTTGAAAATAGCGTCAGCAAGCGATGGTCAGATTCTTGATGGAGGCGTAACGACGCACAACTCGCATCTCTGCAACTGAAGGCATGCCGTTGCAAGTTTCGCGGATTTGCACGATTTTGCGGGACAGGTTGTTGATTTCGATAGTCAGATGTTCTTTGCCTTGGCAGTTTTGCATGGAGACAATGGAAGTGTGGCCGGTAGCGCAATTGTGGCGGTAGGAGAAAACGCAGTTGTGTTGTGCCTCTCCTTCTGCGAACAATTCCATGCCGGTGGTCAGTTCCTGGAAAAAGAATGGGGGCTCCGCATAACTGTAGTCGTGTTCGTCCCATTTCATTTTCTTGCCATACTTCAATGTATACGACAGCTGTCGTTGGTGATGCCATTGCTGCATGAGCTGTTCCATGCCGGAGAGTGAGCGTCCTTTGAAGGAGAAGAGCGGATTGTTTCTGAGGTCACTGCGGAAGATAAAGTCCAGCAGGTCATGGAGTTTGTCGGCTGGGGGAATAAGTGCGAGGGTATTGAGCCACTCTGCCAGATTGCGGAGAAAGTCACGATCCCTGCTGATATTTACGTTACACAGGTCGGGCACTTGGTTTGCCAATGCCATGGTGACGGAGTGCGGGCAGTGGTGCGTATTAGCGATGGAGGCGACGATGGCTTGCGATTCATTTTGGATATAGGAAGGGAGGTGGTAGATTGCACGAGCCTCGTTTTTGGTGAGACCAAAAGTGTCGCGGGCCGATGTATAGCCAAGAGACCAATTGAAGATGCGTGTGACCTCGTCTCGATTCTGTTGAGAATCAGTCAGGAAACCAATTACCCAGTGAGGGAAGTCGCTAGGGCGGCGTCCTGTCAGCCAGATGCAACATTGTTCAAAAGCATTATGGAACTTCAGGTAATTGTGTTCATAAGATGCCAAGCCTTCGTGGGTCTTGGATGTAGAATGGTAAAGGCTGAAATTTTTCAGGAGATTCAAACAAGCCTTATTCTTGCGGGTGATGCCTTTGACACGGTCTGCGATTGCGGCCTGGCAGAGAGTTTCGAAGGGGGTCGGCGGCTGGCTTGTGGAAGGGCGCTTTTTCGGGACAAGCAACTCTTCCGGCAACGGCTGCATTGCAAGGCCATTGTCAAATCTGTGGCGGTTGCGGCGGTTGCGTTCTGCAATGGCTTCCTGCGCCGTGAGACGCTCTCTTTTGTGTTTCTGTTGCTCCTTGCGACAGCGATATTTTCTCCCAGCGTATTTTTCCCCAGGGCTTGTTTTTTTATGGGGAGCGGCGGGAATTTGCTTTACAAGCGTGACTTCGCAATAGCCGTTGCCGAGATTGTCCGATATAGTGCAGACGCTTTCATCTTCTAATCTTTTCAGAACATGATAGAGGAGATCATCGTTATGACAATTGAAAATGCAGGTGCCTTTTTGATGAAGGCATTCCATGACCCATTTGCGGTTGTGATCTATATAAAGGTTGGAGTGCCACATGGAAGCATAGTCGGAAAGATACTCGAAGATAGGAACTTCGTGCTTTTCCCACTGGTGACGGCACTTAGTGTGGCTCTTCCAGCTGCGGCGATTGACCCCCCAGATGCGATCACGGTGGAAATCATAATCCATCATAGTGTCGTGAAGACGTGCAAGACGGTGCGCGTATTTCATGTCGGCGCATTCCGGATCGTTGTCGATTTCACGCATAGCGCGCCACCAGCCGTTCGAGTGGGTGCTTTTGACTTTCTGTGATTGTATTGCCTTGTAACGCATAGTTGTGATAAAGTTGGTAAAAAGATAATGCTACGAAGGTTTGACGAAGCGGTCAGCCGTCCGCTTCTGCCGACATTGCTATTGCCGTTAAAACATTTTGGTTATAATATACTTATGTAATATTTACTTTTTTCCTTGGATGATTTTCTTCGGGAGCCGAGCCATGAATGTGGTTAATTTGTTTCTTAAGTGTTACTTCACGATATCCTTGTCCGAGATCGTGTACGGTGCAGACACCAGCCTCGAAGAGTTTATCCAAGGCGAATTCAAGGGGAGCATCGTTGTGGCAGTTGAAAATGCAGGTTGTTTTTTGACGGAGACATTCCATAATCCATTTGCGGTTGTGGTCGAGAAGTGGCGAAAAAGCGACTCCATATAAATATTCACAGGCTGGTTCATGCACGGGTAATTCGTGTCTTTCCCATTGATGGGGACATTTGCTATGTCTTTTCCAACTGCGGAGTTTGCCTCCAAACATACGACCTGTGTGGCAATCATCATAATCAAACAACTTGTAGTGGATACGGGCAGTGCGCCGTGCCAAATGATGCGTGAATTTCATTCTGGCATACTCCTGACCGTCGTTGGCTTCACGCAGTATGCGAAACCAGCCATTGTTGTGATTGCTGCATTTTTTGTACTGGATTTTTTTGTAGTGGATCGTCATGGTGAAAGAAGAAGGAATTTGCCCTGTTTTTCAATGCATGATCTGTTGAACCGTTTTCTCTGATATTGTTATATGCCGTTTTAAACCGGGAAAATTAAGTATTTTTTGATGCTTTTTCACTTTTTCGGGCGGCCATGTTCATGCAACATCTTCAGGAGGCAGCAGTGTCTTGCAATGAATCGGTGAGAAGGTGTTCATGTCCGCTTCTCAAGTTGGTTGCAAGACAATTGGGTGCGATATCAAGAGCGTTGACACGGGGTCGAAAGGTGGAGACAGCCAATATTCCGTGGACGGAAATTCATTGTCCAAAATATCGGAAGACTTGACAGAATCTTGTATTTCCGTCTTAGTAATGCAATGCAAAGACGATACTTACGTATATTGGCTTTGTCTTGGGGATAGTCGGCTCCATCCCGTTTGTCAAAAAAATCATTCCCTGACAACCATTCAATACGGCACATAATACACTCCCTTTACTCCATTCCTCAAAATATCCCCGATCCATGCAAAAAAATGCTCAATGATTCTGGCAATCTTTCTGCAAAAACAACAATATACAATAAATCAATGAAAGATGGAAGTCAAGTCTGATTGAAAAAAGGTCATGCTCCTGCTAACAATTGTACAGAAACATGACCTTTGTTGTTTCCCAATGGCGGGACGCCGTCGCTACCATTCCGCGACGACGCCGTCTTCAGTGCGCCAGACGGGATTTTTCCATGAATGGCCGATCTTGGCGGCTTCGCGTAATTTCTCTTCGTTGACGGTCACGCCAAGACCGGGCAGGCGGCTGCGGAAGACGCTGCCGTCCTTATAGTTAAAGACGGATTTGTCCTGCAGGTAATCGAGCATGTCCGCGCCTTGGTTGTAGTGGATGCCGAGGCTCTGCTCTTGAATGACGGCGTTCGGCGTGCAGTAGTCGAGCTGGAGGCAAGCCGCGAGAGCCACGGGGCCAAGCGGGCAGTGCGGTGCGACGGCGATGTCGAAGCATTCCGCCATGGCGGCGATTTTGCGGACTTCCGCGATACCACCAGCGTGGCAGAGATCGGGCTGGATGATATCCGCTATCCCTTTGGTAATGATGTCTTTAAAGCCCCAACGAGTGAAATTTCGTTCGCCAGTGGCGATTGGTGTGGAGGTATGGCGGCGGAGTTCAGCAAACGCCTCGATGTTTTCGATGAGCACAGGCTCTTCGATGAACATAAGATGGTACGGTTCAAGCTCTTTCATGAGAACACGCGCCATCGCCTGATGGACGCGGCCGTGGAAATCGACGGCGATGCCGAAATCGGGGCCGAGCGCGTCGCGGATGGCGGCGACACGGTTGACGGCGGCGGTGACTTTGCTCCAATTATCGATGTAGTCGAGTTCGGCAGTACCGTTCATTTTGACGGCCTTATAACCTTGTTTTGACTTCTCGACGGCGGCTGCGGCGGTATCGGCTGGACGGTCGCCACCAATCCAGCAATAGACTTGAATCTTTTCACGGACGGAGCCGCCGAGCAAGTCGTAAATCGGTAGGCCTAAGAGCTTTCCGCGAATATCCCACAGGGAGATTTCAATGCCGGAGATGGCGCTCATAAGGACTGGGCCGCCGCGATAGAAGCCGCCGCGATAGAGCGTCTGGAAGATGTCTTCTATCTGGGCGGGATCGCGTCCGATGACGTATGGTTCAAGTTCTTTGACGCAAGCGGCGACGGTGTCCGCGCGGCCTTCGATAAGTGGTTCGCCCCAACCACAAATGCCTTCGTCCGTCGATGTTTTGAGGAAGAGCCAGCGTGGCGCGACTTTGAAGAGTTCCAGAGAGGTGATTTTCATTTTTAGTCCTTTTTGTTGTTGAGACAGCGGATGGCCATGTTGCGGAAGATGGCGCGGGAATCGGTGGAGAATTCCTGTAGGCGTTTGGTGCCGAGCTCGCCGCCGCAACGGTGGAGGGCGTCCGCCAGCATGATTTCCAGATAGGTTAGCTGGAAGTACGGATTGTCGCCCCACGATTCATGCATGATGTTGCCGCCGATATACTTCTGTTGCAGGAGACGTTCGAGGGCGGGAATGGCACGCGGCGTGGGACGGTTGCGGAAAAAGACCGCCAACGCCCAGAGGCGTTCATGGAAATATGTGACGGAGCAATCGCGGCGGGCGATGGCGTATGGCGTCGTGCCAGTACGCAGCGTGTCGGAACCTGCCCATGCTCTTTCCAATAGCGGGAGAACGAGTTCCAGCGTTTCCGGCGTGTCGATGTGCGACATCGTCGTGATCATGCGGTTGAGGATGCCGAAGGCACGGCCAGGCAGGAATTTCCCTACCTGCGGATAGCCGTAGTTGGTCCGTTCGTCTCCTTCAAAAGTCTTTCCGTTGACGTCGGTTATGATGTAGCCATCGGGGCCTTTGTCTTCCAATTTTGCCATGTCCTGTTTCGCATGGACGTTGAATTTACGGATGAGGCGGGCCTGTCCGTCCACATTGCCGAACCATGCGAGAAGGAGAGCGGTCTGGTCGGGTTCGGGAGCGCCGTCTTCCAGACGTTTCTTTAGTATAGGAATGATTTGTTCAGGCGGCATGAAGAGGGCGGGCAGATGACCGCCAGGCGAATCAAGCCGTTTAGCGGCGAAATCGACGGTCCATTCAGGCTCTGCGGGTGTGAAGGCCCAGTCTGGCAAAACGCCGATCTCTTTCATTTCCAAACGAATAGGTTCCAAATTGACATCGGAAGTTTTATTCAGTTCCCGTTCAATGAATTGCGCGGCGACTGTGCCGACGGCATAGCCTGCGTTCGTGATGTCTGGATTCATGCGGCAGAGCGATGTGGCGTCCCGTTCGCCAGAAATGGCCTTCGCGGCGACGAGCAGATTGTCCATTCCGGCGGGAACGAACGTGCCGAGCGGCAATAGGACATGGATCTCCTTGTCCGTTGGATTGTAGGCATCTGCGGAAATATATCGCTTGATGAGTTCGCTCGTGAGGCGTCCGTGGCTGTCAAACAGACAGGAGGCGACGGCGATGACATCTGTGCGGAATTTTCGCGTCAGAATGTCGTGAAGCGTCAGATAGTAATTACCGACGATTCGGCGGGATTCACGCTGCGTGTAGATTGGCGCGAGATGGTAGTCGCCGTTGTTGCGGTGGGCTAGCATAAGGCCGCGGATCGTGTCGGCGTAATCCGTCGGATCGACGACATCGAAGTCGTTGCCATAGTGGTTCTGCTGGTAGTTGCCGCTCACAGTCCAATCGTCGATGCCCCAACAGCTGGAGCTTTGAATCCATCCGTTTTCATCTCCAAATAACGTTTTGACAGAGGCTTGCGCACAAAGATCGGCATCGCCTGTGGCGTCAATGTAAAGTTTTGCTTTGATGGCGCGGAAGCCGTTGGCGGAATAGACGAGAGCGGATGTGATGTTGCTATCCTGTCGCGTCGCGCCGCAGACGACCGCCTGTCCAAGAAACTGCTGTTTCGTGTCTTGTGACAGCAGCATCTTGTCCCACAGACGGACGCTTGCGCAGAAACGAACGAGATGTTCTTCGCGGCCGATTTGGTCACGATTCTTGCAATAGGCAGCGTAGGCGCCTTGCTGATAACCGTGCCACGCGCCTGAAACGCCGCCGCCCGTCGTCGTGCCGCCAAGGAACGGCAGGATATCGACGGTCAGCGCGGGCGTTTTGTGCTGTGCAAGAGCGGTCATGACGGCGGAACCGCCTGTTCCGCCGCCTGCGACGAGAACACCGATATCCGTTGATTCCGAAGGCGTTATCGTAGCGGGATGGAGGAGCTTCGTGGCGTTGTCAGATGATGCGGAATAAGAGAGCGTTTTTCCTAAAGAGTACAAGAGCGGAGTCTTGTCAGTTAAGATGTTTTGGACGTTTTGAAGGAATTTTTCTGTCAGTTTGACAGCTTTGGCTTCCAATTTGCGTATGTCGTTCGTTGTGGCCTCCAATGAAAGCTGTGCGGGAATGCGCAGAAGTCCTTCCATGGCAGGAAGTTCGCGTTCTTCCGTGATGATGCGGAGTTCACCAAAACGGTTGAGCATGACGTCTTGCATATTGATGATTTGCTTTCGGATTTGGGCCGTCAATTGGACGGCCCATTGGCGCATTTCCATTTCAAGACGAGAAGCGGCTAGCCAGTCGGAAGCGTTGCATTCCAAGGACTTATGGGCGGTGATGCACAGAACGCCGTCTTTAATCGTGCGATGGGTGGTGACACCGCCGTCCGGCAGGGAAAGTTTGTTTGCCGTGATGCCGTGGGCTTTGGCGATTTCGAAATTGATTTCGGCGGTCTGTGTCCATTTTTCAGGCAGTCCGAGCAGATGTTTGGCGGCAATCTGCTCTTCAGACGCGTCGATGACAGCATCCGCCTCCATGATGAATGTTCCGAATTTACTGGCGATGGCAACGCCTTTGACGCGGTTGTCCATGACGAGCAGTCCCGCACAGTGGGAGAGCAACAGCGGATAGGCTCCTGAATCCATGACGCGTGCGAACAATTCCTTTTTGACGGTGCCTTCTGGGCGCGGGATGGATTCGCCTGTAGAGCCGTTGAGGAGCCATGAATGATTGGAGGCGGCCATCATGCCCGCCACGTGGTTGCGTGGATCGACGATGATCGCCTGCCAGTCTTTGTCTTGAGCCGTTTCCGCGGCGGCGACGGCCGCTGCTCCGCCGCCGATGATGACGACGCGTTTGGCATCCATGCGGCAGGGGATGTCCGAAAACGTCTGAGCTTGGACGGAAATCGCGGTGGCAAGGCAGATGAGCATGGATGTCTTCATGGGCGTTCCTTATAGGACAAGTGTCTTGACGATATTGAGATGCGACAGATAATGGTTGATGTTCCATTCCGTCAGCCACCAGCCGTTTTGGTCTGGAAGATACAGAATACTGCTGACGGAGGCGTTGGTGGGCATGGGGATGCGGTTATGGGGTGAGACAAGCCCCGCCGCCATGCGGAAGATACGGCCCATCGTGCCGCCGTGGGTGATGACAAGAAACGTCTTGCCTGGATTTTCGCGAGCGGTGGCGGTGAAGAAGTCTTCGATGCGTTTTTGGAAGACTTCACGTGTTTCGCCGCCCTGCATGTTGGGTACGACATATTCGTCTGCAAATGTCGTGATGACTTCTGGATTTGTCTTTTTGATTTCCGTCTGGTGGTGGCCTTCAAAAATGCCGCAATTCCATTCGCGGAGGTCGTGGACATGATGGATAGGCGCGTCCGGATGGTATTTTCCGGCGATTTCCGCCGTCTGGATGGCGCGTTGCAAATCACTGCAATAGATGGCGTCGATATGCCTGTCTTTCAGATATTCGGCAGCGCATTCGACTTGTTTGATGCCGTTTTCATCCAGGGGGCTTTCGTACCAGCCTTGGAGGATGCCGGCCTTATTGGCCACGGTCTCCCCGTGGCGCAGGAGTATGAAGCAGGTGGGATCCATATTGGTTTTGTGGTTGATAGGATAGTGTAAAAGGAAAACAGAAGATAACCTAATATAAAGAAAAAAAAGCGCAATGTTTTTGCAGTATTTATTTTGCCGTTTGCGGACATGGGGTAGATTATTGGTAATGTGATTTTGTTTTTTGAAAAGGAACAAAAATGGGTAACATTGTGAAGACGGTTTGTTTGTCATGTCTTTGCCTGGCGGTCGCGCACGGCGAAGTCATGTTGTTTTCGACGGATCATGTGGAGATTCGGAAGAGGATTGAAGTGCCGTTGCCAGAAGGAGCTGTCCGCGCAAAGGACTACGCGAACGGAAAGTTGGTCGTGTGCATGACCGTCGATGCGCCATGGACGATGGAAGGTCGAGATGAAGATGCCATTCGTCTGAAAGGTGCTTCAGGCGAATATCTTACAACGACAAAAGCACCGTGGCATGACTACGGTGAATTGCGCGCGAATACGGTCTTTAAGTTGGAATTTCCGTTGCCAGAGAAGCCTGAATCGTTGACGTTCATCATTCCGGCTGGCATTACGCAGTGGAGCAAGACGCGTCCGGAAGCCGTGGCCATCTGGACAGGGCCGAAACTGGAAGGCCATGCGGTGGTCGATAACATGAACCGCAACTGCATCGTGGCGTTGACGGATTTAGGCGAAGAGGCTGAATCCTATGAATTTACATTTCCTGGCAGGACCGTGAAGGGGAAATCCGCTACGGCGCGTTTCCGTCTGAAAGGGCGGAAGGAGCCGTTCAAAGTCGTTTGCAAAGCGTATCTGACGGATGGTATGATTTTGGAGCGGACATTTGATGTCGTTCCGCACGAAACGATTATGCAACCGCCGTTGAAAGAGGACGAACTGCTGGTCGGTGTGTGCGTCTATAGGGCGAGTAGCCATAAAGAAAAGCGTGTGAAGGAGAATCCAGAAGGGTGGAAGCGGTATCCGCGTTCGCAGGAGGAGGAAATCAGCGGGCTGATAGAAGAGGGCGGCGTCAATCTGATCGTGCCGTGGTACAATCCGCCTGTGGAAAGCGTGGCGGCGGCCGCGGAGAAGGGTATCTACACGATGACCATCTACCAGTATCTTGACGCAGAGAAATGCGGCGCCTATCGCGCGGCGGGAAAGAATCGTTTTTGGTTGAATAACAACATCGGCGAATACGCTAGCTATTTGTATCAGAATGAACAATGCCTTCCGAAAGGCGTAAATCAGCACGGCGATTTGGAATTCTGCCGCGAACATTTCATCAACAACTACATTCGCAGCGGCGTGGAGCACTACCATCGCGGTTATCCGTACATTTTCTCCACATCGGGCTCGACCGTCTCCAACTATGAAATGGCGGGCGGCGTGGAATTCATGCTGTGTGAGCTATATGCTTTGGGCGCAATGAATTTGGCGTGGGCTTCCGCGGAGATGCGCGGTGCTTCGCGGAAATGGTTGCCTGAATTTTGGGGCGGCTGGCTGGCGGCGGAATGGCAGAGCACAAGCGTGCCGTATCTCGCGCCGCAGAAGTACGGGATGCTGCGCGTCGGCCTATATCAACAGTATCTAATGGGAAGCCATATCATCATTCTGGAATCTGGCTCGCAATCGACGCAGGCGGGCGAATACACGGTTCCGCTGAACAAAGACGACGAATTTCCGCATCGCGACTACAACTGCGATGAATCTCCTGTCCAGAATTACAAAAAGGAAATGGTTGATTTTCATAAGTTTGTGAAGGCGAATCCACGCTCAAAAGGAACGCCTACGACGATGATGGCCTCCGTCATAGGCAACTGCGGCTCATATTGCGGACTGTACATCGACTGGTTCGCCGCGTTCAGCCAACATGCGCAGGCGAAGACAAATCCGAATTGGCTGTACGGCGATCCAGAACGGACGGATGTGGCGGTTCAACAGACGATCTTTCCTGTGCCGCAGGACGCTCTCGCACCGTACACGAACTACTGGATTGGCGGTTCGCCGTACGGTCAATGCGATGTCGTCAACATCGACGATGAAACGGATCTGGATGATCTAAAGCGTTATGAATTCCTCTTCTACGGCGGATGGAACACGATGACGGACACGATCATGCGGACGTTACGCAGCTACGTGGAAAACGGCGGTTCGCTGTTCATCAGCCTGCCGCATTTCTCCACGCGGAAAGATCGCGAGTTCCGTAATTTTACAAAGGAAGATTTGATCAATGGCGGCGATTTGACGGCGTTGTGCGACATTCGTGTGAAAGGCCGTCGCGTGGTATCTGGGCAATTCCTTACAAAAAGAGAGCTTGACGACAGAAGCAAAACAGATTTTGATTTGCATGGCGGCGTGAAAGACGAACCGATGGCGGATGTCGTTCTTGGACCGAATGTTGAAGAAATCGCGACGGTTGGCAGTTGTCCATTGTTGGTACGGCAACCAATTGGCAAAGGCGACATCACCGTCATGCTGAGTTGGGAATATCCTGGAAAGGAGAGCCTTGCGGCAAGTTACAAGACGATTCTTGGCTGGCTGGCGAACCAGCATGCGGGAAAAGTCCGCGTATTTGGCATGAATGAACAGGATAAGACGCCGCAGTACATTTCGTACGCCGTTTGGCCGGAGGCGATTTATCTTTTGAACACGGATTGCATGAGAAGCCGTACGTTCTTCTTGGAGCGCAGCGGCCGCCGTGTAAAGATGACATTGCAACCGATGGAGTTTATAATTGTAAAGTAGATATTGGATGTTCTGGATATTCTGGATGTTCTGGATTTATAGATATTGGAAATAAAACTGGTTTGAACACAAAGGAAACACATCATGGAATGGAAATCATTGAAAGAATGCTATCGCGCAAGCCTGCCGTTGAATCTGCCTGCTGAGGCTAGTCTCATCTATCGCAGCAGCAACAACATGTGTCCGCAATTCCCTGGCTCGGCGTTTTGCACAACGAGCGGTTTCGACTGCGATTATTCGAGCCATGACGTGGTCGTGGTTGGTGACGGCCGTAGCAAACAGTATGTTCTGGCTGGTGCGTTGACGGCGAATCGGTCGTTGAGCTATTTCACAGTTCGCCGCCGCAGTGGGCGGCTGGAATCGATTCTTGTAGAACAGCCTGAAATCAAGCCTGGCGAGAAGCCGGAGGAAATCATGGTGGCGACGGGCAGTGATTGGCGGCAGTTGCTGAAGGAATATGCCGTCGCCTCCGCTGCGGCCATGGGCGTCAAGCCGATCCAGCCGAAAGAGAATTTGATTGGTTACTGCACATGGTACTACTATTATGCGGATGTTAGTGAAGAGAACTTCTTGGAGAATGTGAAAGCGTTGGCGGCGCATCCCGAACTCCCTTACAGCCATGCAGTTGCACAGATTGACGACGGCTATCAGACCTTCCAGGGCGACTGGCTCGACCAGCATGAATCATGGCCGACGCCGCTGAAGACCATCGCAAAGCAAGCGACTGACAAAGGTCTGGTGCCCGGCATTTGGCTCATGCCCATGCTCGCTTCCACTGCGAGTCGCGTCTTCCGCGAACATCCAGATTGGTTTGTGAAAAATGAACAGGGCGAGCCGTTCGCCTTCGCTGGCTGGTCGCCCGCTCCCGACAACTATTGGGCCTGCTTGGACGCGACGTTGCCTGCCGTTCAAGCTCATCTGACGCATGTCTTCAAAACATTCTGGGAATGGGGCTTCCGCTATTTCAAGATGGACGGACTTGGCTATGGCCTTCCCGAAGGAAAACGCTACGATCCAAACGCGACGGCCGTCAGCGCGTTCCGTCTTGCGTTGAAAACGATTCGTGAAGCCGTTCCCGAAGCGCATATTCTGGGCTGCTGCCCGCCGTTCATGGCCTGCATGGGTTATGTCGATAGCGCACGCGTCAGCTGCGACACGGCGGCCACATGGACTGGCCCGCATCCCGGAAATGACGAATTGTCAAAGCCTTATCATGGGCCGGATCGTGACAATTGCGACCACAATCCAGGCGCATGCTGCATCAAGGATGCATGGCATGATACGATTGCCAACTGGTGGATGTACGACCGTTGGTTCCGCGCGGATCCAGATGTGCTCATTGCGCGTCAGGACAGGGCGCGTCATTCGCTTGGCGAAGCGCGTATTTCCGTGCTGTCGGGCATCATGACAGGCGTAACCATTACGAGCGACAATCTCGGAACCATTGCTCCCGATCGTCTGAAACTGTTGGAACTGGCTGCGAAGACGCGTCTTAAAGATGCGACGCCACGCATCTGGTATCCGTATCGCTGGGCGCAGGTGTGGGAAGGCACGATCGATGGCAAACACGCTGTGGCATTCGTCAACGATACGGAAGTGGCGCAGACGTTCAGCCTTCCGAATGAAGCGGGCATGCCCAACGGCGGTGTGGAAATCCTGCAAGACGCAGGCAAGTTGCAAGGCGATGTAACGGTTGAGCCGCATGACGCCATGCTGATTGTGGAAGGCTAGAATACTAGACTTCTAGATTTCTAGAATGCTAGGATATTTTGCTTTTACAAAAAAGAAGCTTATACTAAAAAGCAGTTTTTATACTATAAATAACCATCCCTAAAAAAGGAAAACCACATGTCAAAGATTTTTATTAGCGCAGACATTGAAGGCACCACTGGTATCAACGTATGGCCGGAAACCGAGCCGCCAAACGATTATTTCCGCAAACAGATGACTCGGGAAGTCTCCGCCGCCGCCAATTCGGCATTCCTCAACGGCGCGACGGACATTGTCATCAAAGACGCCCATGACAGCGCACGCAACTTAATTCCCGATGAACTGCCGCGCAAGATCCGCCTCGTCCGCGGCTGGATGAGCGATCCCGACTGCATGATGCAAGGCCTCGACAAGAGCTTCGACGCCTGTATCTTCACGGGCTATCATTCGCCCGCCGGTAACAACGGCAACCCGCTGTCCCACACGATGACGACTAGCGTCTTTCTCGTCACGATCAACGGCAAGCCCGCCGCCGAATTCCATATCAACGCCTTGATCGCGGCGCGCCTTGGTATTCCTGTCATCTGCGTGACAGGCGACTCCGCCCTGTGCGAACTCGTCCATGAATTCAATCCGAACATCCAGACGGTTGCCGTCAACCACGGCAACGGCAATGGCGTGGAGTCCATGCATCCGCTGGACGCCTGCGAGGCCATCAAAGATGCCGTCGCGAAGGCCATGAAGGGCGACATCAAGAAATGCCTGCCGAAGATGCCGAAGAAGTTCGAAATCGCCATCACCTACCGCGAACATCATGCCGCACGCCGCTACAGCTTCTATCCGGGTGCGGAACAGGTCGATTCCCGCACGATCCTTTACAAGACGGCGGATTACTACGAAGCGATGCGCTTCATGCATTTCTGCTTATAATAGGCATGTTCACGGCGCAATGGTGTTGCCATTGTGCCGTTTGACATGAGACGCGAGACTTTTGTTTTCAAGTCTCATGTTGCCCGGCAACATGGATAAAAATTGTAAAACGGCGTCGTTCCCAATGGCGCTTTTTACAATTTTTCGTCATGTTGTTAGGGGTGAATTTACAAAAAATGTAAATAAATATGCCAAATTTTGCCATGTTCAAGCATGAGACAAAATTTGGCATGTTTTTTG
>JAEEGH010019591.1_pt1 | contig 14176 bp, 12 predicted proteins | sample 9134181 | NCBI WGS metagenome assembly JAEEGH01 (sample SAMN16246544, study PRJNA631951) | gut metagenome | biome: gut microbiome; feature: rumen; material: DP-attached | host: Bos | place: Iran: Karaj | collected 2018-10 | reverse complement strand
TGCCTGTCCACAATTTAGAACCTATGATCCAGAGGATCAAAAAGAACCAAAGCCTTTTTATTACAAAGAGTTTAGAGATGGATTAGAATTCAAATACGATGAGGATTGCCTTTTCCTTAATATCTATGCTCCTGCTGATGCTAAAAAGGCTCCTGTTATAATCTACATTCATGGTGGTGCTTTCCAGGGTGGCTGCGGCAATGAGCTTCATATGGATGGAACGACTTATGCAAAAAATGGCATTATATTTGTAACCATTAATTATCGACTTGGAGTACTTGGTTTCCTTTGCGACAAAAAGCTAACTGCAGAAGCTGGTCACAGCGGAAACTATGGTTTATATGACCAGTTAGAAGCAATCAAGTGGGTGCACAAGCATATTGCTTCCTTTGGTGGAGATCCTGAAAACATTACTTTATTTGGTCAATCTGCAGGTGCAATGAGTATCCAGCAGCACTGCTTCTCTCCTCTTACCAAGCCTTATATCAATAAAGTATATATGGCAAGTGGTGCTGGAATCGGCAAGGAATTCGCAGTTGTTAACCCTGTAGAGGACAGCTACGATTACTTTGCTAGCTTTACTGACAAGCTTGGTGCTACTCCTGAGGAATGGAGAAAAATCCCTGTTCAGGAACTAATTGAAACCTTTAAAGAAAGCATTGATATGAATATGATGATTCACTGTTGCCCTCATGTGGATGGCATCCTCATTCCTAAGGACCCAGCATCATCACTTGCAGAAAACGAATATGCAAAAGTGCCATATCTCCTAAGCACAAACTCAGAAGACATGGCACCGGAATTTTTACATGATATGAGTAAAGATTTCTGCAATGCAGTTAATTCAAATGGCGGAAAGGCTTACTATTTCTATTTTAGTAGACAGCTGCCTGGAGACGAATCAGGAGCATTTCATTCAGCAGAGCTTTGGTACACTATTGGGTCCATCAAAAAATGCTGGCGGCCAATGACTGACGAAGACTTTGCTCTGTCTGATAAGCTTGTAAAGGCAATATCAGAATTTGTAAGAACTGGTTCTATATCTTGTAGCGCTTACGATATGCCCCAGGTGTCATTTCAAATTCAGCCTTGAATAATTTAACGAAATAATTGGCATCAGGAATGCCTACACAGCCGCTAATCTTTTGAATTTCATCATTGGTTGAAATCAAAAGGTTGGCGGCTTGTTTTAACCTTATTTGTCTCAGGTAAACAGCTGGTGTCTGACCAGTTTCTTTTTTGAACTGAGAAATCATATAGCTTTCTGTAATGTTCAATTCATTTGCAATATCGTTGATTGTTATGTCGTCCATATAGTGCTGATTTACAGAATAAATGATGCTTTGAGTCAAAGCCGAATATTTCTCATTTTTAATAATACGAATTATCTCACAGAACTCTTTAAGCATTGTATCGCAGGCTTCTTCCATTTGGCTCACACTTTGGGCAAGGGCAATAGCCCTAGATTCCTTGGTGGTAATCTTGTGAATGATAGGAGCTGGAATACCTGCTTCGTATGCTGCTATTCTACTCATGGCTCGATTTACTGCAAGAGCAAATTTCCTATCCTGCAGGCTAATATCATTAGTCCAAAATCCAGCTGCATTTTCAGAAAGAAGCTTCTTATAATGAATGGTCTCCTGAAAGTTTCCTCGTTTGATAGCATTCATGTATTCTCGCTCTGTAACATAATGCGCTTCGATATTAGCATTACTTACTCTTTCCAAATCGGAGTCGGTGCTGTTCTCATCACTATGCCCCTTATATCTGGTGTAATGTTCAGAGAGATTCTTTAACCCTAGATTTTCAGACATCCCGTGCAGAATCTTATTCATCGCCCCTTCAGGGATAACAGGAAATTTACCATAGTATATTATCAATTCATTAGGGTCCATTTTCTTTTTATCTAGCTGGTTACAAATCTGAATGCTGTGGCCAATAGTCATTTCCTCGGAAAGGTATGGACCAAGCACAACCGGAATTTTATTGTAGTAAAAAAGAACAATTTTGATATGCAATAAATCCTCAAAGTAGTTAATACTATTCTCATGACTTTTTTCCAAAATCAGCTTTAATGCATCGGGAGAAAGCCACGCCTGTGCCTCAATGGCTCTATTCTCTTTACAAAACTTTTCAATATCATTTTCTTCCTGGAAAGTATTGGTGCCAATATTGAAAATAGAATGAATTAGATTCAATGTTATATTAAGCGTTTCTGTTTTTTTATTCATAAATTTACCTCTACATACATTAAATAAAAGGACTGAGGAAGCCCCAGTCCTTTATAGCAAATTATACCACTATATAGCAATTTTTGTAAGTTCAGCATTTAATGCTTTGAATTCTTCTTCTGTATAATCTGGTTTAGTATACGAGAAGAATTTTTCAAGAGAAAACGTTCCTACCATATCTCTTATATCTTTTCCAACATCAGGCATTCTCTTGTCAATAACCGAAGTAGCCTCATCTGATGCCAGCAGATCGTTAATGGTGCTTCTAATTGAAAGATGTCCCTCTGGGAACAGCTCTGACTCGCTTTGCTCATCTAAAAACCAGTTGCGAACATTAAGCCCCGGATTTTGATCCACATAAACGTATGCTTCATCAGCAGTGGCCTGTCGATTGAATACAACCTCATCAACAAGATTTGATGCTTTGGCTACTATCCTGTTTTCTCCCATATCAAGCTTTATATTTTCAAATACAGCACTACCATTTACCACCTTCTCAGTGAACTCTGAGCCATGGATTTTGATTGTTACCTCTGGCTGATTAGAGTACACCTTTACACTTATAAGCTCTGTTCCTCTGTTTTCATAGCGCTTGCTGGCGAAATGGATAAATGGCTCCTTTGACCACATTGCTTTGTAATAATAGAAGCTGTCTTTTCGGGTCTTTCTATCGAAGGTTACTAAGCCCTTAATATTTCTATTTTTAATATTAGCCGCCTGTCTAATTGGACTTGTAAAATCAAACATATTCCAAACGAAGCTGCCCCATACAAAATCACGCTCAGCCATCATTGGATATACTGTCTCATGATACAACGCTTGAAACTCCTCTGAGTAATCATTTACCTTTGGTTCGTCGCTGTGATAACAAGTATTTGTATCTGCACCATATTCAGAGATTCCAAGAGGCATCTTTGGGTTAACACTATGGAACTCATCTAAGAATTTGCCATGGTCCTCAAACTGACCATAGTACCAGCCGTAATAAATATTGTAGGCTGTAACATCAGTCACCTGATTAAGGGTGCTATCAGAGTGGACTGTATTTAGGTTTGCACAAACTGAGAATCTGCTGTCATCTAGCTCATGGGCAAGCTCATTTAATACATCCATTTTTTCTTTCATATATGGGAACTCGCCATAAATGGCAATCTCATTTTGTATTCCCCAAAAGCAAATGCTTGGATGATGCATATTCTGAAGTATCATTTCCTTGAGCTGTAGCTTTGCATTTTCAAATAATCCCTCATCCTCTGTAAGTTTGAGGAGAGGTATCTCTGCCCATACTACAAAACCGTAGGCATCACACAGCGAATAAACCTCCTGTGGATGTGGATAGTGGGAAAGTCGAACGCCATTGGCGCCAATCTCATGAATCAGCTCCATATCCTGCTTCCAGTGCTCTATAGTTGCTGCTGAAAATACTCCTGCTGTATCCTGATGCTTTGCCACACCATGAATCTTTACATGCTTGCCATTGAGGAAAAAGCCCTCGTTAACATCCATTTTAATGCTTCTGAATCCAATTTCTTTTTCCACACAATCAACAGGGTCTCCATCCAAAAGTAATGTTGCCCTTATAGTATAAAGATATGTATCATCAACACCATTCCATAGCTTTGGGCTATCAAATGTAAATGTATTCTCCCTAGAGCTCATCACTATTTCGTCGCCATCATATATCGTATATACGATATCGCATGTAGATTCTTCTGCTCCAAAAACAAATGCCTTGGCCTCTATTGTACCAACGCCATTATCATATTTTGTTCTTACCACAAATCCATCTGTACCAAAGTAGGTTCTATCAAAACAAACCTTTGATGTCTCAATCAGTTCAACCTTTCTATGAATGCCACCAAATACTGCAAAGTCTCCAGATATTGGTGATACCTGATATTTCTTATCAGTGCTTACAAGAACTGTCAGGACATTTTGTCCGTCAAGGATTGCAGCTGTTAAATCAATGGCAAACATATTGTAGCCACCTTCGTGATGCCCTACTTCTTTTCCATTAAGGAAAACACGGCATACCTTATCAACACCGTAGAATTTTACAAATGTACATTTTGAAGCCTTGCGCTCATAATCAAATACCTTCTGGTATACTGCATCCCCCTGATAATAGTCATCATCCTTGTACCATGTGTGGGGCAAATCAACCTTTTGACCCTTTATCACCTGAGAAACATCAACGTTTTCCCATAATTCCTTCTTAAAAACCCACTGCTTATTCCAATTAATAATACTGCTCATAAATATCCTCCTAGCCTTTGGCTATTGGAATATTATCATTAAAATTTAATTAATAATAGAAAAATATGCCATGAAATAGTAATATTTCATGGCATATCCTTCTAAACAATTAATAAATGTCTTTCATTAACATGATGACCGAACTCAGGCATAAATACAAAGCTTTCCTCATCTGGATTCAAGCTATCCTGAATGATTGGTGGCATGTAGCTTGAAGTAAAGCAGAAGCCATACTTCAAATCATGATACCCCTGAGCTAATCCGCCTGGCTTCTTTACCTTTAAAACAGCAGGACAAGTTGTTGCCCAGTGAGTTTGGAAATCATTTCTCATTTCCTCGTTAGTGAAATCCTCGCCCTTTATATTCCAAACAATATCATCCTTCTCGATTTTCTCTCCATCGATGTAAAGAGTTCCCGGACGAATCTGTGAAAGAAAAATTCCTCTATAATATGGAAGTCTTACTTTAAACTGAAATCCTGTAACATTTCCATTTTCATCTTTTGTATTTCTAAATCCTACGGATTGAATAACCTGCTTCTCCATTTTTTACCTCCTAATCCCCTAAAAGATTCTTCAACATAATGTGGTGTTTTCTAAGTGTCTGTCCAACTTCATAGCCGTCATCATATTTGTCAGCTCCTTCATATTCACTGAGCAAATATCCATCATAGCCATTTTCCTGCATTACCTTGATAATTTCTGGATAAGGAATTGTTGTCTCTTCAAAATCATCGCTCATATTGATGAATTTTGCATGACAGCAATATACATATGGAAGTAATGGAATAATATCCTCTGGCTTATTAGGTGTGTAAAGTGGGTCTCTCCACTCGCCCTCTTTGAAGCCAGTTCTAAATACAGAGAAGTCTATATTTAAACCAAAATTCTTTGTGCCTGTTTCCTTAATAAAATCTACAAAATCTGTTACAAGCTTTCCTTTTAAATTAGAAGGAGTATGAATCTCTGGGCACATTTTTATGCCAAGCTCCTCTGCTAAAGGAAGCGCTCCCTTAATAATCTCCCTCCAGTTTGTTACTGGCTCCAGTAAATCATTGATTACTGGCATTTTTGTTCTCATAACTGTAAAGCCAAGTCTGTGTGCAAGGCGAATATCTCTTTTTAACATTTCAACAGATTCTTCTGTTGTAAGATCTCTGTCACCAAGTACATGTGAATCAATCCAGTTACCATATTCTACTGGTACAATTTCATACTTGTCGCAAAGTCTCCACCAATTCTCTACCCATTCATCTGTTGGATATGGGTAATTCTCAATATGAGTATTTGCCAGAATTTCGATTCCATGAGCACCCATGTCATGAATATCCTCAAAGCAATCCTCAAGTGTTTTTGTAAGACCAAATTCGGCTGAGTAACTATAAAGAGCCACACCACGCTTAGGTCCCGTCTTGTTGTACTGATACATAATAATTCTCCTTTTCTTATAGTGTGTTAATGTTCTCTAATCACTCCAGCCGGCTATTTACCGGCGAGCTGTTCTACTAAGATGTCTAGGGATATTCTATGGGAGAATCCCGAATGAAGCTTTAAACTATTTACTATGAATCTGCCATTTTATTGCATTTTTCCACATCTAAATCCAAGTTTTGCAACAATTTAGATAATATTATTGCGACCTCGTTCATTTTAAATGCAAATTTAACTTTCACACTTTAGTGTGATAATACATCAAATTGCAAACACTTTAAAGTGAAGGTATAATTGGTTCATTCTGTAATTTAGAAAAGGAGAAAATGTAATGAACGAAGAATTCAAACCTTACATCCCTGCGGATAAGGTTACTCCTGAGATTACTCCAGCTTCTATTATCATTGGTTTACTCTTAGCAGTAATCTTCGGTGCTGCTAATGCATACCTTGGACTTAAAGTTGGTATGACAATTTCAGCTTCTATTCCAGCAGCTGTTATTTCAATGGCAGTTATCCGCATCATCATGAAAAAGGATTCAATCCTTGAAAGCAACATGGTTCAGACAATTGGTTCCGCTGGTGAATCACTTGCTGCAGGTGCAATCTTTACAATGCCTGCACTTTTCATCTGGGCTAGAGAGGGCGTTATGGAAATGCCTTCACTTATCACAATCACTGTAATCGCTCTTTTCGGTGGACTTCTTGGTGTATTCTTTATGGTACCACTTAGAAGCGCTCTTATCGTACAGGAGCATGGTACTCTTCCTTATCCAGAAGGAACTGCTTGTGCAGAGGTTCTTCTCGCTGGTGAAGAGGGTGGTTCATCTGCAAAGTCAGTATTCCTTGGAATGGGAATCGGTGCCGTTGTTAAGTTCATCGTTGATGGCTTCCACGTAGTTGCAGGTGCTTGCGAATTTGCAATCAGTTCACTTAAGACAGCATTCTCTGCTGAGGTTTACCCAGCACTTGTTTCAGTTGGTTACATCTGTGGTGCTCGTATTTCAGCATACATGTTTGCCGGTGGTATTATTGGCTGGTTTGTACTCATCCCAGCAATCGTTACTTTCGGTAGTGACATCACATTATATCCAGCATCTGTTTCAGTTGCAGAGCTTTATGCTACTGGCGGTGCTGCAGCTATCTGGTCAAACTACATCAAATACATTGGTGCTGGTGCCGTAGCTTCAGCTGGTATCATCAGTCTTATCAAGACATTACCACTTATCGTTAGAACATTTACAGACTCAATCAAGAGCATCTCTCAGAAGACTGCAAAGTCATTCGAGCGTACTGCTTTAGATTTAGACATAAGAGTTGTACTTATTGGTATCCTCTTACTCATCCTTGCTATCTGGCTTGTACCTTTCGTACCTGTTACACTTCCAGGTGCAATCCTTATCGTAATCTTCGGTTTCTTCTTTAGTGCCGTAAGCTCACGTATGGTTGGTCTTGTAGGTAGCTCAAACAACCCAGTTTCTGGTATGACAATCGCTACAATCCTTATCGCAACAATTTGCCTTAAGGTTCTCGGCGATACAGGCGCTCACGGTATGAAGGGTGCTATCGCAATCGGTTCTGTTATCTGTATTGCAGCTTGTATGGCTGGTGATACATCTCAGGATTTAAAGACAGGTTACATTCTTGGTGCTACACCTAAGAAGCAGCAGATTGGTGAAATCATGGGTACTATCGCAGCAGCTCTTGCTATCGGTGGTGTTATGATTCTTCTTGATCAGGCATATAGCTTTGGTTCAGAAGCACTTGCTGCTCCACAGGCTACAATGATGAAGATGATTATCGAAGGTGTTATGAATGGAAACCTTCCATGGAACTTAATTTTCATCGGTGCATTTATTTCAATCGCTGTTGAAATCCTTGGTATTGCAGCCCTTCCTGTTTCAATTGGTTTATACCTTCCACTTGAGCTTTCATCAACAATCATGATTGGTGGTCTTATCAGAAAGTTCACAGACAGCTATAGCAAAAAGCACAATGGCAAAGAAGGAAATGGCATCCTCTTCTGCTCAGGTCTTATTGCTGGTGAAGGTTTAGTTGGTGTTATCATCGCTATTCTTACAGTTACAGGTGTTACACAGTACATTGATCTTTCTTCAAAGATTTCTGCTGGTAATACTTCTGTAATCATTGTATTAGTATTAATTGCAGCAGCTGTAATTAAAGCAGCAGTAGACAAAGGAAATGAAAAATAATCAAAACTTTTTAGACTATGTATTCAAAATAAATGATGACCTTGTTTGGAAACAGGACGAAAACGGACAGGTCACAGTAGATATGGAAAACAAAGGCTTCACAAATAGAATCGCTCAGAAATTCTTTAAGAAGCCTGCAGTTTCCCATATAGAACTTGAAGGCATGGGAAGCTACATTTTCACTTGCATTGATGGAAAACGCAGCGTATACGAAATAGGAGCACTGCTCCACGAACGGTACGGCGCCGAAGCCGAGCCGCTCTACGAACGCCTCAGCGTTTACATGAAGCATCTCGAAAATGTAGGATTTATAAGTAAGATATAAAAATACCCCGTTACGCTCTCAAGCCTGAGATATTGTCTTTGTGCACTAACACGTGCACTGCCGACAACACTCAGAGCTTGATAGCTACGGGGTATTTTTTTGCCTAAATTATATATTATCTAAGAATTTTATTGACTCCTTCTCTTAGACGTTTCAAGCCGTCTTCTAGGGTAGCTTTTGTACATGCCACATTCATGCGTAGGAAGTAGCGTCCGGCTTCTCCATATTCGAGTCCTTCAGTGACATAAAGCCCTGTTTCCTTACGGATAAATGAAGCTACCTCATCACTGGATTTACCAAGCTTGCTAATGTCTATCCAAACAAGATATGTGGCATCACCCTTTACTACGGAAATCTCTGGAATCTCTGCAGCAACGAACTCTTCCACTCTCTTTCTATTGTCAAATACATACTGGCGCATCTCATCCAGCCACTGACCGCCCTCATTAAAGGCAGCTACTGTAACAACCTGTGCAAACGCATTTGGCTCTGCTACCTCATCAGTATTAAGGGCTCTCCAAACCTTGTGTCTAATGAATTTATTAGGAATAACAACTGCTGATGTCTGCATGCCTGCAATATTAAATGCCTTGGTAGGCGCAATGCAGGTAATACTAATGTCTCTGCAGGTGTCTGATACTGTTGCAAATGGAACATACTGCTTTCCTGGCTCAGTGATATCACAGTGGATTTCATCTGAAACAACTGTCACTCCATATTTAGCAGCCAGCTCGCCAACCTTAGCCAAGGTCTCTCTATCCCATATTTTACTAGCTGGATTCTGTGGATTACAAAGAAGCATGAGTGATACCTGAGGATCAGACATTTTCTCCTCTAAATCCTCTAAGTCCATAGAGTATTCTCCGTTCTCATATCGAAGTGGATTCTCAAGTGGTCTACATCCATTATTAAAAATGCTATTGAAGAAAATATTATATACAGGTGTCTGAATAATAACCTTTTCGTTAGGTGTAGTAAGTTTTCTAACAATAGAAGAAATAGATGGGATAACACCTGTAGAAAAAACAAGCCATTCCTTTTGAATATCAAAACCATGACGTGTTTTCCACCAATTCTGATAAGCCTTGTACCAGTCATCCACAAGATCAGAATAACCGAAAACTCCATGCTCTAATTTCTTGGCAATAGCAGCTCTAATCTCTGGAGCAGCCTGAAAATCCATATCAGCCACCCACATTGGAAGCTCATTTGCTGCCACATCCCATTTTAACGAATCAGTACCACGTCGATTAATCTCTACATCAAAATTGTATTTTCCCATGTTATTCTCCAAACTAGTTATTTCTGCGCCACTCTACGACTTCCTGCTTTTCTCCAACTGCCTTGCAAACAATCTTTGTAAGACTAGGGTCTACCATGTCCTTTTCTACAATTAGTGTCTCAATCTCAGGAGCTGAAATTGTACCGCTGATTGGATTGAACACACTGTCAACCTTGTTTGTAATCTCTGCATCAATGTTTTTAGCATATTCAAATGAAAGGGTTGTATTGATAAGCTTGCAGTTTTTCATTGTAAGATTATCAATGTAGCAAAGTCCCTGTAAGCTCTCAATTGTACAATTTACAAATGTGACATTCTTAGAATTCCAGCCTAAGTACTCTCCACAGATATATGAATCATAAACTGTAACATTCTCTGTGTTCCAAAAAGCATCCTTTGACAATAATACGGAATTACGAATTGTGATATTCTTAGCACCGTCAAAAGAATAGTTGCCATCTAATCTAAGACCGTCAACCTCAATATTCTCCGAGTTCATAGCAAAGTAATGTCCCTTTGCTGTAACCTGCTTGATATTGATGTTTTTACAATTCCAGAAGGTCTCCTCTGCATTTGTAAGGTCAACATTTTCAAGGGTAACTCCATCACAACGTCTGAAATTCTTAGGGGCAGTAATGAGAGAGTCCTTGATAGTGATATTGTTAGTGTACCAAACGCCTGAACGTGCCATCTCGAACCAGTTACAATTCTCTACTAAGACGTTGTTAGAATACCAAATTGGGTACTTCCATTTGAACTGAGAGCCATAAACTTCGATATTCTTGCTCTCCTTTAATGGTGACTCTCCATCATCAAAAATAGAATCATATATTTTGGCACCATCTACTGCATATAATGCTCTCTCGCCTTTGAAAAATTCTTGTCTATACTCGTTCATTAAAAATAACCTCCATAATCAAATCCAGACGTTATTGTATCACCGAAATTTAATTTTGTAAAATTAAATTTTACGGCATAGAGTCTGACTCTACTGGCTGTAGGACGTCCCAATGCTCTGCAAGTTTTCCATCTACAAGTCTATATATATCAACTACCCTACAGCGAGTATCACCGTTTGGAGCAGTATTTTTCAGATAAACTGCCACCATATTATCCTCTTCAATCATAAATTTAATTTGAAGATGAAACTCTGGATGTTCCTTGAATTTATCCTCAAATGCATCCATGAGTGCTTGACGCCCCTGTCCAACACCAGGATTGTGCTGAATATAATCATCTCTAACGTATTTTTCTGCTGCACTTATAATGTGATCATTAAAAAATTCCTGATAAAATTTTCTAATAACTTCTTTGTTTGTCATTTTATTATATTTCTCCTAAAATTATTAATTTAATTATAACCTATATTTGTCTTATATCTTATTACTATAAAGTTTTTTCACATATTTCACACAAAGTTGCAATATTTTCAAAAGACCCAAAATAAAAATAACCGCTAAAATTCACAGGGTGCAGCCAAGTTAATGGCTGCACCCCCTTTTTTTATGACTCTACTGGCACCAGATATTCTTTGATGTACTGGAAATCATCAATGTTGTAGCACACGATTTCATACTCAGTAATCTCTGGATTAGAAAAAATACCTGTGAGAGCAATAAATTGTGTAAGCTTTGATGCAAGGTTAAGAACATCCTTTTCATCAGTGATAAGCTCTACTCTACCTGTACATTTTTCCAACGCCTTAAAAAATCCATCAATGTTTTGAATTTCTTTTACTCTCATGGTTTCCTCCTAAACTATGCATTAATCGAAGTATCAAAATTCTTAATTCTTTCATTCATAAGCTTATCAAGCTTGTCCTTGTTTGCCATAATCTTAGGACCACAAATTGCACCAAATCCTTGAATTTCCAGTGTGTGCTCTCTAAGTCCCTTGAATGTACCACGCGCACGCTCCTGCTCCTCTTTTGTAAACTCTACCTGGATTCCATCATTAACAATTGAAAGCTGACCATGAATTCCACAGATTGGGCATGTTACAGTTGTAGAACCTGGGTTAACCATAAGAAGTCTCTGATGACATACTGGACAAACCTCCTTTGGCTTTCCCTCTGGACGGAAGAACTCCACTGAATCATCCTCAAGACCAAGAACTGTTCTCTTACCCATCTCGTGCATATTCTCAATAAGCTTGTCATCAAGGTATGGATTTCCTGTTGTGCCCATGCAATTAGCATTGTAATTGCCCATTACCTTCATCATAGGTGGAAATCCAAAGATGTGGAGAGAAGCTGTTCCCATTGATGTCCAATCATCTGTGATAGCTCCACCAATCGAAATATATGATACAGTTCTCTTCTTGAGTCGCTCCATTGGAAAATCATCAGCATTTCCTGGGAGCTCACCATTTCTTCTCTTATCGAGAACATAAGTAATTGCAGAATAATCATGACGGCATGAGAATCTGTCAATAAAATCCTTTAGCTGACCTACTGGCTGAAGAGCATATACTGGGGCACCAAGAATAATTGCGTCAGCCTCACGGATTTTATCCTCAAGGGCTTGAAAATCATCTTGGAAAATACATACATTATCTTTTCCCTTCTCAAGAGCTGTGGAGCAAGCACCACAGCCACGGCATCTACCTATGTTCATGTTTATCGTATTTACGAATTCGATTACTGCATCCGGCTTAGCGGACTTTGCACCAAAAAGAGCCTCTTTTACTAATATATCTGAGTTTCCATTCTTTCTACCAAAAGAAATACCTAAAACTTTCATTATTATTCTCCATTTCTATATAAATTGTTCTGCATAGTGACAAGCCACAACGTGATTTGGCTTCATTTCCCTAAGCTTTGGTTCCTCTGCATAGCATTTTTCTGTTGCATATGGACAACGAGCTGCGAATCTACAGCAAGGCTTTGGATCGATTGGCGATGTTAGTTCTCCCTTGAGAACCATTCGCTCATGTTTTGCATGTACATCAGGAATAGGTATAGCACTAAGCAATGCCTGCGAATATGGATGAATAGTATTTTTGAATATCTCATCTGCAGGACATTTCTCAATCATTTGTCCTAAGTACATAACTACAATGTCATCTGAAATATGCTTAACTACTGACATATCGTGAGTGATAAACATATATGTAAGGCCTCTCTCCTCCTGTAAATCCTGAAGGAGATTTAGAATCTGGGCCTGAATAGAGACATCAAGAGCGGATACCGGCTCGTCACAAACAATGAACTCAGGGTTAAGTGATAGGGCTCTGGCAATGCCTATACGCTGACGACGTCCGCCGTCAAGTTCATGAGGGTAAACGCCCTCTAGTCTCTTTGCAAGGCCAACAAGTTCCATCATCTCTTTGGCCTTTGCAGTAACCTCAGATTTAGACATTCCCTTGTTGTTAGTTTTAATAGGTTCCTCAACAAGCTGAAGAACGTTCATTCTTGGATCCAAGCTGGCATATGGATCCTGGAAAATCATCTGTATGTTAGCTCGATATTTTTTCTTGAATTCTTTAATTGGCATTGATGCGATATCTTCTCCTTTGAAAAGAATCTCACCACTTGTTGGTTCATGAAGTCTCATGAGCGTCTTTCCAAGTGTGGACTTGCCACATCCTGACTCTCCAACAACACCTACTGTTTTTCCTTTTTCAATATTTAAAGATACATTATCTACTGCATGAAGGGTTCCTCTAGGAGTAGAAAAATATTTCTTCAGGTTTTTAATCTCTAATAAATTCTCTGCCATTATTTTTCTTCCTCCACCTTTTCTCTTGCCTGATATTTAAGGCATTTAACCACATGACCATCTGAGATTTCATATGGTGTTGGGTCGTGAAGCTTGCATGCATCACATTTTTCATCACATCTGTCATAGAAGCTACAGTGGCTTGGCAAATCTGATGGGTCACAAACCATTCCTGGGATAACATGTAGACGCTCCACCTCTTTGTCTAATGAAGGAATTGATTTGTATAATGCCTTTGTGTAAGGATGCTTTGGATTATCAAAAATTTCCTCCAAAGTTCCATATTCAACAATTTCACCAGCGTACATTACTGCACAGTGATCACACATTTCTGCTACAACACCAAGGTCATGGGTGATAAGTATTGTTGATGTGTTGTGCTTTTTTTGAAGAGCACGCATCATATCAAGAATCTGAGCCTGAATAGTAACGTCAAGTGCTGTAGTAGGCTCATCTGCTATAAGCAGCTCTGGCTCGCAGGCAAGTGCTATGGCAATTACGATACGCTGCTTCATTCCGCCTGAGAACTGATGAGGATAATCCTTATATCTTTCTGGAACGATTCCTACAAGAGCAAGCATATCCTGAGCGCGCTTTAATGCCTCTGCCTTAGAGCATTTGTCATGTAACAAGATAACCTCTGCTATCTGGTCACCTACTGTTTTAACCGGATTAAGAGCTGTCATTGGGTCTTGGAAAATCATTGAGATCTTCTTACCTC
>JAEEGH010019590.1_pt1 | contig 14176 bp, 10 predicted proteins | sample 9134181 | NCBI WGS metagenome assembly JAEEGH01 (sample SAMN16246544, study PRJNA631951) | gut metagenome | biome: gut microbiome; feature: rumen; material: DP-attached | host: Bos | place: Iran: Karaj | collected 2018-10 | reverse complement strand
AAATAGATGACGGGTGCGAGCAGTCCCGCGCCGTTACCGCGCTGGAAGGCGGGAAACAGTTTCGCCATCGGCACGAGATTTAGGGATGTCTTGCACGGAATCATGTATTCCGGATACCACGAACAGAGGAAGTTGTTGAAATGGATGAAAAATACGAATCCTGTCGCAATCCAGAAGAATTTGTTCTTGAAAACATCCGCGAGATTGGATTTTTCCGTTGGAAGCAGGGCGTTTGTGAAGGCGGCGACTGGATACGGAAGATGTTCATGCCGAGCCCATTGTCGATGGAACATGGGGGCCAGTGCGATCATCGACAGCCAAACGGTCAAAACAAGTGGGATCCAGAAGAGAAAAGGTCTGGTCCATGCGTGCCATGGGACATTAAAAGGCGTGAACTTTTTATCGACACCGCCGAGGCCTTGGATGAAGCCGATCAGCGATGTATCTTCGTCTTGCGATACATCCGCCAGCATGCGTTCAGGGATGATTTCCAAGATGTTATTGGATTTCCAGCCAGGTTCGGTCTTGTTGATATGGTGCGGCAGGATGAGCGATGTTGAAAATGTCCGCAGAAGTCCCGCGCCTGGAACGCAACAAGCGGCGAGCGTCATGGCAATGATCAACGCAAGTTCCTTTCCTTTGAAGGCGTGCTTCTTGAGCAACGGATTGATGATGAGGCAGAAAAGAATCAGAAAACCATAGACTGTAATCGGCATATTGTTGCCGACAAGATACGTCTGCTGTAGAATCTGGTCGTTGAAGTAGCTGCAACCGCAGATAAGCACGGCTCCTAGCAGACCTAAGATGATGGCTCGTATAGTCATGGTTTTGATGGACTTAGGTTAAAGGACATCATGGAATGACGGGATAGTTGGCGGGCGTTGGGCCGATGGCGGGATCTGGATCAAGACGGTCGATGAAGCCCCATCGGCGGCTGAGCGGCCACCAGACAACGCCTGGCTTGCCGACGAGATTCTTGCGCGGCACGCTGCCCCAGTAACGGCTGTCTTTACTGTTTTCGGAGTTGTCGCCGAGCATGACGTAATGTCCTTCCGGAATTTGCATTTCGGTGGAATTGCTTGTGAGATGGATGGCGGGTTCAGGCATGTGGGCATAGCCATGATAAGCGCCAGTTTCGGAATAGATTCGTTCGAATCCTTTCGCGTCGTTGGCGTCCAGCAGGCGGAAATCTGTTTCGCCTTGTGGTTTGACGTAAAGTTTTCTGTCAACGATTTTTAACGTATCGCCAGGCAAGCCGACGAGCCGTTTGACGTAGTAGCGGCCGCCGAAGCCAGTGCCGTCTGGATCCTCCAGATCGTCTGTCGTGAAAACCATGACATCGCCGCGTTTCGGTTCTTTGAAGGCGAGGCTGAGGCGATTGACGAACAGATGGTCGCCTGTTTCAAGGAAGCCGCGAATGAGTGTATCGCCTGCTTTCAAATCGAAGAAACGTGACGTGGAGGGATTCAGATATAGTCTGATGATATTCCGCTTGACGTCTTCTGGTAGGCCGGGCAATTCGTATGTTTCTGCGCCGATCTTTAGCGTGGTGATAGGATGTTCTGCCGTCGATTGCGCAGCCAATTTCATGGTGCTCCAGTCGAGTTCGCCTGACTGACGGACGAATATCGGATAAACACCGTGATTGTAGATGATTAGCGGATCGGATTGACGGAAGGAAAGAGGACCTTTGCGAGCTTTTTCTTGATAGTATTCGTAAATGGAACGCTGCACTTCGGCTACGGAACCAGGCACGCGATAGACGTCCATGCCGATAAGAAACTGCGTTGACGGGAAGAAAGGATAGCTTTTCGCGGGTTGCATGGAATCCCAATCGAATCGTCCGTCGTTTTTGGCGACGACTTCCAGATTCCGCCGTGAGAAGTTCAGAAATGAGAAGAACTTGCCGATTTTCGTGGATGGAAGTTCCTCCGCCGGAGTGAAATGGATACCGTAAAGCGTGGGCTGCATACTGCCTGTCGGAATCTTGAACGGCTGGATGAAAAGCGAGCGGACGCCGAAGGCGAGGCCTAATGCGACGACAAGAACTTCCAATTGGTCGGAAATTTTCGCGCCTTTCTTTGTGGGCGGAAGGCCTGGAATGTCGCTTGAATATTTCTCCAACGTCTTGGAAATAAGTTGGTCATCGTTGGATTTACGTGCGTTGCGAATATCGTCCAAAATTTCCGTGAGTCTGTTCACATAGCGAGGCTCCAGAATATCGCGATCGCGCAGGAGATAGTTGCGGAAGAACTTTTCGATTTGTGCGAGCTGGTATTTCCGCTTTCCCTGCGGCGTGCGGCAATACTTCTGGACGTAGTTTCCGAAGAAGAACCAGAAGACGGCGAGATCAACAATGATTTGGACGTATAGTGGCATTGCTAACTTATATTATGGAAAAAGGACTAAAGGGACAGAAGGGACTAAAACGACAGGCTTTTTTTAGTGCATGTTTAGTTTTCGTCGTTGGAGCGGAGGACGGCGACGAACGCCTCCTGCGGGATATTGACGTTTCCGATTTCCTTCATGCGCTTCTTGCCTTCACGCTGCTTGTCTAGAAGTTTACGTTTACGGGTGATATCGCCGCCATAGCATTTGGCTAGAACGTTTTTGCGGAGCTGTCGGACATCTTCGCGAGCAATGATCTTACCGCCGATGGCGCCTTGAATGGCGATCTTAAACATCTGCGGTGGAATGGCTTCGCTAAGACGTTCGCAAATCATGCGGGCGCGTGCGACGGCGCGATCCGCATGGCAAATGGAGGCGAAGGCGTCGACGGGCTCGCCATTGACGAGAATCTCCAGCTTGACCGTCGGGGCAGGTTCATAGCCGTCTGGATCGTAGTCCATGGAGCCATAGCCACGCGTGCAGGTCTTGAGCTTGTCGTAGAAGTCCAAGACGATTTCATGAAGCGGCATGCGGGCAGTGATCATGACATGCAGTTTGTCAACGGTTTCCGTACGGAGACAGATACCGCGTTTGTCCAATACGAGATTCATGATATTGCCCATATAGGTTGACGGCGAGATGATTTGCGCTTTGATCATCGGTTCTTCCACATGATCGATCGTGCTTGGATCGGGCATGTAGAGCGGATTATCTATCTCCTTCATGGTACCATTCTTAAGGAAGACATGGTAGATAACGGACGGATAGGTGAGAATCAGATCCATGTTGTATTCGCGCGTGAGACGTTCCTGCACGACATCCATATGGAGCAGGCCGAGGAAGCCACAACGGAAGCCCGCACCGAGAGCGATGGAACTTTCTGGCTGGGCGACGAACGCGCTGTCATTGAGGCGGAGCTTCGCAATGTTGAATTTCAAAGCTTCATAGTCCGCTGTATCAATGGGATAGACGCCCGAAAAAACCATGGGGCTGATCTTCTGGAAGCCTGGCAGCGGTTCATCGGCGGGATTGATGACATGGGTGATTGTGTCGCCGACGGAGATGTCCGTCGGCGTCTTGATGGCCGTGATGACGTAGCCAACTTCGCCAGCGGACAGTGAATCGGAAGGCTTCATGCCCGGCGAGAAGAAACCGACTTCCTTGACATCCGTATCCAGAGATGTCGCGAAGAATTTGATATGATCGCCGGGCTTGATGGAGCCGTTGACGATACGGACGTATGTGACGACGCCGCGATAGACGTCATAAACAGAATCGAAAATCAACGCCTGTAGGCGGTCGGATGTCGGCTTGGGTGGCGGAATTCGCTGGATGACCGCCTCCAGCAGCTCGCGAACGCCAAGTCCCGTTTTGGCAGATACTTGGAGAACTTCCTCCGATGGAATGGCTAACAGTTCTTCAAATTGTTCCATGCACATCGGAAGGTTGGCGGCTGGCAGATCGACTTTGTTGATGACGGGCACGATGGTAAGATCCTGCTTGATGGCGAGATTCACATTGGCCATCGTCTGGGCCTGGACGCCCTGCGCGGCGTCAACAAGCAGGATGGCACCTTCGCAGGCTGCCAGTGAACGGCTGACTTCATAACTGAAATCGACATGTCCGGGCGTGTCGATCAGATTGAATTCATAAACTTCGCCGTTGTCGGCATCATAGCGCATGCGGACGGGATGGGATTTGATTGTGATGCCACGTTCCTGCTCGAGATCCATGGCGTCCAATATTTGGTCATGGAATGTGCGTTCTTCAATGGTTTTTGTGTGGAGCAGGAAGCGGTCGGCCAAGGTCGATTTGCCATGGTCAACATGCGCGACGATACAGAAGTTACGAATATGTGCGAGATCAGTCATTAGTGTTTGCCTATTTTATGGAGGGCGACGAGTCCGCCGGCCTGGTAGAGGATGTTTGGGAGCCACACAATGAGCTCTGGATGGAGTTGCGGTTTCTTTTCGAGCATCCCTGCGAGAAGCAGGAACACGTAGAAGCCGAGAGCGAGAATGACACAGATTAAAAGTCCGACGGACAGTTCAGAGCGTTTCCCTCTGATGCCGAACGGGATACCGAGCAAGAGGAACGCGAATGGTGAAAGCGAGAGGGAGAGCCGATTGTGGAGGTTCATCATGAGCGGCGTGACGTCTTCTCCCGCGTCCTGCATGAGCCGCATCCGCCCGAAAAGCATCTTCAAATCCATGAATTTTGGCTTTCTCGTGACGTTTTTCTTGTTTTGAGATGAACCGTAGTCAATTGGTAGCGTGATGGTTGCGGCGGACAGATGGCGCTTGGCGACGGCGTAGCCGTTGCCGAACACGATGTCGGAGATGATGGCATCATGGAGCTCCAGATTGATGAGAAGCGATTGTGGGTCAAGATGGATCCGGCCTCTTTTGGCGGATATGTCCTGCAAGGAGTTCTCGCCGTTTTGCAGCTGGATGTGAATGTATTCCAAATCGTCACCGTCACGCTTTTGGACGCGGAGGCTGCATTTGTTCGACAGTTTGGTGAAGACGCCTGGCTCCAGCAAAGAGAATGGGGCGCTGGACAACGCGGACCAACGCAATGTGTCCGCTTCATAACGGCAGACAGGCGAGACAACTAGAGAGATCGCGAGGCAGATGATGGAGCAAACCGTGCAGATGGCCAGTCCGGGGGCGATAATCTGCCATAGATTGATGCCGCTAGCCTTGAGCGCGACGATTTCATTGTCGGATGACATTCTGCCGAAGATGAGGACTGTCGCCACCAAAATGGAAAGCGGAAGGGTGAAACGCAACATGTCCGGAATCATCAGTAGGAGAAAACGGACGAGAAGCGATGGCGCGACACCTTTGGAAAGAAGGTCAAAGGCTCGGAAAAAGTGCCCTGACAACATGACAAACGTCAGCACTCCCAAGGCGATGGAAGTGCTGACGATGATGTTCTTCGTGATATGCAGGGTGATGGTCTTCAATGGTTTGAATCATCACGCAGGGGTGGTTGCCCCTGCGCTTTTCGTCTTGAATGCCATGACGATGAAAGTTAGAACGTATAACCAATGTTGAAATGGAAGCGACCATGGCTGTTGTCAAGATGGTCGTAACCAGTTCTGATGGGATAGCCGTAGTAGAGGTTAAGCGGGATGGCCTTGAATTGGAGGCCGACGCCGATGGACATGTTAAGGTCATCTGCGTCGAATTCGAAGGAATCCCACCATACGTTGCCGATGTCAATGAACGTGGAGAGATACACGAAATCTTTGACGGGTTTCAACAGTTCGGCCGTACCGGTGAGAATGGTATTGCCGCCGAGAGGATCGTCGAAGGCGTCCACGGGGGCGACATCACGGCGTTTGAAGCCGCGCATGGTTCCAATACCGCCTGCGAAGTAGCGGTCAAAGATGGCGGGCTTATCGTCGGTGGCGCTGCCGAAGTTGAAACCGGTCTTGAGGACGACATCGCTGAAGACGGGCATATATTTGGCTCCGGAAAGTTCGACTTTGCCGTAGCTTTCATAGCTGCCGAGTGCTTCTGTGACATATTCAAGTTCGAGGGTGAGGATGGAGCCTCTGCTCGGGAAGCGGAAGGCGTTACGGGTATCGCGAGTGACACGCCAGATCAGGCGGTTTGCCCAGGCGGAACCTTCGTCATCGAAGATGTTATGGCCGCGGACTGTGCCGGAATTCTGATACCAGCGTTCGAGCCAGTCGTCGTCCAACATGAGGAAGTCATCTTCGTCATTGTCGAGATGGCTGATTTTGACGTATTCGACACGAACGCCAATGCCCATGCGCCAGTATTCTGTGTGTTCAGTGAACGGGACAAGGAAGGCGATAGGCCATGAAAGCATGGTGCTTGCGCCGACAGAACGCTGATCATAGGCGTCTTCGAAGCGGTTGTTGAGGAAGATTTCGGTATGGAGCTCCAGTCTCTTGTCAAGGAACCACGGTTCCGTGAGGGAGATGACGGCGCTAGATACTTCAGAACCAACCTGAATACGTGAGCGGAAACGCTGTCCCGCGCCTTTTGGCGGCCATTCAAGACCAAGCACTTTGGAAAGGTCGAAGTTCGCTTCGCTGAACTCCAGGAAGGCGATGGCGGAATCTTCTGTCGAGAAGCCTGCGCCGACGGACAGATTGCCGGTCGGTTTTTCTTCGACTTCGATACGGAGGTCACGGAGATCGGGCGTCTCTGTAACGGACGGTATGATGTCCACGCGGGAGAAATAACCTAGATTCATGAGGCGGTTCTTTGAGGCGCGGATTTTGGAATTGTCGCCTAGATCTTCGGAGAAGATCGCCATTTCACGGCGGATCACCTTGTCTTGCGTGTATTCGTTGCCAGTGATGACGAGATCGCGGATTTTGCAGATGTTGCCTTCTGAGACACGATATTCGATATCGACTTCATGGTTGTCTGCATCGATCTTGTGGGTGGGATAGAGGCGGAGATCAAGATAGCCTTTTTCTTCATAGTAGGACTTCATGATGTCCGTATCGGTTGCTTCGAGGGAGGCGTTGTAGTAGTCGCCGACCTTGAGTCCTGTGCGGGAGAAAAGCTTTTCAGGCGTGAAGGCGGTCGCTCCCGTCATGGTGATGGATTTCACCTTGTAGGGCAAGCCTTCCTTTACTTTATAAGTAAGGGCGATCCACTTGCCGTCTTCCAATTTGTTTTCGAGAATATCGGTGACTTGGAAGTCCAGATAGCCTTTATTCTGGTAGAGCTTCTGGAGGGCTTCCTTGTCGAGGTCATGCTGGTATTCATTGTAGTAGTTGCCGAAACGGAAGATATAGCGCCACCACTGGCGTTTGGTGACGATAGCGGATTTCAGTTGGTCTTCCGTGAAGACGGTATTGCCGATGAAGTTGACGCCCTTCAGCTTACTACGAGTTTTTTCCTTGACGGTGAAAACAACATTCACGCCTGTGCCTGCGGCGTTACGTTCTTCCGCCGTGTTCACTTCCGTACCATAATAACCAGCTTTCTGGTATTTTTCCAAAATCGCCTTACGGGATTCGGCAAGCTTCCGTTCATTGAGCGTCTTGTTGACTTCCAACGTGAGAAGCTTCTTGAGTTTCTTGGTCTTGTAGATGGTGTTGCCCGTGATGGTGATGTTCGTGACAACGGGTTTCGGCTTGACGATGAAGTTGATGCCGACGCGGTCGCCGCCGAGGGATACTCGTTCGACTTTGACATCGTCAAACGAACCGGATTGCATGAGGACTTTGATGTCGTCCGCCAAGACTTTGTCGCTCAATTCCTGTCCGGCTGCGGTACGAATGAGATGGTAGACGCGATCTGCCAACGATTCTTGTATGTAATTGGAATCCTGTGTATCCGCGACTACGGCGATTTTCTCGATTTTTTCTGCTCTTGCGCAGACGGCGCACAAGACGAGCAGGCCGAATAGCATGCGGATTTTGGCGCGCGGTTGTTTCATGAGTTTCATTAGCTTCTCCAAAAGGAAAGTGCACGTGATTGCAAAAGGACAGACGACCTACATGAATGCAGGCAAAATGACTCACTTATAAATTAACAGAATGTTGGCGATATGCAAGTCATCAAATGGCGGTGAGGCATTGTTCTTTGGGCGTTTTGTTCAAAAAAAAACGGGCGGTGCGACGAGGCACCGTCCGTTGAAAGAAGCAAAAACGCGAATTAACGCTTGGAGAACTGGAAGCGTTTGCGGGCACCGGGGCGACCGGGCTTCTTACGTTCCTTCTCACGGGAGTCGCGGGTCACCATGCCGGCGGCTTTGAGAGTGGGGCGAAGTTCTGCATTGAAGAGCATGAGGGCACGGGTGATACCGTGACGAAGAGCACCGGCCTGGCCGATGTTTCCGCCGCCCGTGATGTTGGCGATGACGTCGAAGTCAGCCTGTTTGCCGGTGATGACGAGAGGCTGGACTGCGAAGCCGCGCATGGCTTCGGTGGGGAAATAATCTTCGAAGGCACGTTTGTTGACGGTGACTTTGCCAGTCCCCGGGATGAGACGGACACGCGCGCTGGCCGTCTTGCGTCTGCCGACTGCAATGTAAACTTCGTTGGGTTCGGACATGTTTTTCCTTTTGGCTCCTAACTATATTATATTGATGATTAATGATTATGAGATGGTGATTTCAAGCGGTTCAGCCTTCTGCGCCACATGCGGATGCTCCGGACCAGCATAGACTCTGAGCTTTTTGAACTGTTCGCGGCCAAGACGGCCCTTCGGCATCATGCCCCAGACAGCGTCCAGAATCATGCGCTCCGGATGCTTCTGACGGATGACGTCCGCAGTCTGCTCGCGGAGACCGCCCATGTAGCCGGAGTAGTCCTGATAGATTTTGCGGGTGTCTTTGCGACCGGTCAGAACGACCTTTTCGGCGTTGATGACGATGACGAAGTCACCAGTGTCAAGATGGGGGGTGTAGATGGCTTTGTTGCGGCCGCGGAGAATGTTGGCGATCTGAACGGCAAGACGACCGAGAACAAGGCCTTCGGCATTGATAACATGCCACTTGCGCTCGATTTCATTGACTTTCGGAAGGTAGGTCTTCTGTTCCATGAATGTTACCTGATGTTATATGTGAATGTGATTTGGAAATATGATGAACTGTTAATTTAGTGCATCTTATTGTGTTTTCAAGTAACGGCGCCTATTTTTTACCGTTTGCAGCGTACGCTTCGGCCATTGCGATGGCTTTCGCGGCGTCATCGACATGCATGAGAAGTGGCCAGCGGTGCGCTATCGGCATGGTGTTGGCCAAAATGTCACGTTCCGCCATGAGGGCGGAAGATGTTGATGGAACAGTGATTGTACGTTGTGTATTGCCGATATGGACGGTAAGGGAGGCCTTATGGGCATCCATGTCTAATGTGGCGTTTGCATTGCCGTTGGAGCCAGAGATGGTAACGGCGACCCGATTATCTTCCGCCGTCGAAAGGCCTTCCGATGAGGCGTTTGGAAGAAGCCACAGGGCGAGATCTGCACAGAGGACGGGGGAAACATCGGCCGGAACATGAACTTGCACGGTGTCAATTGTTCCAAGACAGCCAGATACAACAACTTCCCGTAATCGTGCGAAAACGGGAATGAGACGAAAGGCGTTGATGATGGCGATTGGGAGCTTGCGGCGTTTGCTAGTCTCTGCCAGACGCATGATCTCCTCTTGGGAGATGGCGTCGATTGAAGCGATTGCGAAAGGCTGTTTGGCGCGGATGAGCCTTGGAATCCAGTTGTCTCGGGCTTGCCTGTCCGGAAGATTGAGAACGGGAATGGCGTCTTCCGATAGAAGAGCTGTGTCCGCAGTTGTAATGTCAATTGAAACGATGAATGGCATGTCTTTTGTTTTTAAATAGATATGAGATTCAAGGAGGATTTTTTTAGCAATGGCCTGCTTGCGGCGATGCAGATATTCCGGTCGGATCCAACGGATTCGCGAAGACGTTCTGCAGCCTGCTGGACGTCCTTCAACGAAAGTTGCAGGAGCTGTTGGCGGTGTTGTAGCCGAATGTCATAGCTGAAGCCTGTGAGTTCCGCGAACATCAGTGTGTCGCAACGTCTTGCGGGGCGTGGCGGCGCCTCTTTGAGCTGTGTGATAATGGCACCTTCCAGTTCATGGTCTGTCCATACATGGTCAGTTTGGTCAATCGCCATTAGGATATCCATGGAGCCCAACGGATTTGGATCACGTGCCGAGCCAATGTACCATAAGCCTTCGAATGGGAAGTAACGACATGCCGCGCCATATGCGCCACGTTGGATACGGATTTGCTCCCAGACTGGACCGTTTCCGAGCAGTTCTGCATAGACGCAAAGTGCTGCACAATCAGAAGATGCAAATGTCGGTGCACGATGGTAAAGGGCCGTCGCTCCAACGTCGCAGGAGAGCGGATAGGCTTCGGTCCGGCCGTTTTGCGAGAACGACCATTCGTGTGGAATCGCGAATGACGGCGTGTTACGTGAAGGCGGCAACTGCCAGCGGTCCAACAGCGCGGCACGTCCGGTGGCTGGCCCTACGTGTGTGATGGCAAGTGGTGTCGCGGCTGCCAGTTTGGCCATCATCGCTTCAAACCGTTCCAACAATGGTGCCAGTTTGGATGACGTCATGGCGGCTGCATGGCGGCAGGCGAGATAATGAGTCAGGCCTTGCCAATGTTCGACGCAGGTCGCCTGCGTAGTCAGTCCCGCACCTGCGCGCATGCGGGTGAACAAATGTGCGTCTTCTTGGACGGAGAGCCTGTATTTACTGTTTCGTTGGCGAAGCAGTTCTGTGATTCGTTCCCGTTCTGTGAAGATTGTGCTTTTCAGTCTTTCATCCAGATATTCAAGAGCTTGGGCCCATGTTTCATCCAACGCGCTGAAACGGCATGACAGAAGGCCGTGCAGGCGGTTGCCTGCTGCGATGTTGCTTTCAAGCGAATAATCGAACTCCATATCGGCTCCAGCTGCTGCCAGCAAGTCGTCGAAGGTCGCATAGTCATGGCGGGCTGTCCCGACATGGTTGAGCATGGAGGTGAAGAACGGCAGGATGTCCAGTTCCTCCATGTTGAAAATTTCCAATGGAAAGGCGATTTTCAAATAATGCAGCCCGTTGGTTCGAACGTCTTCCGAGAGGATAGGCGGTTGCTCCGAGGATGTAAGCCGTTCTGGATGAAAGGCGAGTGGCAATGGCGATATGTCCTTTCGCGACAAGGTGGGCAGGGCGGCGAGCGCCTCTGGCGAATCCGGCGTTGTCTGCCGTTCAAGCAGTTGCTTTTGCTGTTTGGCGATGGTCTGCCGTTGTTCTTTCGACATTCCGGTCTTGAGGGTGCGAAGACGTTTTTCCTTTTCCTTTATGTTGCGCGCGCCTAGCTTGAGGTCTGGAATGAATTGGAGATCGACCGCATGGTTGTTCTCGATGATCGTTTGGCGGACGAAATCAGGCAGGAGTCTTGGATTTGCATGAAGCATGTTTTCCAGTGCGTCCAACGCTTTGGCGCTGTTCAGCATGGCGAGCGGATCGTCGTCGTGAATCCATCCGTCGAAGACGTCGTCGATGAGATTATAGAGGAATGCGCCATCGATTTCCAATTTTTCGATTTTCAACTGGCGGAACGCTGTTTTGAGTTGCAGAGCTGTTGGTCCTTTCATCGCGAAATCGCGTAGCGTGTCTATGACGATTTTGCGTAGTTTTGGAATATCGTTCTGGTTGAGTCCAGTTGCACCAACGGTGAAAACGACTTGCGGCGTCTCGGTGTCGAAGCCGGAATTGGAGTAGAGATCGTCTGCGATTCCGGATTCCAGAATCGCCTTTTTAAGAGGTGCGCCTTCCGTATCGAAGAGGATGGAATCAAGGAGATCCGCAAGAAGTTTTGTTTGGATTGTGGCGTGTGCATCCACAAGCCATGCGCAGGCCCATGCGGTTTGTTCTTCTGCAGGAAGGCTTGGTTGTGCAACGACTGGAACAGTAGCGGCTTGCGAGTTTTTCCATGGTTGCAGGACTGTTTTCTGAGGAGAGAATGCGGGGGCGACGGCCATGTCCAGTCCATCCAGATGGCGTTCGATGAAATCCAGTTTTTCTGCCGTTGGGATATTCCCATAAAGGAGAATTTTACAATTCGACGGGATGTAATGTGCGCGGTAGTAGGCCAGAAAATCTTCGTATGAAAGATGGACGATTTGCTCAGGATCGCCGCCGGAATTTTTCGATAACGGAAATTCGGGTAGAAGTTTCTTCAGAAGTTCGTTTTCGATGACGGAATCCAGTTCGGCCATGGTGGCGTTCATTTCATTGAGGACGATTCCGTTTTCGATGAGTTTTGAATTGACGCGACCAGACTGGAAGGCGAGATGCCATCCCTCTTGACGGAATACTTCCGGTTTGAGCGTCGGATGGAAGACGCAGTCCCAATAGACTTCAAAAATGTTGAAGAAATCTGTTTGGTTGACCGACGCGAAGGGGAAGACGGTATGGTCGTTGTAAGTAAAGGCGTTGAGAAGAGTCGCCATGCTAGTGCGTTCCAGCTCGGAAAAGGGCGACTTGACGGGAAAGTGGAGCGAGCCTTCGCATACACAGTGCTCGATGATGTGCTGTACGCCCGAGCTGTCCTTTGGAATGGTGAGGAAACTTGCGGCGCAGAGATTTTCGGTATCGTCGCATTCGAGACTGAGTACTTCCATGCCGCACGAATGGCGGAATCTCCTTGCCGTGATTCCGAGCTGGACGATTTCCGTTGTTGAGAGATGTGTGAACATGGAGGCTGTTGGTTTTATAGACAAAACAAGCCGGCAACGATGATGCTGCCGGCTTTTTCATTCGCCGCCTGAACGATTAATTTCAGGCTAGCCGCTATTAGTTTTCAGCTTTCGGGGCTTCTTCGGCCTTGGGAGCTTCTTCAGCGGCGGGAGCCGCATTGCGAGCCTTCACGGTCTCGTCGTTTTCAACGAATTCGATGAGGCACATTTCCGCGGCATCGCCGATGCGCGGACCGAGCTTCATGATGCGGGTATAGCCACCGGGGCGTTCTTTGAATCCGGGGGCGATGACGTCGAACAACGTACGAACCTTGTCCACCTGATGCAGGGTGGCGATAGCCAGCTTGCGCGTATGGAGGGTGCCGATCTTGCCGAAAGTCACCATCTTTTCTGCGACGCGGCGGATTTCCTTGGCCTTGACAAGCGTGGTCTTGATGCGACCATGCTCGATCAAGCTGCAGACTGCGTTGGCCAGCAATGCCTTGCGGTGACCGGACGTGCGGCCGATTTTAAAAGTGTGCTTGCGATGTCTCATCTAGGTCAATCCTCTTTGTTCGGAATTTGCTCGGCCGCGATACGGCGAGTTACTTCATTTTTGATATCATCCGTCAGGGTCATGCCAATACCGAGGTTGATGTCCTGCAGTTTCTGTTTGATTTCCTGAACGGTTTTCTTGCCGCAGTTCCGATGTTTGAGCAGTTCGGATTCGGGCTTCTCGACGAGTTCGAAGATATGCTTGATTTGCAATGCTTCGAGAACGTTGACGGCACGAACGGAGAACTCGAGGGTATCGACTCCTTGGCACAGCTTCTGGATTTTATCAAGACTTTCTTCATCGAATTCGGGGATGTCCACCTGGGCGCTGCCGCCGGCGGATTCCTTCGCATCGCCGATGAAGACGGAGAGATGGTCCGTCAAGATGCGCGCGGCTTTTTTGACGGCGTCGCGCGGATCGATTCGTCCATCCGCCCAGACCGTCAGTTCAAGGCGGTCATAGTCGGTGTTGGAACCGACGCGGCAGGCCTGGACGTCATAGGAGACGCGTTCGATGGGGGAGAAGAGGCAGTCCACGGGGATGGTCCCGATGGGCTGGTCGTCCCGTTTGTTCAATTCGGACGGGCGGTATCCTTTACCGCGGTCCAGTTCGAGATGCATTTCGAACTGGCGGTCCGTGTCCAATGTACAAATGATCTGGTCTTTGTTCAGGACGGTGACGATTCCGTCTTCACGGATATTGGCACCTGTGACCGGACCGGCTTTGTCGGCGTAGAGTTCCACTGAATGGGGCGTCTCGCCGTCGCAGGTGAATTTCAGTTTCTTGATGTTGAGGATGATGTCCATGACATCTTCGAGAACATCCGGAATGGAGCTGAATTCGTGTGCGACTTTCGGGATGAGGATGCTGGAGACAGCGACCCCTTCCATTGACGAGAGCAGGACTCGGCGAAGCGCGTTACCGATGGTGTTGCCGAATCCGTGCGCCCAAGGTTCCGTGGTGAATGTGGCTTTCAGCGGCACGCCGAATTCATTCACATCGCTAATTTCAACATCGACTTTTTGGGGGAGCTCGAATCCTT
>JAEEGH010019585.1_pt1 | contig 14179 bp, 9 predicted proteins | sample 9134181 | NCBI WGS metagenome assembly JAEEGH01 (sample SAMN16246544, study PRJNA631951) | gut metagenome | biome: gut microbiome; feature: rumen; material: DP-attached | host: Bos | place: Iran: Karaj | collected 2018-10 | reverse complement strand
ATCGTCTGGCAGTCGCCTGAATTGCCGAAAGGCGAAATCGAGCAGGATGGCAACTGGTTCAAACTGTCCATGAGAAAGACGGCTGGAACGCGGAACTACACGATTGCCATCGGTAACACGCCGGATGTCCAAGTTCCTGCGCAATATAAACTTGCGTTCAAGATTCGCGGCGGGAAGCTCAATCGGAACACACGAATCGGCGTCCATATTCTGACGGATCCGGGGGCTGGCAACAAGTGGGTGACGCACCGTGCGGATGAATTTTCCGGCGATTCGCAGGACTGGCGGACGGTCGTGATGGGTCTGGACAGTGATTTCCATCTGGCGGATGCGATGTGGAAGGTCGTGCAGGTGAAATTTCATCTGAACGGTGACAAGAACCCTCATGGCTATTCGGAAATTGAAGTGAAGGATATTCGTTTCGTCGGTGCGGAACAACTTGGGCCGGAAGGAGTTGACTATATCATCAAGATGAACCAACGGCTGAAAATCGCGATGAAGCATCCTATTTATACATCGTCCACGGAATTGCATGAACGGCCTGTTGCGGTCTATTTTGATTTGGACAACGAAGATACGGAGGCGTTCATTCCGCCGAGAAATACAAAGGAAGTCTATCATGAGTCGAATATGGACGATGGCTTCCGTGGTTTGCTTTTGCGTGGGACGGACAATCGCTATCGCGGGCAAGGTACGGCTGGGCTGGACATCCTGTTGCCGAACGAGTGCCACCTTATGGAACTAGTTGAAAATGCAAAGGATGCGGATGTCATTGTTTATTCTCGGGCGAAAGCGGACAATTCTGTGAAACATGTTCTGCCCGGCAAGAAAATGATTGTATTCGGGTCTGTTGCAGACAATGATGTAAAGGCGGTGCTGCCTGTTGAACTGAAATATTTGGATACGCATGATTATGCGGTGCGGAAGCGATTGAAACTCGCCAAAAAGCATCCGATTTTTGAAAAGGAAAAACTCAATGAAGCGGCGTTTGGTGTCTATTATGATATGAAATTGAAATCTGGAGCGAAACGTGTTTTGGATTTTGAAGACGGGCGGCCTTGCGTGGTGGAACGAAAAGGTGTCATTTATGCGGCAACGGGACTTGGTGCGCAGATTCTACCGGATTCGTTCTTTTACGACCGCTTTTTATTGAAGACGATTCTATATCTAGCAGGGCGCGAAAAGAGTTTTGCACGGCTGGATGCGACGAAAACGACGTTGGAGGAACATAAGCGCCTAGAGGTCGAAAAATATGTGGAGCAGACGAAATTCACTACGCCGGAAAGCCTGTCGGGAACATGGCGTATGGGCATGTCCCACAATAACTTCGGACGTTTTGGATATAGTGTTGCGGAGGGATTGTTGTGTTGTTCGTTAAGAAAGGATCTGGGAATTGAAAATGGCGCGCAGGCGTTTCGTATTGATGTACCATCGCCAATGGTGAAGCCTAACGCAGGACCTGCCACGTTGGAGATGGAGGACATCAGTTGGACGGGCAAGCGGATGAAAGTGTCGAACAGCGGTTATACATATTATCAGGAAGTATCGTTACTGTCACCATTTGTGCGTTACGACATGATGCCGCAGACGATGGATTTGTCGTTGGAGAACGTGGCGGAATACGCCGTTTTTCAGACAGGCAATGAGATACAGCAAGTGAAATTGGCGGAGAAGCCTGATTTCTATATAGCGAATGGCGGTCGTGACAGTAATTTGAAACGTCCATGGTTGTTGTTGTATCGTCCAGGAGAGCAGTGTCCTGTTCTGATGGTGTTCGATTCTTCTCCGTTGCAGATGACGGCACGGGTGGAAGATGGAAGCGTGACGGGAATCCGCTTTACGTGCGGGTTTGACAATGGTTTTCTCCTGTGTGGATGGCCGTTCGGGAGCCGTGCTGTCGATACATCGAACTGGATTCATGGTTTGCCTGAACAAGTCATTGTCCGACTGGATTTGATGGCGAAAATGGCGTTGAGCTATCCATCTTCCTGCGGCGAAATTTATAAAATTGATCGTGGCGCGAAGCAAGTTCGAATTGTGCAAAGAACGCATCACCGCTGGCAGCAGAATGCGTGGGATATTCCGAAATTCGAGTATGGCGTGATGCCGCCACTGATGGCATTTGCAGACGAAGAAGGCATCTTGGTTTCGCGCGGCTTGGCAGATAATGATGCTCCCGCAGAAGGCGTTCTGATCAATCTGCAGACGCCGACGCGTTTCGGCCCGATGAAGGCCGTTTTCGGCCGTTCGACATTGACATATTCTATTGATTTACCGAATGTTGAAGCAGATATCATGACGTCGGGCTATGTGGCAAATGACATATGGCTCAAGGAGGCGAACGATGCATTCGCAGGCGGTGTGAAATGGTCGTGGGGAGGCGGTGCAAAATATGAAATCATGCGCTATGACGCGCCAATGGGCTATCGTGGCGGTGACAATATGAATCCGTTCGGTTGGCATTTTGGACTGTCAACAAGCTTGCAGGGCTATTTCATGCTGAATACTGAAAATCGTGCAAAATTGCGTGAACGCGTGAACCACCGTTATGTGGAGGCGTTGGAACAGTATCAGTACAAAGCATTTGCACGACATCGGACAGAGCCCTTCTCCGGTCTGAGATATCCCGTTATGTTCCGTAGTATCTATCCGTTGGGTGTTAATTACGCGGAAGGTGAAGGAACAAAATTCAACTATGGCGACTGCAACGAGGCGAGCGTGGTGGAGACGTGGGTCGGAGAAATATTGGCGGAACGTTTCGGCATGAAGTCGCTGATACAGGCCAACTGGCCGTTCTATAAATATAATGTATTGCATCAGAAAGTGATGGATGATTGGGCCTACCATACAAGTTCTTGCCGTGAAAACGGTTCGGGAGCATGGATTGATATGCTGAATGGCGAATATTCAGGCATGATCAGCCATGCGCGGCTGGCCGCCATGATGGGCGATGAAGCGGAAGAGGACGACGCCATCTACCGCGCGGCAAAACGGATGGTTCCGACGTTGATCCGTCTACGATACCATAAATATCTCAACGAGCCAGATGATTTGACGGATGCGAAACGGACGATTTCATTGGTGACAGGTTTTGGAGAATATGGTGTGAAGACATATCCTAAGCCCTTGCAGGTGAACAACAACGTGGCGGCGGCAATGGATTTGTTTGATTTCTCTCAGGGGGCACCCGGCAGTCTGTATCGTCTCTACATGAAATATGCTTTGCCTGAAATCCAGTCGTATATGGAAATGGCGGCGTTACCGGCCTTGATCGGAAAGGACGGTTTTCAGTCGAATGAACGCTATCTTCAAGCAATTGCGTATTTTATGACACCCGCCATGAAACTTCAAGAATGGACGGATGATGTCATCGAACATAAGCGGAAATTCTGGACGAGCGACTGGCCTGGCATGACGGCGGCGTATCCGCTCTCGCTGGCGATGTGGCGGAAAACGTCTGGACCGATGGTGACCGTCTGCCACGAAGCGAATGTGAAGGAGATGATGTTCGACACGGTGACTCGCCGCCTAACCATGAACGCAGAGGCTACGGAACAGACGGAAATGGAGCTTTCAGCTCCGAAGTCATTGAAGATCAACGGGAAACATGTTGGTGTTTTGGAGGAGACAGTGCGGTTGCCATTGAAAAAAGGCGAAAATCACGTTGAAGCGTTGTATTAGCCTTTTCAAGTTGTTGCACTATATTACAATAGATAAAAATAATTAACTATATCAATGAAAGGTGAATATTATGAAAGTATGTGCAATTGCATTAATATTATTTGGGTGTATTCTATTCGGTATTGGCATGTCTATGCGAACAAAACAAAATGCCTTTACTCATTTAGAAACTGAGATTATAAAAGGGAACAGGACTGGTACTACTACAACAGGTGCATTAATTGGAACTGGAGTTGGAGCGGCAACTGGAGCAACCATCGGTGGAATCGGTATCGCAATGTGCGGAACTGGAATTGGCATACCGGCAGGTATTGTTTGTCTTGGAACAGCTGCCATTTGTGGTTTGATTGGAGCAGGAGCTGGGGCTGCTGTTGGGAAGCCAGACGAAACTATAACGAAGCCCGTGACCGAAATGGTAAATGCCTATTCGCCAGGTGAATATTGGACTGTAATCACTATAGGAGCATTACTAATTGGCATTGGCCTATATATCTTTTGTTTTTCAAAAAAATTGATTATTACAAAAAAATAAATGCTATTGTTATCTATCCTATCATTATTTCTAACAAAAAGGAGCAATCATGGGATTCTACATTGATTTCTGGAAAAATTTCGTGAACTTTTCAGGGAAGACTGGTTTGAAAGATTATTGGCTGACATTCTTAATCAATATTGTCATTAGTGCCATTCTTTTGAAAATCAACGCAAATATCGCATCTATTTTTGGTCTAGCCGTTTTTATACCATTTTTGGCGATTAGTGCCCGCCGCCTGCGTGATGCAGGACTGCATGTCCTACTGGTACTCACGTTCCTTATTCCGATTGTCCTGTTAATTTTGTGTGTCTTTCCTAGCAAACGGTAGGAGTGCATCATGAAAGCGGGAATCATAGGCTGTGGAAACATTTGCGCGTCCTATTTGAAGAACGGACGTGCTTTCGAGCATCTGCAGATCACGAAATGCACGGACCGCCATCCCGAACGCGCCCAGGCGAAAGCTGACGAATTCGGAATTAAGGCCGTGCCATTGGATGATCTTTTCACGGATCCGGACATCGACATCATTTTGAATCTGACGACACCTTTGTCCCATACGGATATTGAGTTGCGTGCGTTGGAAAACGGAAAGCACGTCTATTCGGAAAAGCCGTTCGGGCTGGATTTGGCTTCCGGCCTGAAGGTCATGGAAACGGCGAAAAAGAAAGGATTGCATGTTGGCTGCGCTCCAGACACGTTCATGGGAGGCGGCCATCAATTCGGCCGTATGTTGTTGGACGACGGGATGATAGGAAAGGTTGTAGCGGGCAATGCCTTCATGCTGAACCATGGTCATGAGCATTGGCATCCCGCGCCCGGATTCTATTATCAGAAAGGCGGTGGACCGCTGTTCGACATGGGGCCGTACTATATCACGGCACTCGTCAATCTGCTTGGACCGGTCAAACGCGTTGTCGGCATGTCCACGCGTTCGACGGATACGCGCATCGGCCGCGGCGTGAACGCAGGGAAGCGTTTTCCGGTCGATGTCGATACGCATATTACAGCGATACTGGAATTTGCGTGTGGTGCCGTCATTAATCTGACGACGAGTTTCGATGTCTGGCAGCACAGCGATTTGTACTACATCGAACTTTATGGAACGCAAGGCGCGTTGCATTTCCCTGATCCCAACAAGTTTACGGGCGATGTCAGCCTCTGCCAGGCAGGCATCACAAACGGATGGGTCATTAAGGAAAATAGAATTTTTATTTACAACGACAACATGCGTTGCATCGGTTTGGCGGACATGGCGACAGGCATTGAGACAGGGCGGCCGTATCGTTGCTCTGGCGAACTGGCCTGCCATGTGTTGGACGTCATGTGCGGCATCACCCGTGCGGCAGAAGAGCATGTTTGTGTCGAGATGACAACGACTTGCGAAAAGCCCGCTCCCATGGGCCGTGATTTGCGGTATGGGCAGTTGGATTGACATTGCAGGAGGATAAACATCTTATGGAAAAGAAGATATTAGTGTTTCGTGGTGGATGGGACGGACATGATCCTGTACAGACTTCCGACCGCGTCGTGGCGCAATTGAAGACGCTTGGCATTGAATCGGACATTTTCGAAAATCAGGAATGTCTTCTGCAAGAAGGGCTTACGGACAAATATGCGGCCATTATCCCTGTGTGGACGATGGGCAAATTGGAAGGCAACGCAGGCAAGGCGCTTATGGATGCTGTGCGTGGCGGTGTCGGGCTCGGAGGCTGGCATGGCGGTATGTGCGATGCGTTCCGCGACAATACGGAATACCAGTTCATGTGCGGCGGCCAGTGGGTCGCGCATCCCGGAAACGCAATTGACTACATGGTTAACTTCAAGTCGGACGATCCAATCGTGAAAGGCGTCGCGGATTTCGACATGCACAGCGAACAGTATTATATGCATGTTGATCCAGGCAACGAGGTCCTTGCCACGACGACATTTAACGGCCATGTCTGCCCATGGATCGACGGAACGGTCATGCCCGTCATTTGGAAACGCCATTACGGAAAAGGACGTGTCTTCTACTGCTCGCTCGGCCATAATGAGGCGGATTTCATCCGCCGTCCGCAGATTGCGGAAATCATCGCTCGCGGCGTCGCCTGGGCGGCCTGCGCGGAAGGCTAAATGGACGATTGATACATCACAATCAAAAAATTTGACAGACCAAGCAAAGAGGCCGATGGAAAAATATCCGTCGGTCTCTTTGCTTCGTTATGAGTAATCCATGTTGTAAAAAACATGATATCTTATTTATTCATAGCATGTTGTGGAATAAACATGAAAGTCAGACAATTGAATGTGTATTATGACTTCTTATGACTTTTTATATTATTTTAACATATTTATTTTGAATGTTTTATAGATTTGTATTCTTTAATATCAGTATCATATTATAGGCCATGTGGATAATCATTGTCTTTAAGGAGCAAAATCCATGGCCGAACATTTTGACATACACAACATATTGAAACAAGACACCACGCAAGACAGTGTGGCGAGAATCCTCCTCACCCATAAGCAAATCATCGCCATGATACTTCGGGAATACTTCCCTGAATTCAATGGCGTCCCTTTGGGTTTCATCCGCGATAAATGCTTGGATGGATTGGAGAACGTGGATTATCTGATCGGCGACAGGACACATGGCAGCAGCGGGACTGATATGGACGTCTGTATCCATGCCCGCATACCGAAAGACATGGAGTCGCAGGTTGGTGTCATTATTAACATGGAAATACAGAAAAAATTCAATCCTGGATATGATATTATCAAAAGAGGTATATATTATGCTTGTGATTTAATAGCAATGGAAAAGGAGACTGTGTTCACCGACTGCGACTACGACGGTCTGAAGAAGGTTTATTCAATATGGGTATGCCTTGGTGCGCCTGAGGAAAAGGCGAATCAAGTTATCCGTTACGGAATGGCGGAGTTGTGTCAAACTGATGAAACACGAAGTGTCCATCAAGCTGGTGCGGCCTACGATCTTTTGGAAATCATGATGATTTGCCTGAATGACGGATGCCATGAAGGCGGTGACTCGGTCATCGATATGCTGAGGACATTGTTTTCGATGAAATTGTCCCAAGAGCAGAAAAACAAAATATTAGAGGAAAAATACTCCAGCACGTTCACGAAGGAGAAACAAATGAAGTTCAACGAATACATTGAATATGTTAAGGAAACTTGTTTGGTGATTGGGGAAGAAAAAGGGTTTCAGAAAGGAGAGCAAAGTGGCTTTCAGAAAGGAGAGCAAAGTGGCTTTCAGAAAGGAGAGCAAAGCGGCTTTCAGAAGGGAGAGCAAAAAGGGAAAATAGAAGGAAAGGAAGAAGGTTTTCAATTAGGTGAAGCTCAGACTCGTATGGCTGTCGTTAAGAATATGTTGCATCAAGGAAAGAGCAAAAAAGACATCCAGATTGCGCTCGGTCTTACAGCCAACCAGACCAATGAGCTAATCCGTAGTGTCCAAAACAATACGCAAGCATAAATAGTCTGCAACATGGTGGGATATTGTTGCAGCTATGGCATAATTGAATCCGTCAGGAGAAGCTACTCACTTCCGCTTATAATCGACTCGCAGCCATGTGATGGAGCCGCCCCAGCCTTGCGTCGTATCCGTGTTGCTGATGCGGATATACATCTTCGAGCCTTGCAGGCCATAGTCGGCCGCCTTCACGGTCAAAACGGTCTGGTTGCCGCCATTTTTCAAATGCTCCACCGTCCCGTTCTTCGAATAGTCGGCGATCATCTTCCAATGCTTCATGTCGGCGGAAACTTCCACGTAGTAGTTCTGCAGGACATTCATGTCAACGACATAATCGGTAGTCCCTTTTGTATCAAAGACATACACAAGCTGTCCCATCCGATCGCAGAAACGCAAACCATCATTGGCGCCAGCGGTATTTTTCAGCAGGAAGTCACCGTCGAGATTCTCATTATTCGTCTTGACCGTGCGGCTGATCGTCTTGACGCCATCTTTCTCCGCCACGACAAAACCGCCATCGTCAAACGTTCCCGTGGCCGGACGAAGAACCACATTATCTACATCACGTTCAATGATTTCCGCCTCAACGTCAGGCGTTGATTCCACAGGCTTGTCACTCCATGAAACAGTGACAGATGTCGGTTTCGCATTGCCCGCCATTTCCAAAAGAACAGATGACGAACCGCCGTTCCATGTCATCTTGACGGCGACAGGCTGACCATCGCAAAGTGCCGTCACTTCAGCAGGATACATGCCTTTTGGAACCAAGATTCGCGTCGCAATCGTGCTGTCAGACGCTGCCGTATAGGTGAATTGCGTCCAGACATCGTCCTCCGCCAAACTTCCCTCTACGATTTCGCCGCCGCTGAAAGCCAGACGCGGGATTTTCATGTCAAAGCCAGAAATATCAAACAGCAAACGGCTATTCACCGCTTTCACCAGCGGATTGACAACAATGGGAAGATGGACGTCATACAAATCAATGTACCGTCCGGGAAGCGCTTCATCCTCCCGCAGAGCATGCGTCGCCACGACTCTGCCGCGCCGCGTCGTCACCAGATTCGTCTTCACGAACTGAAGCCCCGCCGCCTTGACGGCTCGCGCCGTCAAATCACGCAACAGATCGCAACCATCTTCCGTGCTGTAATATGTACTCGGCAGACCGACGGCCATCAGACGGCCTTTGCCCACAGCCGTTTCGAAGCCGACCATCCGTTTACCGCTCTTGAACAACGCTTTCTGTTCGTCAACACCACTGTATGACAGCATGAAACGACGTTCCTTTTTCGCCGGAATCAATTCCGCATAATCCTTTCCAAATTCGCCACATCCAGACACAACGGTATCTTCCGCAAAAGCATCCAATTCGACCGTCGCCTCCACGCCAAGCTTGGCAAGCAAATCCGCCACGGGGGAGCCTTGCTTCGCCCAAAAACGGTCGGGCATGAGCCAATAGTCATTCTGGCCGGAAAGCAGCATCAGCATTCCGCCGTTCTTCGTCCATTGCGCAATCGCGTCGTTCACCTTTCCGCTCATCGGCAACATGTTGTCGTAACTGAGAATCAACACTTTAACGTCTGACAAATCGTCCGCCGTATAGAGCTGCTCCATTGATTTGACACTGACGGGAATGCCAGCCGTCGCCAACGGCATCATGATGCCGTAGAATCCAACGGACGTCGCGGGAGACCATGCATTCTTCTTCAACCATGAAACCGTGTCCGACAGCGCATATGCGATGCCAGGCGTGCCTGCCTCCAGTTGTATCTCTTTTCCGCTGACCATGTTCAATGCATTGAAGCACTGCTGTTGAATCGTCCTGTACTGTTGCGACACGTTGCCAAACGCGCGATACACCCACGGGCAAAGTTCGAAACGATGGATTTCCGGCCGCATCAATGACGCGACGATGGTTTGCAGATAAGCATAACGGTTTTTCATTTCCGTTGACCCATGCGAGTCGCACATCGGATCGGCCAACGCGAAGAAATTCGTTCCTTCCGTTGAATCGACATATGACGTAAAGTCAACGTACGCATTGAGATATTCATCCCGCACGCTGTCGCCTCTGAAGCGGAACGGCGAGCGGATCGTGTCGCTCCACGTTTGGCCGATGATACCATCGACCTTGCCCGTCGCCATGTAATGGTTGAGCCCCGCCGTGATGCCCCATGCGTTATAGTTCACATTCGAGTGCGTCGCGATGTACATCTTCGTGCCAGGCGCCAATTTTTCGATTCGTTCGTACATCACGCCGATGATACGTTCGAAAAGCCATGTCTTCAATTCCATGCTCTTCAGCATCGCTTCCGGGCTCGACAGCGGATCCTGCCATTCCTCCTTGAAATACTCCTTCCATTCCGCCTTGAAACCGTCCGAATAGCCTGACTGATTCCACATTTCAGGCTCCTCGAAGGCGATGGTCACCGGGCGAAACATGACAATCGCCCTTTTCACGATATCCCACGTGTATTCAATGAATTCCTTCGTGGGAACCATGTAGTACGACCCTTTCGCACCATGCAACATCCGCGAGCCGTCCGATTTAGTCTGAATGCATTCTGGATGCGCGTCCGCCCAACGAAGCCCCGCACGGTTGATGGCCAACATCATGTCGATATTATAGATGTCGTCTTTATCTGTCCAAGTTTTGACGACAGGTTCATGGAGGCTGTAAATCATGACGGAATCGCAGTTGAACGCGATCTGGTCAGAATATCCGTTCGCCACCTGAATGGAACTGCGGCAGCCTTTTATATCCCATGGCGCAAAACGCTGAACGTACTTCCCGTTCTCCAACGAAATGGTCGGACGGTTGTATTTCGCAGGCGTCACCGTTTTGACGGCATTCTTCCGCAACTCAAGCGGCCCCTCTTGCCCATTTGACGCAACCGCGCCAAAAATCGCCAACGACATCATCAAACCGATAACACGACCGTGTGAAATTGACATGGAACCACCTTGGGTTGTTTGGGTTATCTATTCAAAGCATTTCCGTCTGCCCGACAAGGCATCAAAACATGATCTTTCCGGGGGACACCGACAAGCGGCCGCCGCGCTCTTCCAGACGGCGGTAAATCGCGTCCATTTCCGCTTCGCGCAACGGCGGCAGCAGATGATGGGCCAGCTCGATTTCAGCCTTGCCGACCACGTCACCAAGCATGTCGCATAACGAATACGCTTCCACATGCACGGAACTCGGACGTTCCCCCATCCGGACAATCACTTCGTTAAACGTCGTCAACAGCGAATCGCGGAACTTCTGCAATTTTGCTCCGGGCTCGTCAATTCGTGCCGCCAGTAAATCGCCGGATTCATAGTCACTAATCGTGAAAAGGAACGTGGCCGGAATCTCGTCGGAATCGTCCGTCGTGAACGGCGAGACCAGAAGATCCATGCGCAACTGACGCGTACCCAGCGGTAATTCTTTCAGCGTGGCGATCTCCGCGCGTTTCAGCTTCGGATATTTTTTCGGAAGCTTTTCATCCAAATCCATGTTAACGCGCGCGTCTTCCCAAACGAGACCACCGTCGGATTCGACAGGCTTCCGCAAAAAATAGTCATCTTCCTGCCCCTCAGCGACTTCCAGACTCAACGTGCCTTCCTTGATCTTCTGCACAACTTCATACGTCTGGCGGATGACATGCGACAGAAAACGCAGATCCTCCACGCTTGGATGGTTCGGCTGGAAGCCCGGACGGCATTCACGAAATACAGGATAGCCTTCGACACCTTCCAGACTAATGTCCTCCAACACTTCACGATCTTTATCATCTAGTTCATCTTCAGAGACATATGTAAAGAACAACGCTGGCACTTCGTAGTTCATGTCGCTCACGAACGCCTCTTCCGGGCTGTTGTTCAAATCCCATAGGATTTCCAGCCCGCGCGAACCGCGATACGCCGTCAACATGAACGGCTCCTGGTCAACGCCGCCGCTCACTTGCACGAAAACCATTTCGTCGCTATCCGGATTCTGGACAGCGAACACATCCGTGCTTTCAAGCGACATCCATGGCTTCGACTCCAACAACTCGCTTGCATTCCGAACCAATGTCGGATATATCGAACTTTCAAATTGCGTCAATGACATCATTCCCTCCTATTTATATCAATTTTCTTTGGTTGTGTTATGCTTCATTTTCAAATGGCTGCCCGATGGCTCATCCCCTCCAACGCGATATCCAAAACTCGCCGAGCCACATCCTCCTTCGACATCTGTGGCAATTCGACGACACTTCCATCCCGCTTGAAAACCGTCACTTGATTTGTGCCGACGGCGAATCCACTGCCGGGCTTCGTCACATCGTTTGCGCACAGCATGTCGCAGTTCTTCGACTCCAGCTTCGCTTGCGCATATGCTTGGACATGATCGCTTTCCGCCGCGAATCCAACCAAATACGGACGACGACCGGACGCATGTCCAATCGAATCCAAAATATCTGGCGTCCGCTTCATTTCCAAGCTGAAAATGCCGTCCGCGCTTTTCTGTTTTTTGATTTTCACATTCGAATAATTAATCGGCGTAAAATCCGCCACGGCGGCGCATAGGATAGCCATATCCATGTAGGCGACGCGCGCCATGACGGCGTCGTACATCGACTGCGCACTCCGCACGGGACAGGCATGGATACCGCCATGTGGCGGAATCGGCCACGACATCGGACCATGGACGATCGTCACATCCGCTCCACGCCATGCCGCCATGCGAGCCAACGCCACGCCCATGCGGCCTGTCGAACGGTTTGTCACAAACCGCACGGGATCGAAGTCTTCCACTGTAGGCCCCGCCGTAATCAATATGCGTTTACCTGCCAAGTCCTGCTTCGTCATCGCCGTCATCGCGGCTTCAAAACAACGTTCAGGAGACGCGACAGCCAGATTGCCCAACGACCCCATGTCCGTCATTTCGTCTTCGGTCATGAGCCATTGCACGGTGGCACCGCCACGCGACGACAGCATCGCGCGAACTTCAGCGTTATCCTCATGTGGCAGGAAGGCCGGCGCGATCATCACGGGGCCTTTCACATGCTTCCACTTTGCAAGCCAATCGTCTTCACTAAGAAGCCATGACAATTTTTCGGAAACAGGCGCCGCAAGAACGGCGTTGCTGTCATCTAAAATCTTCTCTGAAATTTCCGGAAAACGTATCAGCGGCGTGCCGCTCAGCATCGTCGAGAAGTAGTCGCCGACGAGCAGGCGGGCCGATTCCGTCAGCGCCACGCGCACCGTCACGCCTTGTTTGAACAAAGACGTGACGAGCGGCGCCGTGTGAGTCATCACACCCGGCCCGTCAACAATCAACAACAATCGCTTCAACGACAACATGTTACAAACGACAACTTTTTTATGTATTCTCTCACCAACGGCGGGACGCCGTCGTTACCTACAACGTGGCCTCGATTTTCTTCAGATACTGGATGCCGTCTGAGAACTTCTCTTCCACTGGCACGTTCGCGCGGAAATCCTCTATCGAAATATATCCTTTGTAATTAATCTTTTTCAGCCATTTCATAGCCGTCGGGAAATGGAACAATCCTTCGCACATGCGGCAACCTTCCCACTTCCACTGCACCGTGCCATTTTCGTCTGGCTCGCCTGCGAATGGACGATGCGCACCAAAATGGCAATGGGCCAGATAATCGCCTAAGAACGGAATCGCGATCGCCACCGTTTCGAAGCCGTCACGAACCATGTTCTGCGGATCGTAGATGATGCCGACTTCGCTTGGAGAGAAGTTGCTCGCAATGCGATACGCCAAAGAAGCACTCGGATGGATTGTGCCACCGTGCATTTCGATGATCACCTTCACGCCAGTTCCGCGGCAGAGATCAATGCAGCGTGCGAAACCTGCAACCGTCTCGCCATAGATGGCCTTGTAGTTTTCGCCATCCTTCCCGCCGAAGCCAGCGGCCGCGCCAAGGCGGATCAACGGCGCTCCGACAGCCACTGCGCCTTCCAACGCATGCTTGAACTGTTCAATATCCAAGCAGGACATATTCGTCGCCAAACCAGCGATGCCGATGCCTGTATCGTCCAAAACGCGACGCAATTCGGGAGCCTTCTCCGCGAGATTTTCAGGCGTCACGTCGTTGACATGATACCCCCAGCAGCTCGGTTCGGCTTTGGCGCGCACTTCGTCCGATATGCGGCGTGCACGCAATTCAATGCCGTCATAGCCAAGACGTTTCAGAAAACTGCACTGCTCCGCCATATCCATGGCCGGCAGACATACGGATGTCACGCTGTATTTCATCTTAACTCCATTGTTTATTGTATTGCCGTCAATCTTACTGCTGACGAAGGACGTTTTCGACAATGACGAGCGGAGCCGTCCAGCCATCGATTTGGCGAGCCTTGCCCATGATCGTCACGTCGCGGTTCTCCCATGGTTGCAGATTCATGCGCGGACTCTGCAGGAAGCAAACTGGAACCATTTGTCCGCCTTCTATTTTGCACAACGCATGCGTCGCGGTTCTGGTCGCGTTCTG
>JAEEGH010019582.1_pt1 | contig 14180 bp, 11 predicted proteins | sample 9134181 | NCBI WGS metagenome assembly JAEEGH01 (sample SAMN16246544, study PRJNA631951) | gut metagenome | biome: gut microbiome; feature: rumen; material: DP-attached | host: Bos | place: Iran: Karaj | collected 2018-10 | reverse complement strand
GCGGGCGGCGCGGCGCGCCGAGAGCGCGTCCCGGATGGCGGCGTTGGCCGCGGCGAGGTCGGCGAGGGAAGGAACGTCCGGCAGGGCGGCCGGCGCTTCGGCGGCGTCTCCGGGAGCGGGGAGGGCGGGATCGAAGGTGCGCTCCCGGGGCGACTCGGCATAGGCGCGGTCGAGGAACGAGAAGAACTCGAAGAGGTTTTCCACGCACAGCGCGGCCTGGTCGGGCGTCGTCTTGCCGGGATTCCGCCCGGCGGCGGCCGCGACGCGGCGGATGAAGTCGAGACGGCGGAGCAACTCTTGCCCGACGAGGGTTCGGAAGGCGTCCTCGCCCATCAGGCTGGGCAAGGCGTCCCGGTAGGGTTCGCCGAGGCCCGAATCGACCGAAAACATCCATTTGACGGCCCCTTCCAGCGCGCGGCGGCACAGCTCCGCGCACGCTGCCGGGTCGCCGACCCGGCATTTCTCCGCCGCCGCCGCGACGGCGGCGAAGGGGGCGAAGGAGGAATCGGGCGCGATGGTGTCAAAGTTGGTCATGGAGGCACCGCGAACGATTCTACGGGTCATTTTGACGGTTGAAAAGACAGAAAGTTGCCGAAAATTCCGAGACTTTCGAAAATATCGATAGAATTGAGATTTTGCTTGCGGGGAGGTGGGGCGGAATGTAGGCTGGGGCTTGTTATGAACAAACATCCATCATCGCCTCTTCCGCCCTTCAAGTCGCCGCTGGGACACTATTGGCTGGATTCGTGGATTCTGGCCGCGGTGGTCGAATTGGCCGTGCGGGAGTTCTGCATGCGGCACCTGACGCGGAAGAACGATCCGTGCGGGCGGTGGTTCGACCAGATGACGATGGCGGCGCGGTCCGCCGCGGCCAACATCGCGGAAGGCAACGCGAGGCGGTCCACGTCGCGGGAGACCCAGATGCGCCTGCTCGACGTGGCGCGGGCCACGCTGGCGGAGCTGTCGGGCGACCTGCGGTCGTTCCTGCTGCTGGCCAGGGAGGTCCCGTGGTCCGAGGAGGACCCCGATTCGCACGCGGTTTTCACGATGCGCCTCGACCCGCCGGCCTATCAATCCGATTTCGACCGCAACGTGTCGCTCCACCTTCTCGCCCAGCGGGACAAGTTCGCCCAATGGCTGGACGCGGAGGACCCGCTGGTGCCCGCGCGGGCGCTGATCGTGCTGATCGCCCGCCTCCAGCGGATGCTGGGCAGGCAACTGGAGCGCGCCCACGCGGAATTCCTCGAAAACGGGGGCTTTGCGGAGTCGCTGACGGCGGGGCGGCTCGCCGCGCGCGCCGCCGCCGCCGCGGAAGAGGGGGCCCCGCCGTGCCCGCTTTGCGGAAAGCCCATGCAACGCCGGATGGCGAAGCGCGGAGTCCGGGCCGGGAAGGCGTTCTGGTCCTGCCCGGACTACCCCAGCTGCACCGGCACGAGAAACGCGGAGTGAGGGGGAGTTTTTCGAAAGTTTCGATATTTTCGAAAGATTCGATGCTTTCGATCGTTTCGGTGGTGGTGAGACGATACGGTTTCCTGCCGCCAATCTCCAGAACCTCATTCTCCCAAGGGACCCATCTTGCAGATGAATGCCTCCGCGAGACACGCCCTCCTCTTTCTCGCCTTTTTTTCAGCGGTTCTCAGGCCATCCGCAGGCTGATTGATGGCCGTCAGCTTTTCGGTTCCCTTCCATTATCTGTTCGCAATTTGCGTTTGATCTGACACGCTCTCATTGCAAATCAAGCACGCGTCTTATTTTCCCCTTTTTGGCTTCAATCATCGCTGCAACAAACGCATCATACGTTTCTTGTGGATACAACGGATTGGGTTTGCTTGTAATCAGGCTTCGCCAAAAACCATTTATAACGCTGTCCAACGACATATCGGGGCTTGGAAAACCTGGGATAGAAACATTTTTGGGAATGTGGGCATATAATGCTCGCAATTGATCCAAATGGTCGGAAATGGACAACGGATGTCCACCATTGGGATATTCGTGGGAAAGCCGTCTCTGTATGAGTTGTCGAATTTCTGTTTCGTTGACTTCTACACAAGACGTTCCCCGTCTTGTGTATATTGTCCCTTCCTTGATGTCAGTTCCTGATTTCGATGCAATAAATGGAACACAGGCCGGAGTATCATCAATTACAAGAAGCTGAAATTGTTTTCCCTCAAGTTCTTTATATTCGGAATCGGAATAGGATAAATCATACACTTCATATTTGAGGTCCGTGGAGATGTATTTTCCAAGTTTCTTGCCAATGTCAGCCTTGTCTTCCAACTGTGTCAAGCCAGTGCAGCTAAAACTTCCATCGTCTTTTTCTTGAATTCCAAAGACAAGAACCCCTCCGCCACTGTTTGCTATAGCCAGTATTTCTTTGGCCAACTTGTCTGCCTTTAGCCACGAAGCTTTAAAATCAATGGCATTATGTTCGCCGGTGTTGTGCTTTACAAATTCCCTGAAATTGCCAAGGGTCGGTTCTTTCACCAATTTGTAAAAAACGTCTTTGAAGTTCTTTTGAAACGGCATCATAGTGTTCCCTCAATTGAAATGTACATGCATCAGTCGGTCGAACAGGCGTTGCGTTTCAGCAATGCCTCCGTATTCCTCCATCTTGCCCGTCGAATCTGCCGCCATGCAGGATTTTTTGGCCATAGAAAACAATTCATTGTAATATGCTTAACACTTGATCCATTCTTTAAGGTCAAAACGAAATTCGTTATTGCATCTGAGTTCGATATTACTTGTAGCTAATACAATTCCAATATGCGATGGGGCATAATCCGGGGCCAAAGATGCAATGCTGGGTGGACAATGTCTTTTTATTGGTTCTTCCGGGAGATGATACAGGTTTGAAAGAAAAGTATATGGATATCCTATGCATAATTCAAAACATCCGAGTGAATTCAAGAGACTTATTCCTGAAGGCTGGCAGGGCGAAAACATCCCATCTATCTCGTTTAGCAGATTGCTTAAATCTTCTATGGAATGGACGCTATCAGAAACAAATCGCTTACAATAAAAGAGCAGAGAAAGATAGTCCAACTGTTGCTGGTTGAGATATGGTGCCACAGAAAGAGCTCGGTTAATGACAAGTTTGATGTAGTGTTCATCATTCTGGGCCACTCGAGTTGCAAGCAATGAGGATAGTATCGACAGCAGTTCTTCCGTCCCTTGTCGAGCATAACCGACTTGTGCATTCAAGAAGACATACTGCACATCTGGATCAGCAAAGGGCGACAAATCATGAATGCCGATATTAGCCAATTTCTGCATGGTTTTTTGGCAAATTTCTTCTGCTCTGGCTTTGGCCGTTTCCATTGCAATTCGCTGAAGTTTTGGAAAATTGTCTAGAAACACATCCATCAACACCCGGGTTGCTTTTTCGACGCTGATCCCGTTGTAATTGTTCTGCACACCAATTTGCGTGTTGCCGGACGCCAGTGATGCCGCTTGTGAAATCTGAATCTCATCACTCATGTTGCTTATCTTCCGTTTCGTGGTTTTGTTGTATTCCGACTTGCGTGTTGTTCTTTCCGATGGCTCGCTGGCTGATGGTGGTCTTGCTTGCATGGGAAGATTTCTTGAAAAGACCTATCAGTGCAGCAAGAATAACGCCGCAGGCTCCAATAATTGCTACTGTAATCTCGTTGCTCATATGTTATCGGTTAAACTACTCTTACGTCAGGTTATCGAACAGCATCGGCGTCATCCCTTACGCTTGTTTTTCTGCTTGTCAATCCCTATCTGGGATTCAGAAAGGTTTTGTTATTCATAAAGCGCAATTTATTAGCTGGAAGCACTGCTGGAATAATCACTATGCTTTGCAATAAGAGAATGCAACACTCTGGAAAAATCATGAATGTCGGCAAAATAGTTTGGATAAGCGTGGATCAACGTGTCGAAGCGTTGTGTCGATACCAATACGACATCTAGCTTTTTGTCGATATTTGAATTTTCCAGTTTATTGTATTCTTCAGTTGCTTTTGTGATGCCATTGATCTTTTTGACTGTTAAGGCAGATTTTTCGACATCCAAAGCCAAAAGATAAAAACCAGCGCTCCTATTCTTTCCTGCCGCAGTTAGTTTTCTTGCTGTCCGCTGTATAGTGTTTAATCGTTTTTTGACATCCAGTTCTCTCATGAGCGAAAGCAATTCGTCAATTATCATGTCGATGGAAGGCGGGACACTTTCAACAATGGTGGTTTCTTCTTCAAAAGCAAACAAAGCCGAAACCAGTTGAAAAAAACGCAACCATCGATCCGACCCTTGATTGAATTTCAAACCGTTTTGCGTAAAAACCCCAATCGTTTCGACAGCCGTTGCCCATAAATGTTGCAGTTTGGTCCTGATTTGAATTTCAATTAGCAATCCATCGTAATATTTTGTTCTTTCGCTTTTATATTTGTAAATGATGTGGATGCCCCGATAGCCGGTATTCCTTGGTTTTTCAATGTAGTTTGTAAATCGTTTTTCTTCGTGTCGAATCCGTGAATTTTTGAGCTTGTCTCTGATCGCAAAAACACTTTTGATGTCGGGCACGATAACCCGGCAACCGCCCAAATCTTGCATTCGGTACAACTTCATATTTGGAAAACGTTGCAACTTGTGCAGTATGGTATCCAAGCGTTTTAATCTTTGTACAGCTATGGCGGATGGAATTCCTGAAATCTGATGCTTGAGATTGACAGCAAATGTGTTCATCGGGAAAGCATGGGCTGCTCTCCAATTATCAATGACTTTGAGATACTCAGCACGTTCCTGCACAGAAATTGATGGGTCGTTAACTTTCTCTCCGGCTGTGTTGATTTCACTTTGGGTGTATTCGACTTTTTTCCACATATTGTCTCTCCTAATAGACGAAATGCTTCTGTTTGAGACTATAGAATAATGTCTTTGGCTGTTCGAAAATCTAGCTGACCGTTGCCTTTGTCGTTTTTCTCTCGAATACGACAAAGACAAATTTGATTGAAAACTTGTCGAAGATATTCACAAGACACTACTCTTCCGCTTTTCTGCTGTTGTTCATTTCAAAGGCTGCCTGTTGGGGCTTGTAGGCTGTCCATGAGACTTTGCGTCTTGGGGGGGAGACTTCGCTAATAATGCAGCCGTTGATACGACGCTTAGAAAAATTCGTTTCGTGTTCAAGGGAAGGGATTCCAACCCAAGTTCTTTGCGCGCTTCATTCCGGAATTTGTTATATAGTTCCAGCGGAATCTTACCGTCTTTTGAATCGCCAAAAAAGCAATCCAAAAATGTTTTCAATAATGTTGCATTTTTGCATGTCACACACAAGCGATTATAGCAGTCTCTTACCTCTTCTGTCAGAGCTGCCGTCGTCGTGTCTTTTCGGATCGGAATAATCTCGGAGAGATTTTGCCAGGAAAAATATGTGTCTACTGTTGTTAAGGCTTTGAAAATCGCCTCTTTTTTAATTTGGTAGATGTTTTCACGCTGAATTTCCATGGACTTAAGATTGAATTCCTCTTTCAGCTTATTCATTTCGGTTTTTGCATTTTTACGTGCCAATATAATGCTCACTATAGAAGCCAGTAATGCACAAAAAATGCTGCCCAAATCTGGAAAATACTTTGAAATAACATGAACAATAGTGTGAATATTCTCAGTCATCATGCTATGCCTTTCCAAAAAACTCCTGCACCAGGCTGTCGAAAAGCGTTTGCGTTTCGGTTATGGCTTGTTGAATCATTGCCTTGGATTTGTCAACCTGAGCGACAAATTGATAGTAGGCGTGTTGTATTGTTTGTGGCGGTTTGATGATTTGAAATGCTGATACAATTGGCACGTTCAAATTAGGCATTGTTTGGCCTACAGCCATTGCTTCAATTGTGCGTTTGAAGGAAGGGAAAGAGATGATTTTTTGGATATAGTCAGCGCTCAAGGCCCCTTTGCTTCTTATTATCAAACTTCCTGTTCCACAAAGCAAACCAGATTGAGTGACAACTGCACAACGCCCCATTTCGCCTCTGCGTCCCATGACAACATCGCCTTTTTGGAGATGGTATGCCGCCAGTTCGGCATATTTTTCATCGGATACCGTCAAAGTTTCATCCGGGACAATTTTCCCATCAATGATGTGCGACGGATTGACCAAAGGATGCGCACCCGTGACGTAATCTTCCTTGTGAAGAATTGAACCGAATGGACCAATTGTGATTTCCGCCTCCTCTGACAAGGTACATTTCTCCCATCCCTTGGGATTGCTTACCGGGTCGCCGAACATTTCGACGAAGCGGGATTTGACAAGGGCGTCGAGGACGGAGAGTTGGGCGCGGCGGAGGCGGAGGATTTTGTCAATGGTTTCGAGGGTGGAGGCAATGTGTTTTTGGGTGTCCAGGTTTGGGACGAAAATCTCGATATTTTCGACGATTGATTTCGAAATTTCCTTGAAGGTGGCACCCCGGCCCAAGGAGTTCAGAAAGGCCGTTTTGCTTTTGAGAAACCAATACAGAAACTTGTTGTGGATTTTTTCGGAACAGACAAGGTTTTTGAAGCCTTGGTTGCAAAACATTTCGCAACCGGCGATGGCGACTTTTCCGATGGGGGCCCTCGATGAGAGGAGAACGGTTCCGGCGGGAAAAGACGAAAGGCCTGTTTTTTTGATGCCCAGTTCGGTGATTTTGCGGTTGGTGTCAAAGATGACAAAAGAATCGTCGTTTATTTCCGCAGGAGTAATCCACTTGGCTGAGCCGCCCCAGTATTCGGGAACGGTGGTTTTGGGAGTGGTTCCCGAGACAACTTCGCACAGTTGACCAAGCCGGTATTTCCGGGGCAGGGTCACAGCATTTTCTCCAATTGTGCAACTTCTTCGGCGATTTTGGACTCGAGGGCCTTGAGGTTGGCAAGAATTTCGCGAGTGGGCGGGTATTCGACGGCTTGGTGGACGACCTGTTTGTATTTGTTGACGGAGAGGTCGTAGTCGTTGGCGGCGATTTCGGCCTTGGGGACGAGGAAGGACTGGGCGGTGCGGGGGCGGTCGGCCTCGGCGGGGAGGTTTCGGAAGCGGGCGAGGATGTCGGGGATGTCGGAGGCGGGGAGAGGGGTGCGGCGGTCGTCGAGGGAGAAGCCGTCGGATTGCATGTCGTAGAACCAGACGTCGCCGGTGCCGCCGTGGTTGGTCTTGGTGAAGAGGAGGATGGCGGTGGAGACGCCAGCGTAGGGCTTGAATACGCCGGAGGGCATGGAGACGACGGCTTGGAGGCGGTGGTTTTCGACGAGTTCGCGGCGGATGGCCTTGTGGGCGCGGGAGGAGCCGAAGAGGACGCCGTCGGGGACGATGCAGGCGCAGCGTCCGCCGACTTTGAGGATGCGCAGGAAGAGGGCGAGGAACAGGAGTTCGGTCTTCTTGGTGTGGCAGGCGCGGAGGAGGTCGGCGGAGACGATGTCGGCGTCGAGGCTGCCCTTGAAGGGGGGATTGGCGAGGACGAGGGAGAAGCGGTCGCGGTCGGGGTTCTGGTCGGAGAGGGAGTCGCGGTATTGGATGTCGGGGTTTTCGACGCCGTGGGCCATCATGTTCATGGCGCCGATGCGGAGCATGGTGCGGTCCATGTCGTAGCCGTGGAACATGGCGTTCATGAAGTGGTCGCGGTTGGCGCGGTCGAAGAAGACTTCGGCCTTGAGGTGCTCGCGGAGCCAGTCGCCGACGGCGACGAGGAAGCCTGAGGTGCCGCAGGCGGGGTCGCAGACGGTGTCGCGGGGGCCGGGGTCGACGAGCCCGACCATGAGGCGGATGACGTGGCGGGGGGTGCGGAACTGTCCGTTGACGCCGGCGGTGGCGATCTTGGAGAGGAGGTATTCGTAGACGTCGCCGCGGGCGTCGGCGGTGCCGAGGCGGGCGACGAGGGCGTAGAGGTCGTCCATGGCGGTGACGATCTTGTCGAGCATGAGGGGGGTGGGGATTTTGAAGATGGCGTCGGCCATGTATTTGGAGTAGGCGCTGCCGCGGTCGCCGTGGAGGGACTTGATGAAGGGGAAGACGGCGTTCTGGACGGTGGCGTACATCCTGGGGGCGGGGAAGTCGCGGAAGACGCTCCACTTGAGGGAGCCGGGGTCGGGGGCGCCGGCGAAGAGGGACTGGTGGGGGAGGCCGAGCATGGCGGCCTCGCGGGCGCGGAGGGTGTCGGCGTCGTCGAGGTCGTGGATGAACATGAGGTAGGTCATCTGCTCGATGACGTCGAGGGGGTTTGTGAGGCCGCCGGTCCAGAAGATTTCCCAGAGGGCGTCGATCTTGTTTTTGAGTTCGCCGGTGATCATAAATGAAGAGAAGGAGGCAGTTTTGTCGAAAATTTCGAAAATTTCGAAAGTTTCGAAATTTTCGACTGGGACTGCCGCTGATCAGAGGCCGAGGAGCTGCGAGATGAGGATCTGGGTGTCGAGGAAGTTGTAGCGGGCGGCGACGACTTCGGCGCGGGCGCGGGAGAGGGCGACCTGGGCGTCGGTGCGTTCGAGGGCGGAGGCCTTGCCGACGTCGTAGCGGGAGGAGACGACGGAGAAGTAGTCCTCGGCGGCGTCGGCGGCGGACTGAGCGACGGCGAGGGACTCTGCGGCGCGGTCGGCGGCGAGGGTGGCGGAGAGGAGCTGGTTGTAGAGGGCCTGCTCGGCGGCGGCGAGCTTGGAGCGCGCGGAGCGGAGCTGTGCGACGGCGGTCTCGATCTGGCGGGTCTTGGCGCGTCCGGCGAAGAGGGTCTGGGCGGCGGCGGGGACGGCAGCGTAGTTCCAGAGGAGGGGGGTGGAGTCGCCCTGGGCGTCGAAGGTGAGGGAGAGGGAGAGCTTGGGGTAGAGGTCGCAGATGGTCCAGTCGACGTAGGCCTTCGCAGAGTCGGCGGCGGCGCGGAGGGCGGCGAGGAGCGGGGCGTTGGTCTGTGCGACGGCGAAGAGTTCGCCGACGGAGTTGGTGAAGGCGGGGAAGGTGGCCTCGGCGAGGTCGAAGTCGGGGTTCTCGGCGAGTCCGAGGGCGAGGGCGAGGGATGCGCGGGCGGGTTCGACGTTGTGTGCGGCGACGATCTCGGCGAGGCGTGCGTTGTCGTAGTCGACGCGGGCCTTGGAGACTTCGAAGTCCTTGGCGGTGCCGACTTCGCGGCGGGACTGGGTCTGGTCGAGGTGCTCCTTGTAGGCGGCGGTGTTGTCGCGTGCGACGGCGAGGAGCTCGCGGGTGCGGAAGACGGAGAAAGCGGCGGCGCGGACGTCGTGGACGGCGGCGAGCTCTGCGGCGCGGGCGTTCTGGTCGGCGGCGGCGAGGGCGGCGACGGCGCGGCGGGTGGAGGCGGGGGTGCGTCCGAAGTCGAAGAGGAGCCAGTTGAGGGAGAGCTTGCCGTCCCAGAGGCCGTCGCCGTCCCAGGAGGTGTCGTGGGGGTCGATGTTGGCGGAGGAGTAGGTGTAGGCGACGGAGCCGTCGACGACGGGGATGTAGGCGGCCTTGACGGAGCGGAGGGCGATCTGGGCCTGGACGACGTCCTGGCGGGCCTGGACGACGGCGGGGACGTTGGTGCGGGCCCACTGGGCGAGGTCCTCGACGGCGATGGGGCCTTGGGCGGCGGCGAAGGGGGTTTCGGCCCAGGCGAGGGTGCGTTCGGTGTCGGTCTCCTGGGCGTCGCGGGCCATGCGGACGGTGGCGCAGCCGGAGAGGAGCCAGGCGGACGTGGCGGCGGCGAGGATGAGGGCGCAGAGGTTCTTGGCGGCGGCGGCGCGGGCCTTGGCGCGGGCCTCCTCCTCGGCGCGGCGCTCGGCGGCGATCTCGACGGAGGTCTTCATGTGGACGAGGTGCTTGACGCCTTCGCGGAGGCGCTGGAAGAAGGCGTAGAGGCCGGGGGTGAGGAGGATGCCGACGAAGGTGGCCATGAGCATCCCGGCGCAGGTGGTCACGCCGATGGCGATTCGGCTGTTGCAGCCGGCGCCGGTGGCGAAGACGAGCGGGATGACGCCGAAGATGAAGCTCCAGGCGGTCATGAGCACGGCGCGATAGCGCATGTTGAAGCCGTTGCGGGCGGCCTCGACGATGGGGCGGCCGGCTTCGCGCTCCTGCTTGGAGAACTCGACCATGAGGATGGCGTTCTTGGCGGAGAGGCCGATGAGCATGACGAGTCCGAGCTGGGCGTAGATGGAGAGCGAGCCGGCGCTGGCGAAGCCGTGGGCGAGGGCCCAGTTCCCGCTGCACGCCCAGATGCCGAGCATGGCGCCGAAGGTGGCGGTGGCGACGGTGAGCATGACGGGCACGGGGATGGACCAGGATTCGTACTGGGCGACGAGGAAGAGGAAGGCGAAGAGGAGGGCGAGGGCCATCAGGGAGATGATCTGCCCCTGGTTCTGCTTTTCCTGGAAGGACATGTCGGTCCATTCGATGGAGCAGCCCTTGGGGAGGGGGATAGTTTCGATGGCGTCCATGAGGGTCTTGGTGGGGACGCCGGGGGCGCACTGGGCGGTGAGTTTGGCGGCGTTCATCTTGTTGTAGCGCTGGAGGACGCGGGAGCTCTTTTCGTGCCGCAGGGTGGCGATGGTGGAGAGGGGGACGCTGCCGCCGGAGGCGGTGGGGATCTGGAGGGCGAGGACGGATTCTTCGCTGGTGCGGGAGGTCTGCTCGGACTGCATCTTGACATAAAATGCTTCGCCCATCATGTTGAAGTCGTTGATGTAGTAGCTGGCGAGCTGGGACTGGAGGGTGAAGAAGAGCTGGGAGATGTTGATGCCGAGGGAGATGGCTTTTTCGCGGTCGACGTCGAGGTAGAGTTTGGGGGTGTTGGCGACGAAGGAGTTGTTGGCGGAGGCGGCGAGCTTGCGGCCCTTGGAATCGGTGAGCTGCTGGATGTCGACGGCGAGTTTGTCGGCGGCCGCGGCGAGTTCGGAGGAGCTGAGGGAGCCGTCGCTCGCGAGGTAGAGGGAGAGGCCGCCGGTCATGCCCAGGCCCTGGATGGCGGGCGGGGTGAAGCAGATGACGCGCGCGTCGGTCTGCGCCGCCAGGGAGTCGGGGTCGGAGCCGATGGGGGTCATGCCCAGGCCCATGAGTTTGTTCTTGATGGAGGCGGCGTCCTGGCCCTTGCCGGCGCGGTCGTCCCAGTGCTTGAGGCCGGCCATGAGCATGCCGGAGGATTCGCCGGCGCCGTTGATCATGCCGAAGCCGGCGATGGCCATGGTGCGGTCGACTTCGGGGACCATGGCGGTCTTGTCGCGGAAGGCGCGGACGGAGTCCATGGTGCGCTCGAGGGAGGCGCCTTCGGGCAGACCGATGTCGCAGAAGACGATGCCCTTGTCTTCTTCGGGCAGGAAGGAGCCGGGGACGAGCTTGGAGACGCCCCAGATGCCCGCGACGAAGAGCGCCAGGATCGCGACCGCGAACACGCTCCGCCGCACCAGGAACCCCACGAACACGTTGCTGAACTTGCGCGAGCCGTCCACCAGCGCGTTGAAGGGCAGGAAGATTTTCGCGGGCTTCTCGCGCGGCGGCCGCAGGACGAGGGAGCAGAGGGCCGGCGAGAGGGTCATGGCCACGAAGGTCGAGATGCACAGGGACACGCACATCGTCACGGCGAACTGCACGTAGATGGTGCCGACCATGCCGCCGTAGAAGGCGAGCGGGACGTAGCAGGCGACGGTGACGAGGGTCGTCGCGATGATGGCGCCGGTGATCTGCTCCATGCACTTGATGGCGGCGGCGCGGGCGGAGAGCTTTTCGCGCTGCATGAGGGACTGGCAGTTCTCGACGACGACGATGGCGTCATCCACCAGCGAGCCGATCACGAGGACCAGGCCGAACAGGGTGAGGGTGTTGAGCGAGAAGCCGAGCGCGTAGACGAACGGGAACGCGCCGAGCAGCGACACCGGGATGGCCACGGCCGGCACGATGGTGGCGCGCCAGTCCTGGAGGAAGAGGTAGGTGATGAGGATGACCAGGATCAGCGTGAGGATTAGCGTGAAGGCGGTTTCCTTGAGGGAGACGATGACCGACTGCGACGGGTCGTACGTCAGCTGGAAGTCCACCCCCTCGGGCAGCCTCTCGCGCCAGCGCTCCAGCTCCGCCTTGACGCGGGCGCTGGTGCCGACGGCGTTGGCGCCGGTGTCGCGGTAGACGAGCATGGCGACGGCGCCGTGGCCGTTGAACTCGCCGATGAACGACGTCATCTGCGCCCCCAGCTCCGCGCGGCCGATGTCCCGGATGCGCAGCACGTTGCCCGCCGCGTCCGTGCGGACCACGATGTTCTCGAACTGCTCCGGCGTCTGCAGGCGGCCCATCGTGCTGATGCGGTACTGCACGTACGGGTTCGCGCGCTCGCCGCCGACGCTGCCGGCCGTCGCCTGCAGGTTCTGCGAGGCGACCGCGGCGTTGACCTCGGCGACCGTGACCCCGAGGCCGTCCATGCGTACGGGGTCGAGCCAGATGCGCATCGCGTACGTGTCGCCCATGGCGGTGACGGAGCCGACGCCGTCGACGCGGGAGAGCGCGTCGGCGATGTTCTTCGAGACGTAGTTGTTCAGCTCCATCGAGCTCATGTGGGAGCCGTCGGTCATGAAGGCGTACACGCCCAGGATGTCGCTCGACTGCTTGTTCACGCGCACGCCCTGGCGAGTGACCTCCTCGGGGAGGGAGGGCTCGGCGCGCTTGACGGCGTTCTGGACGTTGACCATGGCGATGTCGGTGTCGGTGCCGGGCTGGAAATAGACCTGGGCGAAGAAATTGCCGTTGTCCTCCGCGTTGGCGGAGTAGTAGAGTAGGCCGTCCACGCCGTTGATTTCCGACTCGATGGCGGTGCCGACCGTGTCCAGGACCGTCTGCGACGTCGCGCCCGGGTAATTGCACATCACGTAGATCTGGGGCGGCGCGATGTCGGGGTACTCCTCCACGGGCAGCTTCGTCACGCAGATGGCCCCCGCGAGCATGAGCACGATCGAACACACGAACGCGAGCCTCGGCCGGTCGATGAAGATTTTGCTGAACATGATGCGATCCTTTCGGTTATGGTGTCATGGAGTCGGGTGGAAAAACTTGCCGTCGATTGCAATCGAATGCCGTCGATTGCAATCGAAAGAGAAAACGCCGCCTTTGCTGTCCCGCCGTCATTGTGCCGCTCCTTCCGCCAGGGCGGGAATCTTGAGGGAGGTGCCGGGTTTGGGGCGGTCCGGGTCGGGAACGGCGTCTTTGTTCGCGTCCCAGATGACGGGCCATTTGCCGCCGTCGCCGTAAAACAGGCGGGCGACGCCGGAGAGCGTACCGCCGTCGCGGGGGTCCATCCCGAGCACGTATTGGCACGGCAGCGGCCAGTCGCGGATGTCGTCGTGGATGCGTCCCTCCCAAATGCCGGCCGGTTTCCGTTCCGGGGGAGCGGGTATCACAAGCTCCGTGCCCGGAATGGGCCGGTCGGGGTCGGGAACGGATGCGCGGTTGGCCTCCCAGATGATGCGCCACAGATTGCCGTCGCCGTAGAACAATTTGGCGGTGCCGGAGAGCGTCCCGCCGTCATGCCGGTTCGATTCGAGGACATAGCGGCGCGGGAACGGCTCGGCGTCGCGGAACGCCTTCCAATCGGCCTCTTCCCATGCGTCGAACAATGAAAGCAGCATGTCCGCCGCTTCCCCGGGGACGTGCTTCCGGACGCCGGGGAGGGCCACTTCGAGGCGGGTTCCGCCCGTGGCGCAGTCCGTGCGCTTGTGGAATTCGATGTGCCCAATCAGCCCGTTTTCCGAAAATGCGGTGAGGACAAGGTTGGGTGCCGGCAACCACGGGCGTACAATCCACTTGGCCCTTTCCTCCTGCGGACTCGGGCGGCAGTCCTCGAATGATTCCCAGCCGCGCAGCAGTTCGAGGATGCCGTCCCCTTCCTCCTTCGCCACTTCGCGCTCCGTCCCCTCGAAGGGTCCCAGCCGCTCGTAGCGCACCACCTCGCCGGGATCGGGCATGCCTTTGCCGTCCCATGCGCGCGCCGGCGGCGCCGCCAGCAGGAGAAGGAGGGCGGCGAGTTTTCCAACGATTGGAAAAATTTTTTCCAATGGTTGGAAAACTCCCCGCCGGCCGCAGGCGGGCCGCTGTAGGCGCACGCTCATTGTCCGCCCCCTTGCGATGCCTTCCATGAGGCGAGGAACAGCGCCGCACCGGCCACCGCGAAAGCGGTCCCGCCCCCGTCCCCGCCGTCGCGGAGCCGCCGCCCTTCCCGAATCAGCCACCAGGCCGCGATGCA
>JAEEGH010019580.1_pt1 | contig 14180 bp, 11 predicted proteins | sample 9134181 | NCBI WGS metagenome assembly JAEEGH01 (sample SAMN16246544, study PRJNA631951) | gut metagenome | biome: gut microbiome; feature: rumen; material: DP-attached | host: Bos | place: Iran: Karaj | collected 2018-10 | reverse complement strand
GAGGCATTATACACCAGGAACGAGTTTTTCAGCGGTGTGACGTCGGCTTCAATGACGAAGCCGTTGCCTTTGTCGTGGATACCAGCTTTACCCTGTACATAGACGGTGCCATAGAATACCTCATCGCCGAAATCTGGGAAGTCGTAGGCCATCATGTTATCGGTGTCCACGTAAATGTCGTAGGTCAGGTTGGTGAGCTCCTGATGATGGATACCTCCTGACAGCACGCCTTGATTACCATGAATATCATAGATGGGACAGTGGACGAATTCTATCTCGTTGGGCACCATGCGCAGCGTGTCGTTACGCATCTCGTAAGTACAGCCCAGCGTTGTGACATGGGCTCGCCCGTTGAGAACCAGCTGTCCTGTCAGATTGATGGCGTCTAACGGACCTATCAGGCGCACGGCACCGTTGCCGTGACCGTCAATATGGTTGATGAAACTGCTGGTGAACGACTGGGCAAAGTCAAGATAAGTCCCATCGGCACGGATGCCAAGATCAATGTAGTTCCTGTCTGGCGAGACATAGCCGTTGATGTATGTCTTTGCATCAGGACCATCGTCGGCAATAGCGTGGATGTCTATCTGTTTTTCTGCCTTGTTCCAGTCCACCTGAGCGTGCAGGGTACCCATGCGACCGCCTTCGAACTTAAACTGCTTAACCTCGAGTCCTGCATTGGCCTGCAGGTCTCCGAAAACACCGCTGATGTGTCCATTACCAGTAGCCAATCCGCTGAATTCTACGGCGTGGAAGTCGATGAGGTTGAGGATGTAGCCTACCTCGATGTCTTGCAGTCTGACAACTAATGAGTCGTTTGCGGATGCGGATGCCGTGCCGCTCAACATCAAGTGCTGGTCGCCGTGCTGGATGGTGAAGTCTTTGATTTCCAAATGGTTGTTGTGATAGGATATGCGGCAGGGGTGAATGTTCCATTCTGTGTCCTTGATGTTGATTTTCGAGGAGGCAATCGTGACGTTTGTAGTCTGGTGACCGTCGTGAGAGGTGTCGAAGTCTGCCATCGCCGTAATCTTACCATACATGTGCGTGTCATCATGACTATTGAAAGACAGCGAGGTTGTCAGTTGGTTATTGTAGACGCTGCCTTCCAATTGTAGCTCCATCAGGTTGCCGTCGCTGCTAATCTTGTTGAAACTGGCATCGTAGTGTAGCGTGTTGAGGGGGGACAGTATGCTGATGGTCGCCATATCATACTGGCTGTCGTTGTAAAAAAACTGAGGTATACGGCACTCCATGTTCAGCTGGCGCATGTTGTCGTTGACGGTTCCGTGCAGCGTCAATGGTTTGGTTAGTCGTACAGGTATGTCCAAAAACTGCTGCAGCCAGTCTGACTTGTAGACGACGGCATTGACAGCAAAGTTGTTGTTGGCTGGAGCAGCATGGGGCAGACCAGGTAAGGATGGGAGCTGGGCGGCAATGAAGTTGGTGATGCTTTGTGGCAATGTGGCGAGGTTGAAGTGACCTTTGATGTCAGCATCGGCGAAGTCGCTGTTGAGTGTAATGTAACGCATCTCTCCGTCGTAGCCAGACTCCAGATGCAACTTGTCGAGGATATAGTCATCGCCGTCAGTTTTCATGGTAAAATGGTTGATATCTATGGTGCCGATAGCATCGTTCAAGTTCGTAGCCTTAATGTCTGTGGCTATGTTGGCAGAGAAACGGGCATCACCCCATTTGTCGGACAAGTGGGTGGCTTGTGGAGAGAAGTTGTCAAGGTCTGTTTTTAGCTTGATGAGGTTCAATGTGCCCTGCTTCTGCGCAACACCTTCTACCTTCAGGTGAATGTTGGGATCGTTGATGCTCAGTTCACCATGGATGTCATCAGGGGAGTAAGTACCATTGACGTTAATGTCTTGAAATTGATACCCTTTATATTCAAACTGTTGGACGGTTCCTTCAGCATTCAATTGGATCTCTTTGTTGACTGGTAGCAAACCGCTGAGGACAATCTTGGTGGAGAGAAGCCCAAAGCGGTCGTCGTCAAGGAGATGGCGCAGGTTGATGTCATGGGCATCGAACTGACCATTGAAATGCTGCTGGTCATCGATGACGAGGTTGATTGTCGCGTTGCCGGCATTTGTGTTCAGCTGATTGTTGGTCACCAGTTCCTGTAGACCAGTGCCTTTAGCAAACCCTTTCATGTGAATATCACCCAGTCTCGTGACAAGCGCTGGAACCTCTATATGTTCACCATTGAGGTTTTCGGAAATGAAGTTGACGGTCTCGTCTGACAGTTGCAGGTCGTTGATGTTAACAAACCAAGTGGGGGTTGGTAGCGTGATGTTCTTAATCCATCCGTCGACGTCTATGTTGATGTCACCTGTTTCCGACTTCACCAGCAAGTTGGTAATTTCTATGTCCTCACCCTGTCCCTTGAATGAAGACTCAATCGACAACGTACTTTCAAAGTTGTTGAATGCAGGAAGGAAACATTCTATGTCAGAGGGGGTTATGGTTGAAGGAAGAATGCTTCCTTCATAGGTGAGCGAAGGCAAAACGAAGTGTTCCCCGCGAAAATAGTATTTGGCATTGACATCGTCCATCCTTATCTCTGTGCCAGGCATCTTCAGCAGGAAGTCTTGTAGGCGACTATGGCTCTTGCCGCCTTCGAATTTCATGCTGAGGCGGTTGACATCAAGTCCAGACTTCTCCTTGAAAGACAATCGTTTGATGTTGGTATGAAGGGAATCCTCCGTCAGCGTCTTGAGGATGATGTGTGCGCTGATGTCTGACAGTTTCAGATGGTTGGGATTCAGTCGCCCAGGTGTCTCAACGCGGTCGTAGCGGTCGTAGCTGACGCTGGAATATCGCATGATAAGTGAGTTGATGCGCAGGTTCAGGGGGGCTGTCTCTGTTGTGTCCTTTGAGGCTAACGAGTCTAAAACAAACTGGAAATTTGTTTTACTGGTCTCGTCTTTTTGGTACAGCTTGGCGTGAGCGCCGAAAATCTGTGCCGTTGCAATCGACACTTTGCCTTGGGTGAATGGCAGCAGGTCGGCCCTTGCCGAAAGTCTGCCGACCTTCAACATATCCTTACCCTGCTGGTCGCGGATCAGGACATCGTACAATGTTAAATGGTTAGGGAATTTGTATACAGCCCTGCCAACGCTGACATGAGTTCCAAGTTTGTCGGCCATCAATGATGCCATGCGACCGCCAAGGTATTCCTGTACTGCAGGTATCTGAAAGGTCAGTACGACAAGCAAGTATAGGCCGAGCGTGGTCCATACAACAATGTTGAATATGTACTTCAGTAGCTTCAAAACTGATAGCTTGGCTTTGCAAAACTCAGGGTTCTGCTTGAAATTTGCTACAAAATTACATCAAAAAGTTGTCATGAGGGCATATTTCGTCCTTTTTTTGTGCTTTATATGGCTATTTTTTATTAATTTTGCACCAATCATGTAGCGAGACTATTCAAATTCATAATAAATATTATTCCATGGCAAATGTAATCAAGTTACGCAAAGGCTTGGACATTCACCTTCAAGGCAAAGCTGAGGAAAAACTCATCCAACTCAAGTCAAACGGCAAATATGCTTTAGTGCCTGATGACTTTGAGGGAGTGACTCCGAAAGTGGTTGTCAAGGAAGGTGACAAGGTCAAGGCCGGGGATGCCTTGTTTGTAAACAAACAATATCCCGAAGTGAAGTTTGCCTCACCCGTCAGCGGTACTGTCAGTGCCGTGGTGCGTGGCGAACGAAGGAAAGTGCTCTGCGTGAAGGTGGATGCCGATGCCCAGCAGAGTTATGTTGATTTCGGCAAAAAGGATGTGGCCAAGATGGATGGTCAGCAGGTGATTGATGCATTACTTGAAGCAGGAATCTTCGGGTATATCAATCAGCTGCCATACGCCATCTCTACCAATCCGTCGGTACTGCCGAAGGCTATCTTTGTCTCTGCTCTCAGGGATAAACCGCTGGCTGCCAGTTTCGAGTTCGAGGTCAAGGGAGAGGAAGCTGACTTCCAAACGGGACTCACGGCCCTCTCGAAGATAGCCAAGACCTGTCTGGGCTGTGGTGTTAACTCCACTTTTGAGAACTACAAGGATGTGGAGGTGACGGTGTTCGACGGAAAATGTCCTGCTGGTAATGTCGGTGTACAGGTCAATCATCTCGATCCCGTCAACAAAGGCGAGGTGGTATGGACTATCGGCGACCCCACAGTAGTGCTGTTCATTGGCCGTCTGTTTAATACGGGTAAAGTGAACCTGACCCGTCGCGTAGCTCTCTGCGGAAGTGAAGTGAAGTCTCCGGCTTATGTGGATATGCTGGTAGGCGAGGAACTCTCGACGCTTTTGAGCAACAGCTATGATGCAGACAAGAATGTACGCATCATCAACGGTAATGTACTGACGGGCAAGCCAACAACAAAAGAAGGCTACCTGGGAGCCCATACAAGTGAAGTTACCATTATTCCAGAAGGCGAAGATGCTGACGAGATGCTGGGTTGGATTCTGCCCCGCTTCAAGCAGTTCTCAGTCAACCGCAGCTATTTCTCTTGGCTTTGCGGCAAGAAGCAGTATGCGCTGGATGCCCGTGTGAAGGGTGGTGAACGCCATATGATTATGAGCGGTGAGTACGACAAGGTGCTGCCAATGGATATCTATGGTGAATATCTGATTAAGGCCATCATTGCCGGTGACATTGACCGTCAGGAGGCTTTAGGTATTTATGAAGTGTCTCCTGAGGACTTTGCTCTGGCTGAGTTCGTTGACTCTTCTAAACTTGAATTGCAACGTATTGTTAGGGAAGGACTTAATATCTTACGCAAAGAAAATAGTTAGTAAACGAAAGATTCCCATGATGGGAATGGACAGTTCCCTCCGTGGGAACGGATTGTTCCCATGCTGGGAATAAGCAGTTTCCTTCCTATAAACAAATAAGAACAAAGAATATGAGTTTTATAAGGAATTATTTAAATAAGGTGAAGCCGAACTTCGAGGAGGGTGGCAAGCTGCATGCTTTCCGTTCGGTGTTCGACGGCTTTGAGACCTTCCTTTACGTGCCTAATGACACGGCAAAGACGGGTGTCAATATTCACGACGCTATCGACTCAAAGCGCATTATGAGTATGGTGGTCATCGCCCTGATGCCGGCCATGCTGTTTGGTATGTACAATATCGGCTATCAGAACTATCTCGCTGCAGGAACGCTGGCAACAGCTTCGTTCTGCGAGATTTTCTGCTATGGCTTCTTGGCTGTATTGCCTAAGATTCTGGTAAGCTACATTGTAGGTCTGGGCATCGAGTTTGCCTGGGCACAGTGGAAGGGCGAGGAAATCCAGGAGGGTTACCTCGTATCTGGTATCATCATTCCGCTGATTATTCCTATCGGGTGTCCGCTGTGGATGCTGGCTTTGGCCTGTGCCTTCAGTGTTATTTTCGTGAAGGAGATTTTCGGTGGCACGGGTATGAATATGTTCAACCCTGCTGTAGCAGCCCGTATGTTCCTGTTCTTCGCTTATCCTTCAAAGATGACGGGTGATACCGTTTGGGTGGCTCAGAGCAGCATCTTCGGACTGGGTAATGACCTGCCCGACGGATTCACCGCAGCCACACCGCTCGCTCAGGGTGTCAACCCCAACGCTTCTATATGCGACATGATTTGCGGCTTTATCCCAGGTTCTATTGGTGAGACGTCGGTTATCGCCATCGCCATCGGTGCTGCCATGCTGTTGTGGATGGGCATTGCCTCTTGGCGCACCATGCTGAGCGTGTTTGTCGGTGGCGCTGTGCTTGCATGCATTTTCGAGCAGACAGGTCAGTCTATGGTGTGGTGGCATCACTTCATCATGGGTGGCTTTGCCTTCGGTGCTGTATTCATGGCTACCGACCCAGTCACCTCTTGCCGCACCACGACGGGCCAGTATATCTACGGCTTCCTGATTGGCGCGATGGCCATCATCATCCGTGTGATGAATGCCGGCTATCCTGAGGGTATGATGCTCGCTATCTTCTTTGGTAATATGTTTGCTCCGACGATTGACCACTTCATCGTTGAAAGGAATATTAGTAAACGCTTAAAGAGAGGAGGTACAAAATGAAACTGAATACAAACTCTAACGCGTACATTATTATATATAGCGCGATACTCGTGGTCATCGTGGCCTTCCTGCTGGCTTTCGTCTATCAGGCATTGAAGCCCATGCAGGACGCTAACGTTGCACTCGATGTGAAGAAACAGATTCTCTATTCGCTCAACATCCGCGATTTGGATGGTGCCGAGGCAGAGGCCAAGTACGCTGAGGTGGTGAAGGAAGAGAAGGATATTGACGGCCAAAAGGTGTATGAGTGCCAGATTGATGGTCAGGACATCCTTGTTGCCAACCTGAAGGGTATGGGTCTTTGGGGCGGCATCAGCGGCTATGTGGCCATCGACAAGGATGGCAAGGTGTTTGGCGCCTACTTCAACCACGAAAGTGAAACTGCTGGCCTTGGTGCTGAAATCAAGGACTCTCAGGAGTGGCAGGAGAAGTTCATCGGCAAGAAGATTTGGGACGAGAACGGCAACGTAGTACTCTCAGTTGTTAAGAAGGTTGAGGACCCCGCTACTCAGGTAGACTGCGTAACTGGTGCTACACTGACTTCAAACGGTGTCGATGCCATGCTGAAGGAAGGTCTGAAGAATGTTGAACCTAAAGCTGAGGAGGAGTAAACTATGGCACTATTCAGTAAACAAAACAAGGAGGTTTTCACTAACCCGTTGAACCTCGACCACCCAATCCTCGGACAGGTTTTGGGTATATGCTCGGCATTGGCCGTCACAGCGCAGCTGAAGCCTGCCATCGTGATGGGACTCGCCGTGACGGTAATCACCGCCTTTGCGAACGTGATTATCTCGATTATCCGCAACACCATTCCTAACCGCATCCGCATTGTGGTGCAGCTGGTGGTGGTTGCTGCTCTCGTAACTATCGTCTCGCAGATTCTGAAGGCTTTCGCCTACGACGTCAGCGTCCAGCTCTCTGTGTATGTCGGTCTGATTATCACCAACTGTATCCTGATGGGACGCCTGGAGGCCTTCGCTATGCAGAACAAGCCTTGGCCCTCGTTCCTTGATGGTGTGGGTAACGGTCTCGGCTATGCCATGATTCTTGTCATCGTCGGTGCCGTTCGTGAGTTCCTCGGACGCGGTTCGTTGCTGGGCTTCCAGATTATCCCCGACGCCTGCTACGACTTTGGCTATGTAAACAACGGTATGATGACGATGCCGGCTATGGCGCTGATTCTCGTTGGTTGTGTGATTTGGGTTCATCGTGCATATTTTTATAAGGAGAAGTAAGTTATGGAACACGCAATATCATTACTGTTCAGGTCCATTTTTGTGGACAATATGATTTTCGCCTTCTTCCTCGGCATGTGTTCCTACCTTGCTGTGTCGAAGACGGTGAAGACCTCGCTGGGTCTTGGTATGGCTGTGACTTTTGTGCTCACAGTGACCGTACCTGTCAACTATCTGTTACAGACCAAGGTCTTAGGCCCTGACTGCCTCGCTGAAGGCGTTGACCTGAGCTACTTGTCGTTTATCCTCTTTATTGCTGTCATTGCAGGTATGGTGCAGCTCGTCGAGATGACGGTCGAGAAGTATTCGCCCTCGCTCTACGCTGCCCTGGGTATCTTCCTCCCGCTTATTGCCGTGAACTGCGCCATCATGGGAGCCTCGCTGTTCATGCAGCAGCGTATCCTTATGGAACCCACCAATTCGCAGGCCATCACTTCTATCTGGGACGCTGTGGTCTATGGTTTCGGCTCTGGTATTGGTTGGACGCTTGCCATCGTGGCTATGGGTGCCATCCGTGAGAAGATGCAGTACTCGGACGTCCCCAAGCCCCTGCAGGGCCTCGGCATTGTGTTTATTACTGTCGGCCTTATGGCTATGGCAATGATGTGTTTCTCTGGACTTAATATATAATAAGGTATGGCACAGTTTATAGCATATAGTATAGGAGTGTTCCTCCTGGTAATCATCCTGCTGGTGATTATCCTGCTCGTAGCGAAGAAGTATCTGTCGCCCTCGGGCAATGTGAATATTGAAATTAACGGCGACCGTACCATTAATGTTCCTCAGGGCAACAACCTAATGGCGACTCTCAACCAGAACGGCATTTTCCTGCCTTCTGCTTGTGGCGGTAAGGCCTCTTGCGGACAGTGTAAGGTACAGGTACTTGAGGGTGGGGGAGAAATCCTCGACTCTGAGAAGCCCCACTTTACCCGTAAGCAGATTAAGGAGCATTGGCGCCTCGGCTGTCAATGCAAGGTGAAGGGCGACTTGAAGATTCATGTCGACGAAAGCATCCTAGGTGTCAAGGAGTACGAGTGTACCGTTATCAGCAACAAGAATGTGGCAACGTTCATCAAGGAATTCAAGGTCCAGCTGCCTAAGGGCGAGCACATGGATTTCCTGCCTGGCTCGTATGCACAGATTAAGATTCCTAAGTTCGACTGCATTGACTACGATAAGGACATCGACAAGAGTCTGATTGGCGATGAGTATCTGCCCAGCTGGGAGAAGTTCGGCTTGTTCCCGCTGAAATGTAAGAACCCCGAGGACACCATCCGTGCCTACTCAATGGCTAACTATCCTGCCGAGGGTGATGTATTCATGTTGACGGTTCGTATTGCTACGCCGCCGTTCAAACCCGACCGTAGTGGCTTTATGGATGTCAACCCAGGTATCGCTTCGTCTTACATCTTCTCGCTGAAACCTGGCGACAAGGTGATTATGAGTGGTCCGTTTGGTGACTTCCACCCGCATTTCGACTCAAAGAAGGAGATGATTTGGGTTGGTGGTGGTGCCGGTATGGCTCCATTGCGTGCACAGATTATGCACATGACCAAGACGCTGCACACGACAGACCGCGAAATGCACTACTTCTATGGTGCACGTGCGCTGAACGAGGTGTTCTATCTCGACGACTTCCTGGGCTTGGAGAAGGAGTATCCCAACTTCCACTTCCATCTGGCCCTCGACCGTCCCGATCCCGCAGCCGATGCTGCTGGCGTGAAGTACACTCCGGGCTTCGTCCATCAGGTGATGCTCAACACCTATCTGAAGGACCACGAGGCTCCCGAGGATGTGGAGTACTACATGTGTGGTCCTGGCCCGATGTCTGCAGCTGTCGTATCTATGCTCGACAGTCTCGGTGTCGATCCCGAGTCTATTATGTACGATAATTTCGGAGGTTAATACAAACTGTTGAAAATGAACAAAGAACTCCGTTGTTAAGACGGGGTTCTTTTGTTCATCATTTGTCAATCAAAGATACTAAGAGAAATGGATAGTAATAAAGACAGGATGGAATATATGTCCCAAGAAGGCTATGACAAGCTGGTAGCAGAGCTTCGCCACATGGAGAATGTAGAACTGCCTCAAGTGAGGGACGCTATCGCCGAGGCGCGTGACAAGGGTGATCTGAGTGAAAACTTCGAGTATCATGCAGCAAAGCGAGAACAAGCTCGTCTGCTTGGAAGAATACGTTTCAAGCAGAGAGTGTTGGCTCATGCTCGGGTTATTGACATTTCTAAACTTGGCACAGACCGCGTACAATTGCTTAGTAGGGTGGAGATGACGAATTTGGTCACAAACAACAAGATGGTTTATACCATTGCCAACCCACATGAAGCAAATATCCGCGAGGGGAAAATATCTATCAAGTCACCTATTGCACAGGCATTGCTAAACAAAAAGATTGGCGATGTAGTAGAAGTCCAGGTACCAGCTGGTATTCAGCGCTTTCGTATCGAAAGCATCACATTGTCATAATCATATTCTACTCTTCGTCGTTGTCTTCTTCCTCATCCTCAGTACTGTCGGCTTCCTGTAGGCGTTCACGGAGCATATCTTTGTCAAAGGTAAAGACATGGCCTAAAATGCCTACGGAAGTCAGTTCATCCTTGCCGTTGATGTGCATAGTAGTCGTATTGAACAGGTAGTAATTGTGTACTTTAAGTTTGCCTCCCAATACGAGCTCTATAGTATTGTTGACCACATTCTTGCCTAAGCGTGTGAGAATTGTCCCTTTAAAACCATGATTCTCAGCTTCCTCATCGACGTATTCTTTGATGGCTTTCATCATGACAGCCTTGTGAGCTTTCTTATCAGGCACAGTTTGGGTCATCAGTATGGCAATGAGCAAAATGATGACGAGCGTTAACAGTTTTTTCATACGAGTTCTACTTTGTTGATATCCTGTTCTTTTTCACAATAATGGCAGGTCAGTATGCCATTTTCGACATGGAAATGGGTCTGCATAGGTTCATTGTTGGTGATGCATTTGGGATTATTGCATTTCACGATACCACGAATCTCTTCCGGTGTGGTAACCATCTTTTTCTCAACGACTTCAAATCCTCTGATAATGTTCAACACAATATTGGGCGCAACGACAGACAGACGAGAAATTTCCTCATCAGTAAAGAACTTGTTCTCTACCTTGATGATGCCTTTGCGACCGAGTTTCTTGGAGCGGAAGTTGTAACCAATGGTCACTGGTGTGTCCAGACTGGCAAGTTTCAGGAGTTGTGCTACCTGATAGGCTTTTTCTGAGGGTATGTGGTCAATGACGGTGCCGTTCTCAATGGCAGCAACCAGCATTTCGTTCTTTTGCATGATTCTAATTACTTTAAATTCAAAACTAATAAACTAATATCTCCTAACAGCCTACTAAATAATGGTTTTGTCGTTCCTGACTTCATCAAGCGTAATGCCGAGAACGTCGCAGAAGATAGCTTCGCGTGCAAAGAGTCCGTTTCCTGCCTGTTGGATATAGTAAGCATGTGGATCTTCGTCAACGTCGTAGGCAATTTCATTGACGCGGGGGAGGGGATGCAGGATTTTCATGTTAGGCTTAGCCAAGCTCAGCATTTCGCGATTGAGAATATAGACGTTTTTCACACGCTCATATTCCATGAGGTCGCTGAAACGTTCCTTCTGCACACGGGTCATATAGAGAATGTCGGCATCGGCAATGACCTTGTCGTTGAAGGCAGTATGTTCTGCATACTTGATGCCGTGCTCATCGCAATAGAGCTTGTACTCTTTAGGCATAGCAAGTTCCTTAGGAGCGATGAAATGGAATGTAGGGTTAAAGTGTCGCATGGCCATCAATAGCGAATGAACTGTGCGTCCGTACTTTAAGTCTCCTACTAAGTAAATGTTTAGATTTTCCAACGTACCTTGGGTTTTGTAGATAGAATATAGGTCTAACATACACTGAGAAGGATGCTGATGGGCTCCGTCGCCTGCATTGACGATGGGGACAGGGGTAACCTCAGAGGCATATTGTGCCGCTCCCTCAATGTAGTGGCGCATAACAATGACATCGGCATAATTAGCTACCATAGATATGGTGTCTTTCAATGTCTCGCCCTTAGTACCGCTGGTAATCTTCGGGTCGGCAAAACCAATAACGCGAGCCCCTAAACGGTTCGCAGCCGTTTCAAAACTGAGGCGTGTGCGGGTTGATGGTTCAAAGAAGAGGGTAGCTACAACTTTACCTTTCAATAGTTCGCGGTTGGGGTGGCGTTCAAACTCTTGTGCCATCTCAATCATGTAAAGAATCTTTTCGCGAGTGAGGTCGGCAATTGTTACAAAATCATGCTTTTCCATTTGGGTTTTGTTTTATTGACGGCAAAATTACACATAATTTCTGATTTATATATGATAATTCAGAAGAAATTTGTATTTTTGCACTCAATTATTTGTATTTTAGTTATGAGGAAGTTTATCATACGTACGCTGTGGACAATATTGGTGACCGTAGTTTTGGTGGTCGCTCTTGCGTTCTATGCTATTAGTGAGGGTTGGATAGGCTATATGCCTCCCATTGAGGACTTGCAAAATCCCATCAGTCGCTTTGCTACACAGGTTTTGTCTGCTGACGGCAAGGTGATGGGAACATGGAACTATAACCGCGAGAACCGTATCATGGTAGACTATACGCAGCTGTCGCCGTCACTGGTACAGGCACTGGTTGCTACTGAGGACGTGCGTTTCTATGACCATTCAGGAATAGACTTCTATGCCCTCGGGCGTGCTATCGTAAAGCGTGGCATCATGGGACAGAAATCTGCAGGTGGTGGCTCTACCATTACCCAGCAGTTGGCCAAGCAACTCTATTCCGAGACGGCGCACAGCGTCATGGAGCGACTGTTGCAGAAGCCGATAGAGTGGGTGATTGCTGTTAAGCTGGAGCGAAATTATACGAAGGATGAGATTATTGCAATGTACCTGAACTATTTCGACTTTCTGCACAATGCCGTTGGAATAAAAATAGCTGCCAACACCTATTTCAGCAAGGAACCAAAGGACCTTACACCAACGGAGTCTGCTGTGCTTATCGGACTGTGTAAGAATCCTTCCTACTTCAATCCCGTCCGCCATCCGGAGCGTGCGGTTGAGCGGCGTAATGTCGTATTGTACCAGATGGTCAAGGCCGGCTACCTGACGGAGGCCGATTACGCGAAATATTCAGCAGAACCACTGAATCTGAAGTTCCATGTGGCTGACCACAAGGATGGTATAGCTTCGTATTTCCGCGACTTTCTGCGCCGTTATATGATGGCCAAGAAACCGCAGAAGGCCGACTATCCTTCTTGGAATATGGTGAAGTTCCACATTGATTCCATCAACTGGGAGATTGACCCGCTTTACGGCTGGTGTAATAAGAATTATAAGAAGAATGGCACCCCGTATAGCGTTTATACCGACGGATTGAAGGTACATACCACAATTGACTCTCGTATGCAGGAATATGCGGAACAGGCCATGCGTGAGCATGTGGTTAAGTTCCTCCAGCCGGCATTCACACGAGAAAATAGCAGACGGCCGAATGCTCCTTATTCTGGAAATCTGACAACAGAACAGTTGAACAAGATTCTCATGCGCTCTGTACGGCAGTGCGAACGCTATCGCGTGATGAAGGCAGCAGGAGCCACGGAAGACGACATCATGCGCGCCTTCCGTACCAAGACGGAGATGTCGGTGTTTACCTATCATGGTGAGATTGATACCATCATGACTCCACTTGACTCCATCCGCTATTACAAGTCATTCCTAAGGGCTGGTTTTATGAGCATGTGCCCTCAAAATGGACATGTCAAGGCTTATGTCGGCGGACTTGACTTTACACACTTTGCCTACGACATGGCTATGGAGGGGCGTCGCCAGGTGGGTTCAACCATCAAACCATTCCTTTATTCCTTAGCTATGGAGAATGGTTTCTCGCCGTGCGATCTGGCTCCCAACGTGCAACAAACCTACATGGTGGCAGGGCATCCATGGACACCGAGAAATGCAAGCCATTCGCGCTACGGGGAAATGGTAACACTCAAATGGGGATTACAGCAGTCAAATAACTGGATTTCTGCTTATCTGATGAGCAAACTCAGTCCACAGGCTTTTGTCACACTATTGCATGAATATGGCATCCGCAATCCGGAGATACATCCCTCAATGGCGTTGTGTCTGGGGCCTTGCGAGATTACCGTTGGAGAAATGGTTAGTGCTTACACGGCCTTTGTCAATCACGGCATTCGCGCTGCCCACATGTTTGTCACGAAGATTGAAGATAACGAAGGCAACGTCATCGCACAGTTCCAACCGCGTATGAATGAAGTCATCAGCGAGGAGAGTGCCAACAAGATGCTTTATATGCTAAAGGCTGTAGTAGACGGAGGTACTGGTGGAAGACTCCGCTTCAAATACGGAATGACGGGTGAACTGGGTGGAAAAACAGGTACTACTAATAATAATAGTGATGCATGGTTTATGGGACTGACACCTACGCTTGTCTCTGGAGTGTGGGTAGGCGGTGATGATCGGGACATCCATTTCGACTCCATGTCTATGGGACAGGGCGCAACAATGGCACTTCCCGTCTTTGCCTACTATATGCAACGTGTCTATAAAGACAAACGGCTGAATTATAGTGAGGAAGCTGTCTTTGATCTGCCAGAAAACTATAACCCCTGCGTGAAGAGTGAGGCAACTCAGGATGCTGATGTGGAAGGGGAAGACATTGAGGATATTTTTGAGTAGCTCCTTTCATCAGAACAGTTTTGACTATATATATAATAAGGTATAGAGGTTTTCGCATTGTCAATTAATGCGAAAACTTTTTGTTTTTTAGAAAAAAATCTTGTAAAAAGTGTGGTGTTT
>JAEEGH010019579.1_pt1 | contig 14181 bp, 14 predicted proteins | sample 9134181 | NCBI WGS metagenome assembly JAEEGH01 (sample SAMN16246544, study PRJNA631951) | gut metagenome | biome: gut microbiome; feature: rumen; material: DP-attached | host: Bos | place: Iran: Karaj | collected 2018-10 | reverse complement strand
AAAACATGGCATTCGGTTTAAGAAATAGACATGTGCCAGAGGATCAAATCAAAGAAAAAGTTCTCGAAGCCGCTAGAATTTTGGACATTACCGACTATTTAGACAGAAAGCCAAAAGCGATGTCTGGTGGTCAAAGACAACGTGTTGCTCTAGGTAGAGCAATCGTCCGTGATCCAAAAGTCTTCTTACTTGACGAACCTCTAAGTAATTTAGACGCCAAGTTAAGAGCGCAGATGAGAACAGAAATCACCAAGCTTCATAAGAAGCTACAAACAACTTTTATTTACGTGACACACGACCAAGTCGAAGCGATGACTATGGGTACAAGAATCGTGGTCATGAAACTTGGTTATGTCCAACAAATTGACACACCAATGAATTTGTACAATAAGCCATATAACAAATTCGTCGCTGGCTTTATTGGTACACCACAAATGAATTTCTTCGATGTTACTCTTCTTAGAGAAAAAGATAATGTCAAAGTCACATTCCCAGATGGCAGTAACATCGCATTAAATTATAAGGAATTCGCGAAAGTTCATCACTCTTATCTCAATGGAGATAAACCTGCTATTCTCGGCATTAGACCAGATCACATCAGAATCGTGAAAGAAGAATCTGGGTTAAAGTGCCGTGTTACCGCAGTCGAACAATTAGGTAATGAAACCATTATCTATGGTGATTTAGGTGGTGAAGGTCAAGAATTCACAATGAAAGATGAAGGTAAATCCATCATCATTAAGAGCACACAAGATACACAAGTGCAATTTGATGATGTTATTAATCTCTCCATCCGCCAAGACAAGATTCATCTCTTCGATAAGGAAAGTGAAATCACCCTTATCCAAGACATTCCTGAATATAACCAAGTCGAAGGTCAAGTCAAAGATGGTCAATTACAAATACTTAACGGTCAAATGGAATTACCACCAGCCGTTTTAGCCCATTTAGTAGGCGCTAGCAAAGTGGAAGTGGAAATCCCTCCATGCGCGCTTGTTAAAGGCCAATCTTTAAAACTCAAAGTCGCCGAAGTAGAACAAATCGAAGATCAATATTTAGCGCACTTAGAATATGAGGACCGCTATATTTTTGCTCTTGTCGATGAATCGGTCAAAGCGGGTCAAATGTATAGTTTTGATATCTTATTAGATAAGGTCAAAATCATCGCTGGAGATCTCTTACTTGAACCACTCAAAGAACGCGAAAGCTTAATGGGCAAATTCATTAAGAAAGATATCTCCCGTACAGAAGTAGAATTCTATTTCGTCATCAATGGTGAAAACATTCATGACACCTTAGGCAATGGCTTTAAAATCAACTCTGTCGATGGCAATGACTGCTATAAGAAGACATATAAATATGTCTTTGAACGTAGCAAAGCCCAAATCTCAAATGAAGGCGGTATTAAAGGTAACGTCTTAGAAGTTTTAGATTATGGCTATGTCAAATACGCGAAAGTCAAAGTCGGGGAAGAGGAAATTCTTCTCGTCATTCCTGAAGGTCTTGAAGTGAACCAAAACCAAGATATTACCTTCCAAATCAAAGGCGAAGATATCGAAGTTTGGGAACCAGTTAACGACTTTAGAATTTGCTAATTATAGGAAACAAACATGGAAGAGAATGTCATAGTAGTTCAAGAGGCAAGTCAAGCACCTGAGTATAATAAAAAACCTCGTTTACTCGCTCGTATTTTAAGCGCGTTAGTGGATATGTTTTTGATTTTCTTATGTGGGTTCTTTGCAATGCAGATTGAAATGATGACACCAATCTCTAATGATTATCATAGCTTAAGAGATGAACTCATCACGATTATCGATAACACTAAGTTAGAAACTAGTTATGGTCATAAGTTATATGAAGATGAAGAAAACTACGCTTCTTACTTTAACTACCATACTTATGAAGAAACTGATAGTGGTTCAGAAAAATATGGAAAGAACTATGTCGTTATTGATAATAGCGATAACTCTGATGAAGTTAAAAAAGCCTATCAAACAGCGATTAAAGATAATGGTACTTACCAAAGTAAGTATTTGACTTATCGCGCTATCTATTTTGGCTTAATGATGTTAGCGGTGGGATCTAGTGAATTAGTCCTTCTTCTCATCGTACCATTAACTAATAAAAGAAGAGCAACATTAGGCAAATTTGCAGCCATGACAACACTTATTCATAAAAATGAAACCGGTGCCAAGTGGTGGCAAGTGCTCATCAGATTCTTATTTGTTTTAATCGTTGAAAGCGCCTTACCATTATTCTATTTATCGGAATTTGGCACGATTATCGTCGTGGCGCTAGTTAATCTCATAGTGACCCTAATCTCTAGAAAAACAGGCCGTACATTACGTGACTACGTCTCTTTCACCAGAATTATAGATAAAAAAAGTTTCAAACCAATCAATGAACAATAAGGAGGTTCATATGAAATTTAAAAATTTATTAGTTGCTTGTGCAACTCTTGGTACCTCAATCGCGCTCGCTTCATGTGGTAGCGGTGGTGCGGAAATCAGCCTTTGGGTTGGTAATGAATCCGTCGCTTTTTACAAAACAGCCGTCGCTGAATTCTTAGCCAACAATGCTGACTTTGGTTACAAAATCAACGTCGTCGCCGCTGATACAGGTACCATCGCTGGTAGTATGACCAGTGATAACACCGCATGTGGTGATATTATTACTATCGCTCACGATAACATCGGTAAATTAGCGCAAAAATCATTAATCAAACCATTAACTGATGAAGGTTTGTTAAAACAAATTGATGATGATAATCCAAGCGAATATAAGGATGTTATTCGTTCCACAATGAAAGGTTCTGAAGAAAAATTTGTCTTCGGTAGCCCATACATCTCTCAAGCTCTCTTCTTAATGTATAACAAGGAATATGTGACTGAAGAGCAAGCGCAATCCTTTGAAGGTTTACAAGAAGCAGCTTTAGCTTTAAGAGTGGCTGATCCATCTAAGAAAGGTGATATCCATGGTTGTACATTAGCCGGTACTGATGGTTATAACTTCTCATTTACTCTCTTAGCCAGAAAAGTCAGTGATAATTCCACAACCTTAAAGATTTATGAAGGTTTAGATAAATCTCAATGCTATTGCCAAGGTGATGATACAGTGGCCGTTACAAGATGGGCACAAGATGCTTTCCGTAATGGTACATTAGAATGGCCAAATGACTCCGGTTACGCCACTATGATGCAAACACATACTGCTTTAGCAGTTGTTGGTGGTGCATGGCACTATAACGCTGTTGTTTCCGCTATCGGTGCGGATAATGTCGGTTTAGCCTTAATCCCAACATTTACTTTAACTGCTGAACAAGTCACTGATACAACAATCGCTCCTAACACCCAAATGAGAGGTGGCACATTTGCTGACTGCAAGTGCTTCGTTATTAACGGTGCTAGCGATGGTGGTAAATACGCTGCTGAACAACAACTCATCAAATACTTATCCACTAAAGAAGTGCAAAACAAATCCTTCAAAGAAGCGATGAACGTTCCAGCTTATAAAGGTGCTCTTGAATACATCGAAAGCATTAAAGATGAAATCGAACCAAACGCTTATAACTTAGCCAAGGTGCAAACTGGTATGGTCCAATATGGCATTCCACAACCATTCGTCACTGCGACATTAAATAACTACTATTATCAAGCTGGTGCGCCAGATCTCTATAAGAACTTAATCATCATCGATGAAAAAGATCCTGATGATGCCAAACTTAGAAAGGTCAGAGAAGTTCTCTTTACCATTGAATATGTTTGGAAATGGGGCAACGGCACATTAGACAAATTAGTCATTCCTGAAGAATTACCAGGTGACACAAGCACAAAAGCTAGTTAATTAACCTATTAATTAAACTATTAGTTTTTAGAAAGGAGAAAGAAAATGTCAGATAGCTCAACTCAAGAAGTCAAGATTAAAGACCCTTCTATTTTCGTGCGATTTGGCAAAGGATTTGTTAATTTCTTTACGAAATCAATTCCTAATTTCTTCACCAAAAAATTACCTGGATTCTTTGTTAATCTTGGTAAAGGCATTAAGAACGGCTTTATAAGATTTATTAAAAGATTTACTGAGGGCAGTATCGGCACTAAATTATCACACTTAATCTTTGGTGCGGGTAACTTATATCGCGGTCAAATCATCAAAGGATTAATCTATCTTTTAATCCAAGGTGGTTTCATTGCTTTATTTGTGGGCTGTCCAGAAGTAACTGGTCCAAATAACGTTAAAGTTCCTTTAGGCTATAAAGCATTATTGAATTTAGTATTAAAGGGTAATGAAGCTGGTGCTTTTGATCCCGCTACTGGTAAAATCATGCCTGCTTCTAGTTCCCAATTAATGCTTCTCTTCGGTTTAGCAATGATTGGCATGATTATATTCTATATAATCATTTGGAACTCATCTATCAATAGCTCCGCCGCTGCTGATAAGGATGTTAAGGAAGGTAGAAAACCAACCACATTCAAGCAAGACTTACAAGCTTTGATCGATGGCAAATTCCATATCTTGATGATCACCCCAACCTTTGTGGCGGCGATTATCTTCACTCTTTTACCAACTATCTTCATGATTTGTATCGCCTTTACGACATATAACGACTTAGATATGTCGGCGGCGGGTACGGCTTTGTTCCATTGGAACGGATTTAATAATGTAGGCGCAATTTTCACAGGCGAAGGCTCGCTTGGTAGAGAAATTAACGCGCGTTTCTTCCCAGTCTTAGGCTGGACAGTCATTTGGGCAATCTTAGCCACATTCACCTGCTATTTTGGTGGAATTGTCTTGGCCTTATTAATCAACAAAAAAGGCTTAAAAGGCAAAAAAGCATATCGAACAATGTTCGTATTAACGATTGCTATTCCACAGTTCATTTCCCTTCTTGCGATTAGATTTTTGCTTTCAGCAGAAGGTCCTGTAAACAACCTACTCAAAGAGTGGGGCTGGATTAGTCAATCAATCTCATTCCTTGGCTTAGCAACGTCTGGAAATAACGTTTTATTAGCTAAGACGATGATTATTCTTATCAATATGTGGATTGGTGTTCCTTATACCATGTTAATGACAAGTGGTATTTTGATGAATATTCCTAGCGACTTATATGAAGCCGCCAGAGTCGATGGGACAAGTAAGATTAAAATGTTCTTTAAGATTACGATGCCATACATCTTCTTTATTACCACGCCATACTTGATTTCAAGTTTCATCGGTAACATCAATTCGTTTAACACCATCTTCTTACTTTCTGGTGGTGGCCCAACAGTGAGCGATGCTTTAGGCAACGCTTATCGTGCTGGTGAAACTGACTTACTAGTTACATGGTTATATAAATTAACCATCGATAATGGTGATTACAATACTGGTGCGGTCATTGGTATTTTGACCTTCTTATTCACTAGTACAATCACCTTAATCACCTATCGTCATAGTAAAGCTTATAAAGAGGAGGATACTTTCCAATGATAAAACCTCGCAAAAAATACGCTTCTCAATCGAGAAATGAGATGACATCATTGATCATCTCTTATGTGGTATTAACTATCCTCGCTTTAATTTGGGTTATTCCAATCCTTTGGATTATCCTTTCTGCTTTTAGAGGTGATGTCGGTATCGTTTCACCAAATTACATACCAACTTCCTTTGGTATTGAAAACTTTAAAGCTTTGTTCACTGCGACATATTACGGTGTGGAATACGCTTTCATAAGATGGATGGCTAATACCTTAATCGTCGCCATTGTCGACTGTATCATTTCCACATTCTTAATCCTCTCAGTGGCATACTGTATGTCCAAGTTAAGATTTAAACTACGTAAAGCGTTTATGAACTTAACGATGGTCATCGGTTTGTTCCCAGGATTTATGTCCATGATTGCCATCTACTTCTTGCTTAAAGCTGTCGGCTTAGCGGGCAATACTTCTAGCGATACAGCTTGGTTAAACTTAGTCGGTTTAGTCTTAGCTTATTCTGCTGGTGCAGGTATGGGCTATCAAATTGCAAAAGGCTTCTTTGATGTCATTCCAAGCGCGCTTGTCGAATCCGCTAAATTAGATGGTTGCACAAACTTTAAGATTTTCTGGAAGATTATTCTTCCATTATCAAAGCCAATCATCATTTATACCGCTTTAATGTCCTTCACTGGCCCATGGATGGACTTCATCTTTGCCAAGGTCATTATCGGTACTGGTTCACCTGCTATGTGGACCGTTTCTGTTGGTTTATATTCCTTAATGTTCGGTAAACAATCCGATCCAGCCTTATTCACACAGTTCGCTGCCGGTTGTGTGATTGTCGGTATTCCAATTGTCTCCTTATTCATGGCACTACAAAACTACTACGTTGAGGGTGTCACGGCCGGTGCTGTCAAAGGATAAAACCTACAATTAATATAAAAGATTAGCAATAATAGCTTCCACTCCATGTTCATCAATGGTCTCGGTAACTATTGTTGCTTTTTCTTTGACTTCTTCTTTAGCGTTGCCCATTGCAATAGCGGTATTAACTTCTTCAAACATTGAAATATCATCAGCGCTATCGCCGATGGCTATCGCTTGCTTTTTGTCTATACTTAGATAATTTAAAACCTTTTTAACGGCTTCACCTTTTGCACTTTGCTTATAGCCGATATTAACTCCATAGATGTCGTAGCGGTAGTAAGTCAAATAACTTGGTAATTCTTTAATGAGTTTCTTATCGTATTTTTCTGGGATGAAGGCTAGTATTTCTGTGACGTTTTTAGTGGCGTTTTTCCTCACTTCAGGAACGCCTTCATAATAGATGGATAAGTAGTTTCTAACGTATTGATTTATTTCACTAGTGAAATATTTATCTTTTAATCCCGCAAATTCTAAGACGACATGGTGCTTGTTGGCCACTTTTAAAACTTGCCTAACAATCTCTTCTGGAATAATCAAAGCATCTAATAAGGTATCACCCGTAAAAATGACGTTACCGTTAGTGCAAATTACGCCATCTGGTTTAAGTAAATCAAATAGTCCAGTTAACTTAACAGAAGCATATGTTCTCGCGGTGCAAATATAGATTAATAGACCGTCTGATTGCGCTTTTTTAATGGCCTCGATAGAAGGTATATCAAAGGAGTGACCATCTCTATGATTCAAAATAGTCCAATCGATATCAATAAAGGCAATCTTGTAGTCTTTTTTCATGTTTTTTCTAGTTATATTCTAAACGCAATTGACACTATTTGTTATTTATCGTTAAATCACAATAAAATCTTATCAAATTATATGGTTTTCTATATTTTAAAAATATAAAATGTGCTATATTTTACAAGAAAGAAAGGATTTAAGTATGAATAGATTATTAGTGGTGGTGGATTATCAAAACGATTTCGTTGATGGTGCTCTTGGCTTTAAAGGTGCTGAACTAATTGCGCTCGCTATTGCAAGACTCATTAAGGAATTCCGCGCTAATCAAGATATTGTCGTTTTCACTTACGACACACACGATGAAGATTACCTCAATACCGTTGAAGGTAAAAACTTACCAGTTCCGCACTGCCTCAAGGACAGTGATGGCTGGCAGTTATATCCTTTAATAAATAGTCTCTTAGGCGATGCAAAAGTGTTCTATAAACCTGGTTTTGGTAGCAAAGAACTCGGTGATTATATCGCTAGTAATGACTTTAAAGAGATTTATCTCGTCGGTTTAGTAAGTGATATCTGCGTCTTCAGTAACGCTATTGTGGCAAAAGCCAGTGCCTCACCTTATGCCAAAATCAAAATCGTCAGAGAAGCAACTTCTTCATTTGATTTAGACATGCAAGAAAAAGCATTTGATGTTTTAAAACATCTCCACATTGAAATAATCTAGTTAATAAATCTTTACACTAATAAAAAAGGAGAACATTCATTTTATGAAAAACATGGTCTACATCCAATCGGGTGGTCCAACAAGTGTTATTAACACATCCCTCTATGGTGCCATTAAAGAAGCAAAGAAGCACCCAGATTTAATCGGTCATATTTATGGCTCTCAACACGGCGTTGAAGGTCTTCTTTATGATGATTTAATCGATTTAGGTTTAGAAGATGATGAACAAATCGAACTTCTTCTTCAAACTCCAGGTAGTATTTTGGGTACCACAAGAAAGAAATTACCAAAGGACATTCACGCTCCAGAATATGCTGCCATCATCGAAAACATTAAAAAACACAACATTGGTTATGTCTTCATCAATGGTGGTAACGATAGCATGGATACATGTAACAAACTCGCTAAACTCGTTAAAGAATTAGGCATTGAAGATGTTAAAGTCATCGGTGTTCCTAAAACAATTGATAATGACTTAGCATGTACCGATCACTCTTTAGGCTTCCCAAGCGCTGCTAAATTCGTCATGAATAGCGTTAACGCTTTTGCAATGGATGCGAACTGCTTTGCTAAAGGTAAAGTTCACATCGTTGAAATCATGGGTAGAGATGCTGGTTGGTTAACCGCTTCTGTCGATTTACTTCCAGAACAAACTAGACCACAACTCATTTACCTTCCAGAAATGAAGTTCGATTTAGAACAATTCTTAGTCGATGTCCAAAGAGTTTATAAAGAAAAAGGCTATGCCTTAGTTGCTATCTCTGAAGGTTTACAATTCGAAAGAGATATGACAAATGTCAGAGTGGACGGCTTTGGTCACGCTCAACTCGGTGGTGCCGCTGCTGAACTTTGCAGAATCGTTGAAAATAGATTAGACATCGGTACAAGAGCCGTTGAATTCTCCATCATTCAAAGAGCCTTCCCACAATATGTTTCTTTAGTGGACCGCAAGGAAGCTATTGAAACTGGTAAACGCGCTGTTTTAGCCGCTCTTAAAGGTAGAACCGGTAAAATGGTTATCTTTGAAAGAGTTAGCCAAAACCCATACAAGATTAAATATAAACTCGCTCCATTAAGCAAAGTTGCTAATGCTGTTTCTCACGTCAAACCAGAAATGATTATCGACAACACTAGAATGAGCGATAGCTTCAGAGACTATTTACGTCCATTAGTGCAAGGCGAAGTCAAACTCATCTATAAAGATGGTATCGCCCCAGTCACTAACTTCAAACGCATTAAAGTTAAATAAAAATGACCAAATTTAAAGATCAGTCGATAGAATTTAGAGCTTTTATCATATCCCTAATAGTTTCAGTAGCGGGCTTTTTAGGGACGGCTGTTCTCTTTTGGTTTAATCGTTATGATGTGCCGCTTGCGGTTTTAACAAGTGGCCTTATCGTGACGCTTTCTTACCTATTTTTATACCTCAACAAAAAGAGAGAAAAACCCAACCCAAAACTCGATATCTTGTTTATCTATTTGAGACTGACTCTAGTGGTTATTCTTGCTATCGTGTTTATTGTTTTAGAGATCACTTTGTCTCTAGTCACTGTTTCAGCGGTGTTCCTAGTGGTCTCGTACTTAGCTATCTCATTGTTAACCCTGACGGCCTATATTGGAAGGAGAGAAAATGTTTGATAATTTCTTCAGTATGGATATTCCAGGTGAAGTCATTTCATCTCTTATTGTCATACTGATTATTATTGTTTTATCAATAATTATCGCTATTCAAGCGCATTTTCAAGATCCTCTCAAAAAGCCAAAAGGTCTTTTGCTTTTAGCGGAAATCGGTGTCAAATTCTTTGATGGTTTCGCTGGTGAATTAGTGGGTGGTGCCCTTCCAAACTTTGGTGGTTTCGTGATGGGTGTTGCGGTATACCTCTTCTTAGCCTTTATCTTTGGCTTAACTGGTTTACCTTCCCCAGTCACCTATATGGCAGTACCCCTCTCTTTAGGTTTGACAACCTTCTTATTAATTCACTTTACTTCCGCTAGATTCACAAAGTGGCGTTATTTTAAACGCTATGTTGACCCATTCCCAGTCTTCTTGCCAATTAACTTGATTAGTATGTGGGCGCCTCTTCTTTCGCTCACACTCCGTTTATTTGGTAATGCCGTTGCGGGTTGGGTCCTTTTAACCATCGTGGAGTCAGCTTTAAGAGACGCTTCAGCGTCTATCTTCAGTTTCATGCCAGTCGTCGAATCTGGTATAGCCGCGGGTAACTGGAATGAAATATTCCTTTCCCCAATTCCAACAGCGATACTCCATGCTTATTTTGATTTATTCTCTGGTCTGATTCAGACTGTTGTCTTTATCTTCTTAACAACAATCTTTGTCGGTCAAGAAATACCAGAGGAATTAATAGTTAATCCGTTAACTGCAGAAAGGAGGAATTAGATATGAATACAGCTTTAGCCGCTGCCATTGCGATCTTAGGCGTTATGCCAAGTGCCTTAGGCGAAGGTCTTGTGTGCGCTCACGTTATCGATGGTATGTCCCGCAATCCAGAGATGTTTTCAAAACTCAGATCAACAATGATTGTCGCTTGTGCTCTTGTTGAAACAACCGCGATTTACTCATTATTGATTGCCATTTTAATTTTATTCGTTGCCCAATAGGAGGAAAGAGATATGTTTGTACTAAGCAATATGTCAAACATTGGTGAAGTAATAAAAACGATTCAAGAAAAATTGATTCCTAATTTATTATCTTTTGTCGTGCAATTTCTTTCCTTCTTGGTCTTAATTCTAGTGGTCTTTATCTTGGCTTATAAACCAGTGAAAAAGATTTTAAAGAAACGCGCTGATTACATTGAAAATGAAATCAAAGAAGCTAGAGAAAGCAATTTAGAAGCTGAAAAGAATGTCGCTGAAGCCAAAGAAATGGTGGCCTCAAGCAAAGTTCAAGCTAGTGAAATCATCGCGCGTGCTGAAAAGCAAGGCCAAGAAAGATACGATATGATGCTTGCTTCCGCGAATAATGAAATCGTCGAGATGAAAAAAGACGCGGAAAAAGATATCGAAAGAGCCAAGGAAGAAGCCATTCAAGATATTAGAAATGAAATGGTGAATGTTGCCTTAAGTGCTTCAGAAGAAATATTAAAACGCGAAGTCGATAGTAAAGATAATAAACGACTCGCTGAGGATTTTATTAATCGTTTAAATTAATTTAATTATGTTAGAAATAGCCCAAAACTACGCATCCGCTCTTCTCTCTTTAGCCATTGATGATAATAAAGTTAATGACTATCAAGTAGAGATGAAAGAATTAAGAAAGATTATCAAAGATAATCCTGACTTTACTTTGCTTATTGATTCACGCTTTTTAACAGTTGAAGAAAGAATGCATAACGCGGAGCTTATCTTAAAAGGTTTTGCTAACGATATTGTTAACTTCATCAAGATTATCATCAAACACAACCGTGTTAATTATTTAGAAGATATTTTAGAAGCTTTCAATTCGTTATGTAATGAAAACCAAGATATCGTTGAAGGGCTCATCTACAGTGCTTTCCCACTTGAAGAAAGTACCCTCCAAAAAATCAAAAATAAAATTAGTGCTATTGAAAATCATGAAGTGGATTTGATTACAAGAATTGACCCATCCTTAATCGGTGGTGTGAAAGTCGTAATCAATAGCCATGTTTATGATGGTTCAATTAAAAATCAGTTAGAAAAGATGCAGATTGACCTCTTAAGAAAGGAGTTATAAATCTATGAAAATCAACGCTAGTGAAATCAGTGCTCTTATTAAAGAGCAAATTAAAAGTTACCGCCACAAAGTCGATAGTAACGATGTTGGTACAGTCATCTCTGTCGGTGATGGTATCGCTAATGTCTATGGCTTAGAAAAAGCTATGCTTGGTGAACTTTTACTCTTCCCAAACGAAGTTTATGGTATGGTCATGAACTTAGAAAGCGATAGTGTTGGTGTTGTCCTTTTAGGCAATGACTCCCTTGTTAAAGAAGGTGATTTAGTCAATCGCACCAAGATGGTTATGGAAGTCCCTGTTGGGGAAAACATGCTCGGAAGAGTTGTTAATTCCTTAGGTCAACCAATTGATGGTTTAGGTGAAATCAAAACTAGTAAAACTAGACCAATCGAAGTCATCGCTCCTGGTGTTATCAAAAGAAAGAGTGTTGATACTCCTTTAGAAACTGGTATTACCATGATCGACGCTATGACACCAATTGGTCGTGGTCAAAGAGAATTAATTATCGGTGATAGACAAACCGGTAAAACCGCGATTGCCATTGATACCATCATCAATCAAAAAGATAAAAACGTCATTTGTATTTATGTCGCCATTGGTCAAAAGAATTCAACTGTCGCTCAAATCGTTGACAAATTAAAAAAATTCAAAGCTATGGATTACTCCATCGTTGTGAGCGCATCCGCAAGCGAACCAGCGCCTTTACTTTACATTGCGCCATATGCAGGCTGTGCGATGGCAGAAGAATTCATGTCTCAAGGTAAAGATGTCCTCATCGTTTACGATGATTTAAGTAAACACGCTGTGGCCTATCGTGCCTTATCACTTCTTTTAAAGAGAGCGCCAGGCCGTGAAGCTTATCCAGGTGATGTCTTCTATCTTCATAGTAGACTTCTTGAAAGAGCGTGCAAATTAGCGCCAGAATTCGGTGGTGGTTCCATTACCGCTTTACCAATCGTTGAAACCCAATCCGGTGACATCAGTGCTTATATTCCAACTAACGTCATTTCTATTACAGATGGACAAATCTTCTTACAAACCGACTTATTTAACGCTGGTCAAAGACCTGCTATTGATAGTGGTCTTTCCGTTAGCCGTGTCGGTGGTGATGCCCAATTTAAAGCCACAAAGCAAGTCGCTCGTAGCTTAAAGATTGAACTTGCCTCATATTTAGAAATGAAATCATTCTCTCAATTCGGTAGTGACTTAGATGCTTCCACTTTAGCGATCCTTAAACACGGTGAAGCTCTCATGTCCGTATTAAAACAAAACCAATATAGTGTTTATCAGTTAGATAAACAAGTCTTTGATTTATTCGTCGCTAAGAACAAATTCTTGGACGATTTAAATAAAGAGCAAATTAGACCAACATTAGACGAAGCTTATAACGTCTTTAAAGCCACTCATCAAGATGTTTTAGATAACATCAATAAGAACAAAGAAATCTCGGATCAAGATGGACAAATCTTGATGGATGAGATGAAGGAATTTTTTGAAAATTTGAATAGGTAATTATGCCACAAGAAGTAGCCAGGATTAAAAAGAGAATCAAATCCATTAGTAGCTCTTATAAAATCACTTCGGCAATGAAACTTGTCTCCACAGTCAAGTTAAAGAAGTGGAAGAGTAAGATGCTCGCTAATAAGGATTATGCCGCGCAGATTGATGAAATCGCCGCGACAGTATTTTCTAATGTCGAAAAGAGCAAGAATCCATTCTTCTTAGAAAGAAAGGCCGATAAGAACTTATATATCGTTCTCTCTTCTTCCTTAGGCTTATGCGGAGCATATAACAACAACATCTTTAGATTAGCGGACGCTAAGATCAAAGATAGTGACGATGCCATTATCTTAGGTAATAAAGCGATTAGCCATTATAAAGATGGAGCGTTTACTCATATTGAAACTTTCAAAGAATATTCCAATGTTAACGATGAAGCAATCATCAATCAAATCATTGAATATATCAAAGCGGAATACATTAAAGGCACATATCAAGAAATTCACATCATCTACACTTCATATAAGAATTCTTTAGTGTTTCATCCAGTGGATTACACATTATTACCACTGAAAGTGGAAGAGGAAAATAAAGAGCCATATCCACCAATCATGGAACCAAATCAAGAAGCGCTCATTAACGTTTTAGTGCCTATCTATCTCAAGAATAGTGTCTACGCTAAATTCCTCGAGAGCGAAGTGTGCGAGCAAGCCGCACGCTCTAACGCGATGGAAAATGCGACGAAGAACGCCGAAGAGTTACTCGAAGATTTACAAATCGAATTCAATAAGGCTCGTCAAGGAGCCATCACACAAGAAATCACCGAAATCGTCGGTGCTAGCCAATCTTAAGGAGGGTATCTATGGAAAAGAAAGTCTTAGGTATTATTAAACAAGTTGTTGGTCCAATCGTGGACGTGCAGTTCAAAGACCAACATCTCCCCGAACTATTAACCGCGTTAGTCATTCCATTAACTAATGAGACAACATTAACCGTCGAAGTTATGCAACATATCGGCGATGATGCAGTCCGTTGTGTCTCAATGGGTCCAACAGAAGGTCTAGTGAGAGGCATGGAAGTCATTTCCACAGAAGCCCCAATTAGTGTCCCAGTTGGTAAAGAAACATTA